>Ga0209178_1000485_pt1 | contig 11735 bp, 7 predicted proteins | sample GAAS200_FD_187521 | JGI IMG/M metagenome (GOLD analysis project Ga0209178, IMG submission 187521) | Agricultural soil microbial communities from Georgia to study Nitrogen management - GA AS200 (SPAdes) (version 2) | ecosystem: Environmental > Terrestrial > Soil > Agricultural land | place: USA... | reverse complement strand
TGTCATTTGCATAGGTCAAAATTTACGCGAAGCCTGTCTCTAAACGTAGCCGCCCGGCGATAAATGATGCCCGGCAGGATGAACCAAAATGATATCATTAATACAAACCACAAAAAGGAACTTGTGATAAAAGCATAGGGAGAAATTTTTTTAAAAAAATACAGCAATACAGATACAATTGCAAAAACATTAATCAGGATCATCATCAATTTTATTTCGCGGCGGGTAATAAAATGATAACGCAACGCCTGCAGCACTTTAGCCTTATTATAAGTAAAATAAGATGACATCATACAAACAAATGTACGATGTACAATGAACAGAAGCTTATGTGGGTAAAAATAATTTCTGCTGAGGATAACTGCTACTAACGGCTATGCCTATACGAAATTATTGCTGCGTGCCCTGGTCCTGCTGATCAAGAATTTTTACTTCGGTGCGCCGGTTTTTCTGGCGTCCTTCATCCGTATCATTATCCGCTATCGGATCATCGGCACCATATCCTTTGGCCACCAGGCGGTTGTTATCAATTCCTTTGGCAATAAGATAAGCTACAATAGATTTTGCTCTTTCCAGCGAGAGTTGCAGGTTTTTTTCATCGCTCCCGATATTATCTGTATAACCGCCAATCTCAATTCTTTCATTGGGCTTGCGGTTCAGGTAATCCACCAAATCATCCAGCGTGGGGTATGAAGACGAACGCAAAGTGGCTTTGCCAAAATCAAATTCAACATTATCGAGCACGAAAGTTTTTGGCGGTTCAAATTCCAGACGAACCGTAAAAGGTGTTTTATAATATGAGTTAGGGCCCAGTGCAGGAATATCGAGTACATTAATAGTAGTAGAATCTCGAAAGCCAAGTATATAAATATCATACTTATCTCCCGCCGGCAGTCTTGTTGAAAAGTTTCCGAGCGAATCGCTGATAGCCTGATATTCGTTGCTGTTTTTCTGGCTCCGGAAAACAACCAACTCATTGTTTTTAGGTTGCTTGGTATTCATATCCACCACCATTCCTTGCACCTTAGCATCTTTCGGAAGATTTAATACCACATTTGTTTGAGCAAATACTGCTGGTATAAAAAGAGAACAAAAGATAATAGCAAAAAAAAATTTCATAGTTGATAAGAATTTATCGCGGTGATCGCGAAATGTATAGAACGAAGTTCGTTCGATTACAACGTATAAACAACTCATTTATTTTTATAATTCCGTCATTTTATAAAGCAAAAAGCCACCCGAAGGTGGCCGTATGCTTGTGTAGCTACTTACTAACTACATCCCATGCTGTTTCCGCAATTGAGGCATTTGTAACAAGTGCCGCTGCGGATGGTAATATGCCCGCATGTATTGCACGCAGGTGCATCGCTTTGCATGTTTTTGGCTGCTGCATTCACAGCATCGTAACCTGGAGATGATTTTTTTACTGTTTCTGTTTTTGCAGTTTTATGCGTTTGTGTCTTATCACTATTTGTACCAATCACTCTCACATCGCTTAGTTCGGGTACTCTTTCACCAATAGTGGGAGAATTAATGTCCCATTCTTCACTTCCTGCATTTTCTACTTCGGGCTTATCAAGTACATGAACCAAATCATTTCTTCCGAGATATTCATACGCAAGCGAGCGGAAGATAAAATCAATAATAGAAGTAGTAGTTTTTATATTCGGATGATCTACCATGCCCGAAGGCTCAAACCTGGTGAAAACAAATTTTTCTACAAACTCTTCTAACGGCACTCCATACTGCAAGCCTATTGAAATAGCAATTGCAAAACAGTTAAGCATGCTGCGCATAGTAGCGCCTTCTTTTGCCATATCAATAAATATTTCTCCAAGTGTGCCATCACTGTATTCACCGGTTCTTAGGAATAAGGCTTGCCCATTTATTTTTGCTTTTTGTGTAAACCCTCTTCTTTTTGCCGGCAGCGATCTGCGCTCTACAATCATTGCAAGCTGGCGTTTCAAAGCAGTATCCTTGCTGTTCTGCACTCTTCTGTTCATTTCTTCCAGCAAATCTTCTACGGTAAGTTTACTCATATCTACGAGGTGAGCTTCGTTGTTGTCACTTTCATTTTCTGCCACAACAGATTCATTGTCTTTTTTGCTGCCTTCGGAACGTGAAGATTTTTTATCACTCTTATTGCTCAATGGTTGTGATAGCTTGGAACCATCGCGATAGAGTGCGCAAGCTTTTAATCCAAGATGCCAGCTCAATTGATAAGCATCTGCAATTTCTTCTACAGTAGCTTCGTTGGGAAGATTAATTGTTTTTGAAATGGCGCCACTAATGAAAGGTTGCACTGCAGCCATCATCCGGATGTGTCCTTCGTGATGGATATATCGCTTACCTATCGCGCCACATTTATTGGCACAATCAAATACCGGAAGATGTTCTTCTTTCAGATGAGGAGCGCCTTCTACCGTCATAGTACCGCATACATATATATTGGCTTCTTCAATTTGTGATTCTGTAAAACCTAATGATTCCAATAAACTCCATTCAAAATTATTATACTGTTCTGGTTTGAATCCTAAACGCTGCAAACATTCTTCTCCCAAAGTATATACATTAAAAACAAATCCGATTTCGAATGCAGATGCTAACACAGTTTCTATTTTATGAATATCATTGCCATTAAACCCTCTCTCAGCAAGGCTTGTAGGGTTTATGTGTGGCACTCCTTCTAATGTTGCATGGCCTTTTGCATAATTTACAATGTCTTCAATTTCTTTTTCAGAATATTTTAAATTGCGCAATGCCTGTGGTACACTTTGATTGATAATTTTAAAATAACCTCCGCCACTTAGTTTTTTAAATTTTACTAAAGCAAAATCGGGTTCCACGCCGGTTGTATCGCAATCCATTACTAAACCAATGGTTCCTGTCGGTGCTATTACTGTTGTTTGTGCATTGCGATAACCAAACTGTTCGCCCAGCATTACTGCCTCATCCCATGCTTTGGTGGCAGCGCGCAATAAATAATCAGGACAATATTTTGCATTAATACCTTGTGGTTTTATTTCAAGTCCTTCATACGCATCCATAGCATCATACGCAGCAGCACGATGATTATGCATTACCCGAAGCATGTGATTTTTATTTTCCTGGTACTTGCTGAAAGGACCAAGAATAGAAGCAAGCTCTGCAGAAGTTTTATAAGCTATACCCGTCATTATTGCACTGATAGCTCCGCCAATGCCTCTTGCTTCTTCACTATCGTAAGCAATGCCGCTTACCATCAGCATGCTTCCAAGATTGGCAAAGCCAAGTCCCAATGTGCGGTAATCATAACTTAATTGTGCCACTTCCTTGCTGGGGAACTGCGCCATCAACACAGATATTTCCAAGACAATAGTCCACAGCCTGGTGGTATATTCAAAACCATTTACATTAAAACTATTGTCTGCTTCATTAAAAAATCTGCGCAGGTTTATTGAAGCAAGATTGCATGCCGTGTTATCCAAAAACATATATTCACTGCAGGGATTGCTTGCTCTTATCGGGCCACCTTCCGGGCATGTATGCCACTCATTGATGGTGGTATTATATTGTGTTCCCGGATCTGCACAGCGCCATGCAGCATAAGTAATATCATCCCATAATTTTTTTGCTTTCACCTTTTTCATGGTATGGCCATCGCTTCTCGCTTTCAATTCCCATTCGCCATCTTTTTCCAATGCATGAAAAAATTCATTAGGAATACGAACAGAGTTATTACTGTTTTGTCCGCTTATGGTTCTGTATGCTTCGCCCTCATAATCGCTGGGATAGCCTGCAGCAATTAATGCAGCTACTTTTTTTTCTTCTTCTACTTTCCAGTTTACAAATTTTTCTATTTCGGGATGATCCAGATCGAGGCAAACCATTTTTGCCGCACGCCTTGTGGTGCCACCACTTTTAATAGCACCGGCAGCACGATCTCCTATTTTCAAAAAACTCATCAACCCGCTGGAAGTGCCGCCGCCACTGAGTTTTTCACCCTCGCCGCGAATGCTGCTAAAGTTGGTGCCTACGCCGCTTCCATATTTAAAAATCCGTGCTTCACGCACCCACAAATCCATAATGCCGCCTTCATTTACCAAATCATCATCTACGCTTAGAATAAAACAGGCATGTGGTTGTGGCCGTTCATAAGCAGAGGTTGATTTTTTCAACACTCCGTCTTTTGCATCTACAAAATAATGCCCCTGGGGTTTGCCGGTAATGCCATATACTTCATGCAAACCAGTATTGAACCATTGCGGTGAATTAGGAACGCATGATTGATTGAGTATTGAATAAACAAGCTCTTCATAAAAAATTTGTGCATCCGCTGTTGATGCAAAATAATTGTTGCGCTCGCCCCAAACTCTCCAGCAATGGGCCAGGCGATGCGCTACTTGCTTTACAGAGGTTTCTCTGCCCGCGGTGCCGTCGGCCTGAGGCACACCTGCTTTGCGAAAATATTTTTGTGCCAAAATATCTGTAGCAATCTGGCTCCAGTGTTTTGGAACTTCTACATTATCCATTTGAAAGACGACTTCACCGGTAGTATTTTTTATTACCGAAGTGCGGTAGTCATATTCAAACATATCGTAGGGAGAAACATTCTCCTTTGTAAATTGCCTGGTAAACTTCAGGCCCGGGGACAAAACGTTACTTAACATTGGGTTAATAGTAGTTTAACAGTTTAATAAATTTTTTTGGTGCGGGAGAACGAAAATATTTTTTATCATTCATAAAAGTTAATTCAAAATATCCACTTTCTGTGGATAAGAAATGTTAATCCTTACCCACATTGAATTTAAAAATTTATGCACAGCAGAATCAATATTTTTGGCATAAAAATTTTTTATTTCTGCAAAAATTTTGTTGTATAAGTTATGAGAGTAGTCATTCAAAGAGTATCCGATGCCGCAGTAACTGTAAACACTGAAACCGTTGGCAGCATTGAAAAAGGCTTGCTGGTATTTGCGGGCATTGAAGATGCAGATACGGATGAAGATATTGAATGGATCAGTAATAAAATCATTAATCTTCGCATATTTGATGATGAAAATAAAATACCAAATATTTCTGTAAAAGAAATTGATGGATCAATTTTATTGATCAGCCAGTTCACCTTGCATGCGCTTACCAAAAAAGGCAATCGCCCCTCCTACATCAGAGCAAGTAAATCTGTGGTGGCTGTTCCGGTTTATGAAAAATTAATTCAGCAATTAGAAAATGATTTAGGAAAAAAAATTCAAACAGGAATATTTGGTGCAGATATGAAAGTGTCGCTGGTAAACGATGGCCCGGTAACCATTTGGATTGATAGTAAGAATAAAGAATAGAAGCCCCTCACCTAACCTTACATCAGCGTAAAATAAAATTTTAAATATGACAATAAAAGAAGCACAGCAAAACATAGACACCTGGATAAAAACAATTGGTGTAAAATATTTCAGCGAATTAACCAATCTTGGAATATTAATGGAAGAAGTGGGTGAACTTTCACGATTGATGGTTCGCATTTATGGTGAGCAATCATTTAAAAAAAGTGATTCTCCGTCTTCCTTTGAGGAGGCCGGAAGGCTGCTTGCCGATGAAATGGCTGATGTGCTCTGGGTTTTAATTTGCTTGGCCAACCAAACAGGCATTGATCTTACAGAGGCATTGCAAAAAAATTTTGAAAAGAAAACTTTGAGAGATAAAGAAAGACATAAGAAAAATAAAAAGCTGAAATAAACTATTACATGAATTAAATCTCACACAAGGCCAAAGCAGCATTCAATTCACCATCATGCAAATGTTGGGTAAGTTTCACTAAGCGCGGATAATATAAGTTGTAATCTGCACCATAAGCCAATTGCAAATTTTCTTTTTCAAGGTGGGATAGTTTGCCATCAAACGCAGCAGCAATGGTAAAAAGATTCAACAAGAATTTTCTTTCCTTATCATTTACATTTTTTAAAGTTTCTAAAAATAAATTCCAGTCATCGTAGTGATGTTCTTCATTTATTTGTAACAACTCCTGGAAACGCAATAATAAAATGATCATGTTAGGATGATAGTTTTGCGCCATTACTACTGCATTGCCAATTGCGCGCAGGCAGCCGATTCTGGCTTCTTCAGATATGTGCTGCAAAATTTTATCATGCAAAACATTATCAGCAATATGATTGGCCAGTGCAAATCCAAACAACCGCAGCCTCGCTTCATGAATGACCCGCCGTACCACCGCGCCATTCCAAAAAACTTCCACCGGCAATGCTTCGTATAAAACAGAAATACCAAAAACCGTATCGCCCACACTAAACTTTAAACCATATTTTAAAACCGCATTCGTAATGATAATTTTTGCTTTGTATAATAGCCCGAGAATAAATAAATTTTTCTTTGATATCATTTCAAACGGATCAATACCCAAAATTTTTAATTCCGGGTCGGGCAGTTCCAACGCCGTTCGTGCTAAAATATTTTTTATACTGAATGCTCCATCTTTAAAGAAATCTTTTTTAGTAGCGTGCATGTTTATTAATTCGCTTACTTCGTGCACTGCTTTTAATGCAATAAGAAAAAGCAAATAAAATTCAATGGCAACCGCTATAACCGTAACCCCCGCAAACCAGCTCCAGTAGCGGAGCCAGCCTGCGCCGGCAAAATAAACAGAAACCCAAACCGTTGGGAAAACACAAACAATTCCAACTACTGCTGAAAGAATAACCGCCCTGATTTCAATTTTATTAATTCCCTTTTTGAGTTCCGCATCACTAATATCAAAAACATAATGAGATAAATCTCTTTGCCGAAATTTATTAAGATAAAACACACCAAACTTTTCCATTAAAGATGGTTTGCTATCGGGAGATTGCATTCTTCTGGTATTCACCTGCGGTTTTTTTGAATTGCTAAATGCACTTTTCAACAAAGGCGAATTGTGTACAAAGATATATAGACGGCTATGCATAAAATGACAAGAGCGCAAAAGGTTTATCTGTTTTAAAATTTATTTTCAATTTTCAATTTTCAATTGCGAGATTTGCAGCCCTATGGCAAATGAATTAAACAACTTCAGCAGCATCATTGCACACTGCAAGGAATATGGATATATTTTTCCATCGAGTGAAATTTATGATGGTTTAAGCGCTGTATATGATTATGGACAGAATGGCTCACAATTAAAAAAGAACATTCGTGATTACTGGTGGAAAAGCATGACGCAACTGAATGAAAACATCGTGGGCATTGATGCAGCTATTTTTATGCACCCCACCACCTGGAAAGCAAGCGGGCATGTAGATAATTTCAGCGACCCGATGATTGATAATAAGGACAGCAAGAAACGTTATCGTGTAGATCATTTGATAGAAGCAAAAGCCGATGAACTGAAAGTTGCCAATAGAAATAAAGAAGCAGAGGAGCTTATCAGCCTCATGGATGCATTGCTTGCTAAAGATGATTTTGCCGGATTGAAAAAATTAATAGAAGATAATAATATCAAATGTTTAGTAAGCGGAACCTGCAACTGGACGGATATTCGTCAATTCAATCTCATGTTTTCAACTGAGCTTGGCAGTGTTACCGATGAAGCGAATACAATTTATTTGCGCCCCGAAACTGCGCAAGGAATTTTTGTAAATTTTTTGAACGTGCAAAAAACAGGAAGAATGAAAATTCCTTTTGGCATAGCGCAAACGGGTAAAGCTTTTCGCAATGAAATTGTTGCCCGGCAATTTATTTTCCGCATGAGAGAATTTGAACAAATGGAAATGCAATTTTTCATTCGCCCCGGCACACAAATGAAATGGTACAACTACTGGAAAGAAGAAAGAAAAAAATGGCATGAAAGCCTTGGCATTCCTTCGGAAAAATTGCGTTATCACAATCATACTAAATTAGCACACTATGCAGATGCCGCACTGGACATAGAGTTTGAGTTTCCGTTTGGCTGGAAAGAATTAGAAGGTATTCACAGCCGTACCAATTTTGATTTAAAAAATCATCAGCTCTACAGCAAAAAGAAAATGCAGTATTTCGATAATGACTTGGATGAAAACGGAAAACCAATCGGCAATTACATTCCTTTTGTAATCGAGACTTCTGTTGGCCTGGATCGTTTATTCCTTACCATTATCAGCAATTCATATAAAGAAGAGAAATGGGAAAAAGAAGATGGTGCTGATGACAGCCGTGTTGTATTGAGCATTCCGCCAAAGATTGCTCCTTATAAATTAGCAGTTCTTCCGTTGGTTAAAAAAGATGGTTTGCCGGAGATTGCCCGTAAAATAATGGATGAATGTAAACAAAGCTTTCATACTTTTTACGAGGAGAAAGATACTATTGGAAAACGTTACCGAAGAATGGATGCCATCGGAACACCTTATTGCGTAACCATAGATCAACAAACAAAAGATGATAATACGGTTACCATTCGTTATCGCGATACCATGAAACAGGAAAGGATACCTGTTGCGGAAGTAAAAAATATTATCAGTAAAAATATCGAAGCGTAGCACGGAATTTTTTATCCGTATAATTCAAGATGAATTGATTTTTTATCGTAACCCATGTCGGTAATTCTTTTTTTTGCTTCATCTATCATTGCCTTCCAGCCGCAGAGATAAAAATGTGCGGGCTTTACCAAACCAGCATCGGCAGTACTTTCCCGGTTTTGTTTGCATATATCTTCATACAATGCATGCACGTATCCGTGGTGGCCATTCCATTCTTCGCGGCTAAGCGTTGGCAGGTACTTCAGGTTGGGAAGTTCTGTTTCGAGCTTGCGCATTTCATCGTAATACAATAAATCTTTTTGAGTGCGGCAGCCGAATATTAAATATAAATTTTGATGAGCAAGCTGGTGAAGCAATATATAATTCAGCATACTTCTGAATGGCGCAATACCCGTGCCCGTGCATATAAAAAACAAATCTTGCTCCACGGGATCGGGCAATGTAAAAACTCCCTGCGGCCCGCGAAGGATTAGTTCACTTCCTACACTCACATGATTAAATAAATAAGTAGTGCCGGCGCCACCTTCCAGCAATACTATCAGTAATTCAAAAACATTGGAATCATCGGGCCAGCTTGCAATGGAATAACTGCGCCAGCGCTTGTTAGGCTTTTCATGAATGGGCAAATCGAGCGTTACAAATTGCCCCGCTTTGAAATGAAAAGAGTTTACATCATTTATCCTGATGAAAAAACGTTTGGTGTTGTACGTTTCATCTTCAATGCGTATTACAGTTCCTTTTTGCCATTCTAATGCCATGGAGTGAAAAATTTTGAGTAAAATACAAATAATTTAAAACAAACCTTTTTTTACTCAACATTTATTGAAACAGTTTTTGTATCCGTCCTGGTAAATATTTTTAACTGGTAAACTCCTTTTGGTAATTTTCCAATAGTTATGTTATTTACAAAACCTGATGTGGCAAAGGTTTTCAGGCGTTGTCCTAAAATATTCAGTAATTCAATATGCATACATTCTTCGGTTGTGCTTACCGTTAGTGTCCCCTGTGTTACCGGGTTCGGAAAAACTTTTATGGGCGATACCTCATTAAAATTTAGCTGCCTCACTACGGAATAAGTAATGTTATTGGAATTATCTATTAGTTTCAGCCGGTAATAATTAATACCCGGCATCGGCGTTGCATCAATAAACTGGTAGTTATTTCCGGAGTTGTTTCCTGATGCATTTACTTTACCAATATCCGTAAAATCGCTGCCATTAGATGATCGTTCAATCACAAACTCATTGCCGTTACTTTCTCTTACTGTTGTCCAGTTTAGCTTTGCACTGTTATTGTATTTTGCAGCCGTAAAATCTGCAAGGGTGATTAACAATGGTGAAAGCCCTGATGGTCCACCACTATCAATCCAAAACTCACTAAAGCTATTTACGTTAAACTCTCCATAATAACCATTATCATTAGGAATAATGGAAACACTATCGGGGATAATGAAATTATAAAACCCGGTTGTATTGTCGGCGAGTGTTCCGTTTTCTTCTGATGGAGCACCGCTGAATTTTGTAATGCCTGCATCGTAAGCATCATTGATGGAAGAACAAGCCGGGCACCCGGTTGCATTAATAAGTTTGTTCGCTTCTGAATCTGTAAAATAATATCGCACGCCCACATTTGAAGTTGGCTGATTGGTTGGCTGTATCACAATATTCCGATCGAGATAATATTGATTATTGCTGGTACGAACCGGACCATTATTAAAATATACACTTACCGCAGTGGCACCTAAATCCTGTCCATTCGGATTTACTGATGCGATGCGATTTCCATTTACAGAAAAATCAATCCAGTTATTGCCACTTACATTTTGCAATGGAAGCGTAGTATCTGCACCAACATACACAGGTGCTTTATCAAAAATATGAATGTCATCAATGCCTACTCCTTCGTAGTTACCGGCAGGGTCGCTGTTTAAAACAAATCTGAAACGAACGTTTGAAGCATTTGTAGGAATATCAATACTGGAAACTTCCCACTTTGTTTTTGATTTCTGCCATCTCTGATACGTTGAATTATCATACCAGTTAGTTCCGCTTCCAACAGCACCAAGTTTTTGCCAGGTAACTCCTCCGTCTGTAGAATATTCCATCCAATGATAATCGCAATCGCAATTATCTTCCATCTTAAATATATGACTGAATGATAACACTGGCTTTGCTAAACTGCTCAAATCAAAACAGGGAGAATACAAATAAGATAACTCATCATTATTATAATTACCACTAAGACTGGTAACCCATGCATGGCTTCCGTTGGCTGCTTTATTGATGATTGTTTTGGCAGGCGTTCCCCATTGCCAGCTTGAATGAGTGCCACTGGTGTACCAATTGCCATCATTTGTTTCAAAACCTTCGAGGTAAGGAAATATATTGATGAGCGGGCTTGCATGTAACGTATAATCAGATATGCTATCATTGCTTGAATAATTATCCGGTGGATAATTTACCCATGCAATTATATTATAGTCAATGTATGCAGACATGTCTGCTGTTGCAACAAAGGTATAGTCGAGCACCTGACCTGCGGTTAATGAAGCAATAGATTCAATTACTGCTGCATTATTATTTATCTTATAACCCACCTGCACGTTATTAATAGTAGCATTGCTATAATTTTTTACTTCCATGGTAATAGCAGTATGATCGGTAAGCGCACAGCCGGATGCAGAAGGCGAAACAATTTTTACTGCTGCCACATCATTTACTGCTTTGGATATTTTTATATCATCAAAAGTATAGCCATTATCCAGGTCATCATCCGGATAGGGTGCATTTGCAGAGGCCAATCCTTCTTCTCCGAATTTTACCTGGAAACTGGATGAAACATTTTGTTTTGGAGTAGCAGAAGATAGCAGGTCATTAATAGCAATGGATTTTGATTTCACATAATCTCCCGGTGCACCCTCGTTTGCATAAAGATCATAAGCTAATATCCAGTTACTCGTATCACTTCCCCGCAACCAGACTTTGTTGCCCGGCAAATTTGTTTGCCCGCTGTTTTTATAAAAAAAGTCAAGACGCAATTGATCGGATGCAGTGTCATAGAGAGATAAATTTTTTGTAAATATTAAACTGTCAGAAGTATAAGCACCTATTGTAGGCGATTGATCCAATGTAACCGCCCTGGTGCCTGAATTAGCAAAACCTGTATTGATAAACGTTCTGGCTCTACCGTAAACAGTGCTGGTGGTAAAATCAATATCATCCAATCCTGCAAGGCCGGATGTTTTTGTAATGTATG
>Ga0209178_1000484_pt1 | contig 11736 bp, 11 predicted proteins | sample GAAS200_FD_187521 | JGI IMG/M metagenome (GOLD analysis project Ga0209178, IMG submission 187521) | Agricultural soil microbial communities from Georgia to study Nitrogen management - GA AS200 (SPAdes) (version 2) | ecosystem: Environmental > Terrestrial > Soil > Agricultural land | place: USA... | reverse complement strand
CCAAGCCGCCGCCGGCACCACCCGCCCGCTCATGGGAATGATGATACGCTCGCCGATGCGCAGGGTGGAGAGTCTCACGTGGGGATTGGCGGCGGTGATCATCGCCACGGTGACGTGATACCGCTGGGCGATGCCGCTCACCGTCTGTCCCCGCGTCACATAGTGATCCACGAACGTGACCCGCTCACTGGCCGGCAGCGAGTCGTACCGGAGCGCGACCTCCTGGCCCCGACCGCGCGGCACGCGCACCGTGACTTCGCGTCCCGGGGGGGTGATGCCACGGATGAACTGAGGGTTGAGCTCGAGGATCGCGGCGACAGTGGTGTCCGACAGCCGGGCAATCACATCCAGGCCGGTGGCGTCCGGCACCGTGATCTCGTCGAACATCAGTGGCGCCATCGGCTCAATTCCGGTGAACCCGTACCGGGCCGGCTGTTTGGCGATGAGTGAGGCGGCGATGAGCTTGGGGACGTAGTCGCGCGTCTCGCGCCGGAGATATCCCTTCCGGCTCGCGATATCGAAGAAGGTCTGGTCGGTGAGCGAATCCACCTCGCCGGGAAGGCGCGCGACGCTCCGCTCGATCTTCCCCGCCCCGGCGTCGTATGCCGCGGCCGCGAGGTACACGCTGCCGAGCCGCTGCATCAGATCGGACAGATAGTTCGCCGCGGCATCCGTGGCCTTGAAGGGATCCCGCCGCTCGTCCATCCACGGATCCACAGTCAGGCCGTAGGTCCGCGCCGTCCCAGCCATGAACTGCCACATTCCCACGGCGCGGGTCCGGCTAACGGCGGTGTTCGACAGGCCGCTCTCGATGACGGTCAGATAGACCAGGTCCTCGGGCAGGCCCTTGGCGCGGAGCCGCTCGCGAATCATCCCCTCGTAGCGGCCCAGACGGGCGATCCAGACCTCGAAGCGGTCGTGGGCGTCGGTCTGGAAGAAATCGAGATACTGGAGGACCCGGCTGTTCCCGGAGAACGTGCTGACGTCGATATCGAAGGTGGCGTCGCCGCCCTTAGGACCAGCGGCCGGCGCGGTCGGCTTATCGGGTCCGAACAGCCGCTCGGCCTCGTGGCGGACTTCTTCGCGCGGAATGCTGCTCGCGGCCACGGCGATACGGTGCGAGGAATCCGGGAGGCCCTGCTGCAGGGTGTCGAGCACCCGCTGATCCGCCGCTTGATCCCGGTCGACGGCCGCCTGCACCGCGGCGACCGAGTCGGCGCCGGCGAGGGGCTTCGTCCTGGCGGTATCGGGAGCCGCGGCGGTGGTGACCGTCGCGGGCGCGCCTGCGGGCGCCGGGGTGGTGGCGACGGGCGTGGCCCTGCCCCCGCACGCGGCCGTCCCGGCCAGCAGTGTGGAGACCAGCGCCCACCCGAAAGACCTGCTCGTTCGCCCCACGGTCATCTCGTCGAGAAATGGTTACCCAGAATACGGTTCGTCGCATTCAACACTGCAAGCGCCGCGCCTCGGGGCGGGTCCGTCTCCGTGAGATAGGTCCCCACGAGCCGTGTCGCCTTGGACTCCTCACGTGCCGAGAGCGACACGATCACCACCGTTGCATCGAACGCCCGCACGGCCTTCACCCCTAACAGCTCGAACTCGATCTCCGACTGCACCGCGTCGCCCAGGGCGTTGACGGCCGCTTCCGCGGAGCACCGGAGCTCGCCAGCCGGTGAAGTCACCCCGTCCGCCTGGCCCGAGAACGCGGCCGAGCCGGCCCGGCCCAGCTGGACCTTCGCCCGGCAGCGCCCGTTGGGGAGCCGCTGGAACGTGAAGTCCTGGAACCGCAGCCGCTCCGTGGTTGTCGGAGCGCCACCGGCGGGATTCAGATCGGCGGACATCAGTCGAACCGCACTTCGATCTGATGCCGCGTGCCGGTCGCCTGCGGGGCCTCCACCACATCGACTTCGAGATGGGGCCGGTTCTGTTCGTCCCGCTCAGCCGATACCACCAGTATCAATCCCGACTCCAGCTCCACCTTGAGCTGGCGTAAGTCCGATCGTGCCGTTACGTCCTTCACCGTCTCTCCCCGCAGCCGGGCCACGGCTGCCGCCGCCCGCCTCAGGTCCTGCAGGTCCACCGCGTTCACGAGAGGCGCTCCTCGAGCAGCCGGGACAAGTCCCGGTCTTTGATCCGCTCCGCCTGGATGAACAGCGACGACTTCGATGTCGCTTCCAGGGGGAAGGGCGTCAGAAACGACGCCGTCCGGAGCCGGTCCGAGGCAGCCCGGAAGGTCAGGACCAGCTGCCAAGCCTCCGTGTGAGCCCTCCGTTCAGCGAGGGCGTCCACATGCCAAACCTCGTTGCCATGGGCAATTACGCGCCAGGCCAGGGCTCACCTCCCGGTGGTGACCAGAAAGCAAGGCGCGCAATATTCGCATAACGTCAAGTCCTGTCAATAGTTGAGATGCGTATGGAAGCCATAACCTGAGGAGGGGGACGAAAAAGGGCCCCGAACTGGGGCCCTGGACCCGTCCGCCGCGCGTTCCCGGTCAGTCCCCTCGAGTGACCAGTGCCCGAAACCGGCGGCCCAGGTCGGCGACGACGGGACCTGACTGTCCGTTCCCGATGACGCGACCGTCAAGTTTCGTTACAGCGACGATTTCAGCCGCAGTGCCGGTCAGGAAAACCTCGTCCGCCGAATAGAGGTCGTACCGGTTCAGGGGCTCCTCCACGACTTCGTAGTTGGCGTCCCGGGCCATCTCGATCATCGCGTCCCGCGTGACGCCTCTCAGGATCCCCGAGTACGGCGGAGGGGTCTTCACCACGCCCCGGCGCGCACAGAAGAGATTCATCCCGCTCGCCTCGGCCACAAAGCCCGAGCTGTCGAGCATGATGACTTCGTCTACGTTGGCCGCGATGCCTTCAATCTTCGCCAGGATGTGTGACAGGTAGTTGAGCGACTTGACGCGCGGGGAGAGGTTTTCCTTGTGACTGATGGGCGTCGCCGCGGTAATGCAGGTCAGGCCGCGCTCGTAGCGTTCTTTCGACCAGAGCGCGATGGTGTCGACGATGCAGAAGACCGTGGGTTTCTCGCACTTCCGGGGGTCCATCCCCAGGTCTCCGGTGCCCCGCGTAATGACCAGCCGGATGTAGGAGTCCCGGATCCCGCTCTTGTCCTGCGCTTCCTCGACCATTTTCCGCATGTCCGCGGGCGTCATCCCCGGATCGAGCCAGATGGACTTGGCCGAGGCGAAGAGCCGGTCGATGTGCTCGCCCAGCCGGAAGATCCTGCCGCCATAGGCCCGGATCCCCTCGAAGACGCCGTCGCCGTACAGGAGGCCGTGATCGAACACCGAGACCGAGGCATCGTCCCGGGACTTGTACTTCCCGTTGATCCAGATGGTGGTTGGCATTGGACGGCGTCAAAGTTCGACAACGGTCGAGTGTTGCACAAGGCAGCAGACCGGGTTTTGACAACGGCCGGGAAACAGGAAGATTCTCGCTGGAGCCTATGAACCGCACGCTGGCCGTCGGCCTGCTGTTCATCTTTTTCGAGGCTTGCAGTGACGCATCCGCGCCGCGGCACCCCTCGTATTCCCCTCCCGGGCCCCCGCCGGATACGTCCGTCGGGGCAACGCCTCGGATCCTCGAGATCCCCACGGCGGACCGGTCGGGGACCGTGGTGCACCCCGACTACCTTCGGATGCCGGCCTCCTGGCCGGGTCCCGCCCGGTTCCTCGCCATCACGACCTATCCGAAAGCCGACCCCAGCCGGGAGTGGCCTTCGCTCTTCGTGCAGGACTCGGTCAGCACCCGCTGGCACCTGCTCGCTGGGACACCCAATCCCCTGCTCCAACCTCCCGAGGGCACGATCTACAGCGATCCGGACCTGGTCTTCGAGCCGGATTCCGGGGAGCTGTGGATGTACGTACGGCTCGTCAATTCAGTGTGGAACGTGCTCCAGATCATCAAGTCGCGGGATGGAGTTCTGTGGAGCACGCCCGTCGATATCGACTCCGCGCGAAATCATGGAATGATCTCGCCGGCGATTGTCCGGCGGGACCGCGGGGAATGGTACCTCTGGTCCGTGCACGCGGATCAGAACGGGTGCCAGTCGGCTGGAGCGACGGTCTTAGAGCGCCGGACTTCGGATGATGGCCTGCACTGGTCCCGACCCGACACGGCACTCATCGCCGGACATCCCTGGCATATCGATGTGACGTGGGTCCAGGACCGGCAGGAGTGGTGGGCAGTCTACGTCGAAGGGTGCCTGCCGACCTCGGTCCGGCTGGCCACGAGCCCTGACGGGCTCGCATGGACGGTGTTGCCGTCACCGGTGGTGACTGCGGGCGTCATCCCGCAATTCAACGATGTCGTGTACCGGTCGTCGATGGCAGTCGAGGGAGACAGTGTCCGTTTCTGGTTCTCGGGGGCCCGGTGGGACTCGGACTCCGTTTCGGATTCGGGATGGGTCTGGCATGCGGCGGCGAGTGTGGAAGGCCGAGCGGACCTCATGCTGCGCCTCTCGCGGGCACCGGAAACAGGCCCCCAGACAATCGGGCCCCGGCGCCGCCGGCCGGTGCCCTACCCTGAAGCGCCCTGAACACACCGGGCCAACCATGAGCCGGCTGGGGATCGAACCCAGGACCTACGGATTAAAAGTCCGTTGCTCTACCAACTGAGCTACCGGCTCGTCGAGCAGCCGCAAAAATAACATGGGTTCGAGACCCATGCCGAACGGTCATGGGACCCCCGCCCACCAGGTATTGGAGGTCCGACCGCCCTCGCCGGTACACTGTCCCCCGGATCGGCGCGGCAGCCCGCCGCGCCGGCTTCAAACCTCAGGAGGGACCGTGTACGCAGGCCTCGTAGCAATCCTCATGCTTCTGCAGCCCGCCGCGCCCAGCGCGACCGCCGGTTGCGTCATCGTCGTGAACGACGCCAACCCGTTCTATTCCGCTTCCGCCGGACAGGTCGCGGACCTGTTCCTCGCGAAGCGCGCCACGTGGACCAACGGCAGTGCCGTGACGCCCGTCGACCAGATGCCCGAAGCAGAGGTGCGCGAAGAGTTCTCGGTCGCCATCCTGGGCCGGCCGTTGCAGGCCGTCCAGGCCTACTGGCGCGCCAAGGTCTACCGCGAGGACGTCACGCCCCCGCAGGAGCTCGGGTCGGACCAGGCCGTGATCGATTTCGTCAAGACGCACCCCAACGCCATCGGGTACGTCACGCCCGACGTCGAGCTGCCGGCCGGGGTGCACGCCGTGGTGGTCATGAAGTAGGCCTCACAGAGGCTGGACCCGGTGATCCTGATGAATTGCTCACGATCACCGCATAACTCCTTGTCACCCCGGGGTATTCTTTTATCATCTCCCGGCGCCCCGGGGAACAGGAGTGCCACTGACCACCGGACCGACCGCCCGGGCGGACACGTCCGTGTCCCGCCCGGCGATGTGGCTCCTCGTCGTCGATCTCAGCGACTCCTTCTCCGACTACTGGGGGCCGCTGGCTGACGCCTTGGGGGTCGAGCTTCGCCGGACGACTCCCGCGGAAGCTTCCGCCGCATCCACCGGCGCGACAGCCGTCGTCCTGGCCGCGGGGGGCGTCGAGCGGGACCTCCCGCAGAGCATTCCCGCCCTCGCACTTCCCAACGGAACGCCGGTATTCGCGATCGGCGCCGTTACTTCCCACCGGACCGCCGCGCGCGCTGTGGCTGCGGGAGCCGCGGACTACTTCGCCCTCCCCGGGGACCGTGACGCCTTGCACGCCGCGCTCGAGGCCGCAGTGGCCCGCCGCCGGAGCGCGCTCGACCGTGCCGCACTCGCGCATCTCGAAGCCCAGTCCCACGCCTTCCGGGAGATCATCGGCGAAAGCCCCGCCCTGAAGCAGGCCCTGAACCGCGCGGCCCGCGTGCTTCCCCATGCGGATGCGACCGTGCTCATCACCGGGGAAACCGGGACCGGCAAGGAACTGCTCGCGCGAGCCGTGCACTACGGCGGCCCCCGCGCCGCCGCTCCGTTCGTGGAGCTCAACTGCGCGGCCCTTCCTCCTCAACTCCTGGAAAGCGAGATCTTCGGACACGAGCGCGGTGCCTTCACGGACGCGAAGAGCGCCAAGCCGGGACTGCTCGAAGTCGCCCACGGCGGAACCCTGTTCCTGGATGAAGTGGACCGCCTGACCGCCGAGCTGCAGGGCAAGCTTCTCCGCGCGATCGAGCTGAAGGCCGCACGTCGCCTGGGGGCCACGGCCACCCGCACGTTTGATGTGCGGATCGTCGCCGCCACGAACGCCGATCTCGGCGTGGCGGTACGCGAAGGCCGGTTCCGCGAGGATCTCTACTACCGGCTCCGCGTGGTCACCCTGTCCCTGCCTCCCCTCCGCGAGCGAGGTGAGGATGTGATCCGGCTAGCCGACTTCTTTCTCGCGAAATTCAGCACCCAATACAGCCTCCCACACCCCGCGATCACGAAGGACGTGCGTGCCGCCCTCACCGCCCAGCCCTGGCCGGGGAACGTTCGCGAGCTTCGCAACACGGTTGAGCGGGTGATCCTGCTGTCGCCCCCCGGGACCCTGGATTTGGCGGAACTCAACGGCCCCGGGACCATCCGGCCGGCGCGTTCGGGAGCAATTCCCTTCCCGGCACGGCTGGCCGACATCCAGCGGGCCGCCGCCCGGGCCATGTTGCAGGAGAGTGGCGGCAATCACTCCGAAGCGGCACGTCGCCTGGGGATCTCCCGCTCCCGCCTCTCACGGTTGCTCAAGGGCGGTCCCGACGTCGGGGATGACCCTGACCCGGACTGAGCCAGGTGTCCCGGCGCGGGACAGGCACCGCAGGCTAACTACAACCACGACAATGTGTTGGATTTGGCGCAGGGCTTGCAATTCGAGAAGCTATCACCTGACACCCGGAGATCGATGATGCCCAGGCTACGGTGGCTGTTTCTGGCCGCTGTGGTTGGCTGTACCGACGCGACGTCCCCGTCGACGCCGCCGGTCACCACCACACCCAATTCCCAATTGCACATCGTCGCTCAAGACACGACGGCACCCGTCCTCCTGAGCGATTCCGTCTCGTTCTATGCCGTGGCCGGTCAGGGACGACAGGTCCGGATGTACTACCAGGGCGCCGCGCCCGGGGACACCGGCGAAACACTGCTCGAGTTCGAGGTCCCCGGGGACGGCCTGCTCAAGAAGCCGGATGGGGGAGCCTTTCTACCAGGCGATTCCATCCTGATCACCATCTCGGTGGCCACACCCGGCCGGTTCGAATTCACCTTCGGACCCGCGGGCTTGCAGTTTAACCCCGCGGCACCGGCCCGGCTCAAGATCGAATACGGCCGATGCGACCACGATTTCAACGACGACGGGCACGTCGATCCGGCGGACTCCACCGTCCAGGCCATGCTGGACGTCTGGCGGCGCGAAACCGGTGATACGCTGTGGACCAAACTCGGTGGCGTGAACCTCGACGGGGACAACGAGGTGAGCGTCAACGTCCTTCACTTTACAGAGTACGCGCTCGCATGGTGAGCGCCGCGGGCCGGTGAAGGGGCCATCATGACGTCCGGCGCGGAGACTGTGGACCTCCGCGAGCTCCGGGGACTCGCCGATTCCGGGCGGTTCCGGGAGGTGCTCGCCCGCCTCGGCGCGTTGCCGGTCCGGGCGGTCGAGGAGCGGACGCCTCTCGCTCTGCTCGCCGCCGAGGCGCATGGGCGGCTCGGCGAGTTGTCGGCGGCCGCCCACTGGGCCGAGCTGGCCCTCGCGGCCTCCCGGGAGCGGGGGGAGCCCCACGCCGAGCTTCGGGCCCGGAACTATCAGGGGCTGATCGCGCTCCGGCAGGGGAGCGTCGACGTCGCCGAGGGACACCTGAACGCGGCGCTGGGCATGGCCCGGGCCCAGTCCGATGCCGGGCTGGAAGCGCGCTGTCTCAACAACCTGGGCGTGATCGCCAACCTGCGCGGAGACCGGGAGCAGGCCCTCGCGGACTATCAGCTGGCACTGGCCGCCTACCAGCAGGCCGGCGTGATGCGGGGCATGGCGGAGACGCACCACAATCTGGCCATCACGTGGCGGGACCTCGGCGATCACCAGCGTGCGCTTGCGGCGGCCGAACAGGCTGTACGCCTGGCCCGAACGGTCGAGGACGAGACGCTGGTGGGGCTGACGCTCGCCGGCCGTGCCGCCATTCATCTCCAGCAGACCGACAGCTCGCTCGCCGCGGCGGAGCTCGAGCGGGCGGCGGACGCCTACCGCCGCGTGCAATTCGAGTCCGGCCTGGCGGAGGTGTGGCGCCTGCAGGCAGCCGTCATTCGTCTGAAGGGCAACCTGCCGGGAGCGGTAGACCTGCTGCACCGCGCCGCGGACCTCGCGCGGGAGCGCGGGTCGGCGGATACGCTGGCGGATATCGAACGGGACTTGGGCGGGGCACTGGCGGTGGCGGGAGACACGGCAGGTGCACGCGAGGCCTGGGCCCGGGCGTCCGCGGGATACCGCCGGCTGGGAGCCGTCAGGGCCGCCGACGAAGTCGCGGCACTCATCCCTTCGGTGACTTCGCTCCCGCCCGCGAGCAAGCCCTAGGTCTTCAGTCGTCGGCGCTGACCCGGCGCCGTCGGACCCGGCGGGCAGCGGCGCGTGGGCCGACGGGGCTCTTCCGCCCGTTGCTCCCCACTCTCCGGAACGCCTCCAGCACGCAGCGCAATGCCACACTCGGTTCCCCTCGACGCCTGAGGAGGTTGAGTCCCCAGGGCAGATCGAATCCCACCAACGGAACCGCCACCGTCCCCCCCGGCGGCCGCCGGCGGTGAGACTTGAACCCCAGCGCCCATCCCTTCCCCCGCGCCACCAGCGCCCAGATGGCCTGGAGACCGTCATGTGTGCCATCCACCCGGGGGATCAGCCCGGCGTCGTGCAGCGTGTCGAACACCAGGTCATAGAAAGACGGCTGGAAGTCCCGGTCCGGGAATAAGAAAGGAAGGTCGGCCAGATCGGCTGCTTTCACCTTCCGCCGTGCGAGGGGATGCCCGGCGGGAAGCAGTGCCATTTGCAGCCGGTCTTCGTACACCTGCTCCACGACGAGCCCGGGATACGTCACGCCCGGATGCGCGTGCGCCAGCCCCACGTCGATGTCTCCGCGCACGATGGACGGAGCCTGGAACGGTGTCGATACCTCTTCAATCACTACATGCACATGCGGGTGACGCTGCGCCACGTCGGTCAGCACCCGCGTCAGCATTTCTCCGGTAGTGAGCGTCGCCACCGCGCCGATCACGCAACGCCCCTCCATGCCCCGCCGTGCCCGCGTGGTATCGAGGACGATCTGTTCGAGCCCCGCCAGGATCCCCGGGCATTCACCCGCCAGCGAATTCCCCGCCGCCGTCAAGTGCACACCCCGGGCGGTCCGCTCCAGGAGCGGCAGGCCGATGGCGTGTTCGAGCTCTTTGAGCTGGCGCGACAGAGCCGGCTGCGTGACGCCCAGGCGCACCGCGGCGCGCCCGATGGTCTGCGCGGCGGCGACCTCGAGCAGCGCGCGAACATGACGGATTTCCATGAGCGCCGGCACCGAGCCCAGCGGCGCCTGCCGGGTCTTCCGCGCCGGAGGGAGCGGCGGGAGGTGCGGCTCGCGGCGCAAGCAGGCGTGCGGGTGATCGCGAACCGCCTCGATGATGCGCTCGAGCACCCGCCGGAGGACCGGACGCTTGTCGTCCCGTCGCCAGACGGCGGCCGCGCGAACCTTGGGGGCCGCGTCGGCGAGGGCCACCACGGCGGTCCCCTGCGGCGGCGAGACGGAACGGGCCCGGCCGATCAACGACCACCCCCGGCCCGCGGACACCGCCAGGTGCCCGTCCCGGAGACCGACATCGATCACGAGCAGGGGAGAGCGAAGACCGCCCTTTCGCAACACGGCCATGATTTCATCGAGCACCCCGGGCGCCAGCGCCCGCTGGGGGATGACCAGGGGGTACTCGCCGAGCTCCGACAGTTTCAGGCGCCGGCGGCCCGCGAGGGGATGACCGTGAGGCAGGATGATGTGATCGAGGTACTCATCCCACAGGGGCTCGCTGAGCAGGTCCGGATCGTCGTCGGCCGCCATGGTCAACGCGATGTCGATCGCCCCGGCGCGGACCTGCTCCACCGTATCCGGAGGATCCAGATCCTCCACCGCGAGGGTGATCTCGGGATCTTCCTGGTGCAGGCGCTCCTCCACCGTCCCCGGAATGCCCGCCGCGATGATCGTGAGCATCGCACCGATCGACACGCGCCCGCGGCGCCCCTCGCTGGTCGCTTCGGCCCGGGCGATGGCGAACCCGAGGGTGACCAGGAGATTGGCGGCGCCGCGCGCAAAGGCCTGGCCCGCCGCCGTCGGTGTCACGCCCTTGGAATGACGCTCCAGGAGCGGGACTCCCAGCTCGCGTTCCAGTTCGTGGATCTGGCGGGAGAGCGCCGGCTGGGCCAGGTGCGCCCGGAGGGCGGCGCGGGAGAGACTCCGCGTCTCGGCGACGGCGATGAAGTTCCGGAAATCCCGAAGGAGCATCGGATTCCTTGGCCATGCGCCTGCGGCATCGAAGCCCTAGCGGATCGGCATTTCCGTCGGACCGACCCCACCGGCTAGGATGACCGTCGACGATTACGCGGGCCCACTGGGGCCGCGAAGGAGAGACCATACGTTCGCCGAAACTGCATCGCTAGAGGCCTGCGAGCCGGGGCAGCACCTGAACGCCCTGCGCGAAGTGGCCCATACCGCCAGCCGGGCCGCGTCCGGAGCCCTGTCCCGCTCCCTGCGCCGGCGCGTGACCGTGACGGTGCCGGAGTTCGCCGTGTCCCTCCTGGATCAGCTGCCCGCGGTCCTGAGCCACGCGGATCGCCCGCTGGTGTTCGTCACGGCCCAGCTCCTCGGCGACATTTCGGGTCCGCTGGCGTGGATCATGTCGGCCCCGGAGGCGGCGCGGCTGGCTGGTGCCCTCCTGACGCGCGACCCCGGCTCGATCGCCCTGGACGACCAGGCGATTCAGGCCGTGTTGATCCGCAGTGCGCACACCCTGGCGGCGGCGTATGCGGACGTCCTGGGAGCGCTGACCCACGGCGTCGTCTTTCTCTCGGTTCCCGAGTTCCTGCGGGGACCTCTCGGTCACCTGCTGACCCGCCCTTCCATCACGTCCGATGCCCGTCGCGCCAACCAGTTGAGTGTGTGCGTCGGGTCCCGCATCCGGTTCGACGATGAGGGATTCGCGGCGATGGGGCACCTGATCTACCTGCCGCATCATCCGGCCTTCGGCCGCATTCTTCGCGCGCTGGCTGACTGATGACCCGACGATTCCCGCTGCCCCCAACGCGGGGCATTCCCGCGTGCGTGTGGTTCTCGATCTTCGCATTCGTCCCGGCTCTGGTGTCGACGTTGTGGGGACCCCCGTCCCCGCTCCCCGTCCAGATCGCCACGTGGGCGCTGGCCGCGGCCATTGCCACATGGACCGTGAACCGCTGGCTCACCGGCCGCCTCGCCTGTCCCACGGACCCGCGGGTGCGCGACCTGTTCGAAGGTGTGCCCATCGGCCTGTATCGGAGCACGCCCGACGGCCGGATCCTCGACGCCAATCGGAAGCTGGTCGAGCTCCTGGGCTATCCCAACCGGGGCACATTGCTCGCCACATCCGCGACCCGTCTGTACGTCGACCCGGCCGATCGGGAGCGCTGGAAGACCATCGTCCATGAGCAGGGCGAAGTCCGCGCGTACGAGATGCGGATGCGGCGGCACTCGGGTGGTGTGATCTGGGCGCGGCAGAGCGTGCGCGCCGTGGTGGATGCC
>Ga0209178_1000482_pt1 | contig 11754 bp, 10 predicted proteins | sample GAAS200_FD_187521 | JGI IMG/M metagenome (GOLD analysis project Ga0209178, IMG submission 187521) | Agricultural soil microbial communities from Georgia to study Nitrogen management - GA AS200 (SPAdes) (version 2) | ecosystem: Environmental > Terrestrial > Soil > Agricultural land | place: USA... | reverse complement strand
GATTCCCCAGTACTCGCCCGCACCGTTCGTCGCTTCGGTGACTCCGTCTGTGTAGGCGACGAGTAAGTCGCCCGCATCGAGCTGTACTTGGCCTTCTTCATAGTTCCAGTCTGAAAAAATGCCGACCGGTGCGCCGCCGACTTCCAGATAAGCGATAGAACCGTCCCGCCGGATGACCATTGGAGGATTGTGGCCGGCGTTCACGTACCGCAGGGTCCTCGTGCTGGAGTCAAACACGCCATAGAACAACGTCGCGAAGCGGCCTCCAGATGATGATCCGTAAACCTGGTGGTTCACCGCATTGATGCCCCTTGCTCCGTCGTTTCCCGAGAAAAGCATCGCCGTGCGCAGCGAAGACTGGACATTGGAAATCAGCAGCGCTGCGGGAAGGCCCTTGCCGCAGGCATCGCCTATGGCAAAAGCCGTGCGATTCTGTGTTAGCGGAACGGAGTCGTAGAAGTCTCCGCCTAACTCGCGCAGTTGCCGACAGGCGGCACTGTAGCTCAGGCCGCCGATATCCGAGCCCAGATGCATAGACTGCTTTTGCAGTTCGCTCGCCGTTGCCCAGTCATTGCTTACGTCCATGACCAATGTTTCCGTAGCCATTTGCAGCCTCCACTGGTATGTCGAGTCTGGAGACCTTAAATCGACATGTCACGGTCGCAAAAACGGGCAAAAATTCTTTTCTTTCGATGTCGAGAACCCGCTTTCTGCTCCGACTACCTTGTGAAAGCGCGAAACGTTAGCGCTAAAATCAGCCAACCAAAGGAGATCGGAAATGAAATACATCCTCTTGATGAACGGCAGCAAAGCAGGCGTGGATACGTACCGGGCATGGTCCAAGACTGACATTCAGGCGCACTTCGACTTCCTCAAGCGTCTCAACAAGGACCTGACGGAATCGGGTGAGCTCGTAGCAAACGAAGGCTTGGGTTCGCCGGAACAGGCCAAGGCTGTCCGAGCGGGAAGTAACGGTACCCCAATAACGGACGGGATCTTCCCGGAGACGAAAGAGTTTCTCCTTGGCTACTGGATGGTTGATGTCGATAGCGCTGAGCGGGCCTATGAGATCGCCGCGCGGCTTTCGTCCGGTCCCGGGCCAGGTGGAGTACCGACCAACATGCCGATCGAAGTCCGCCAGATCATGACGCGGCGCACGGAAGAGGTCTCGTGACAGAAACCATGTTTAGCGCCGACGCCGAGCATCTGCTGCGGGAGCTTGCGCCGCAGGTGCTCGGCACGGTCGTGCGGCGATTCCATGATTTCGCGTCCGCCGAAGACGCGGTTCAGGAGGCGCTTCTCGCCGCCGCGCTCCAGTGGCCTCGCGAAGGCGTTCCCGAAAATCCCCGCGGGTGGCTCATTCAAGTGGCCATCCGCCGCATGACGGATCAAGTGCGCAGCGACGCGGCTCGCAAGCGCCGCGAAGAAGCGGCAGCGAACGAAATGGAATCCGTGGCGATTCCAGCAGCCGAATTAGGGGCGAATGAAGAACGGGACGACACGCTCATCCTGCTTTTCATGTGCTGCCATCCATCGCTCAGTCCATCGTCTGCGATCGCGCTGACCCTGCGCGCAATCGGTGGGTTAACAACGGCCGAAATCGCGAACGCCTTCTTCGTGCCTGAAGCGACGATGGCGCAACGCATTAGTCGTGCCAAGCAAAGCATCAAGTCTTCCGGTGTGCCGTTCCGGCTGCCGTCGCGCGAGAAGCGAAGCGAGCTCCTGCGCACGGTGATGCACGTTCTTTATCTGATCTTCAACGAAGGCTATACGAGCAGTTCGGGGCCGCAGATTCAGCGTCCCGAACTTGCCAAAGAAGCGATTCGCCTCGCGCGAATGCTCCACAAATCCCTGCCCGACGAAACCGAAGCCGCAGGTTTGCTCGCGCTCATGTTGCTCACAGACGCGCGTCGAAACGCACGCACCAGTCCCGATGGCGAACTAATTCCGCTTTCCAAGCAGGACCGCACCGTCTGGGACCAAGCCGAGATTTCCGAAGGGGTTGCGCTCGTAACGTCAGCCCTCTCGAAAGGTGCGATTGGCCCATATCAATTGCAAGCGGCGATTGCGGCCGTTCACGACGAGGCTGCGCGCAGCGAAGATACGGACTGGCCGCAGATTCTGGCGCTATACGATCTTCTGAAGCGAATGTCTGACAATCCCATGGTGGCGCTGAACTATGCGGTCGCGGCGGCGATGGTCTTTGGCCCTGCGAAAGGACTTGCGCTGATCGAAGAGCTTGGTTCCGATAGTCGAGTGGCCGGCCACCACCGTCTTGACGCTGCGCGTGCCCATCTTGAGGAAATGGCCGGCAACTTCAAAGCCGCAACGGACCATTACCGCATCGCGGCGAGCCGCACAACGAGCGTCCCGGAGCGTGACTACCTCCTGGCCCAGGCGGCTCGACTCTCGGACGCCCAAGCTCCCAGTTCACCCGAACCCTGAGCGAATTGAGGCCACGAATTGAGGCCGCTTGACCCCTCTCTGGCCGCCCAGTTATTCTGACTACCAAGCGGCCAGCTATGCCGATTTACCTCGACCACAATGCGACCACGCCCGTGGACCCTGCGGTCCTCGACGCCATGCTGCCGTTTCTGCGCGATGACTTCGCGAACGCCTCTTCGGTCCATTCTCCGGGCCAGCGAGCCCGCGCTGCCGTCGACGAAGCGCGCGAATCGGTAGCCGCTCTGATCGGCGCGAAGCCTGCTGAGATTGTCTTCACAAGCGGTGGCACAGAAGCGGACAATTTGGCCATTTTAGGCGTAATTAAGGCGTCAAACGCGCCAAATAAGCACATTATAAGCACCCTAATCGAGCATCACGCCGTTCTTCAGACGTGCCAAGCACTTGAAAAAGAAGGCGTTGCCGTCACGTATGTCGCGCCAGATGCTAACGGCATTATCTCCCTTGATTCCGTCCGCCGCGGGCTGTGCGATGAAACGGTATTGATCAGCGTGATGCATGCGAATAACGAGTTGGGCACGATTCAGCCGATCGAGGAAATTGGGCGCATCGCGCGGCAGGCGCGCATTCCGTTTCACGTTGATGCTGTCCAGTCTGTGGGCAAGCTGCCGATTGACGTGCGCGAGATCGGCGCGGATTTGCTCTCACTTTCCGCGCACAAGTTCTACGGGCCTAAGGGAGTGGGCGCGCTTTATGTGCGTTCGGCTTCGCATCTCGAGCCGATCTTTCGCGGTGGCCAGCATGAACGAGGCATGCGTCCCGGCACGGAAAATGTGCCCGCGATCGTCGGGATGGGCAAAGCCGCGCAGCTTGCGCGTCAGCATCTTGCCGAAGATGCCACCCGCATCGCCGCGCTTCGCGATCGATTGGAATCCGCGTTGTGCGAATCGATCCCCGGCATCCGCGTCAACGGCGAGCGTGCGCAGCGCGTTTGCAACACAACGAACATCACAGTTCCCGGAGCATCGGGCGAATCGCTCGTCATCGCGCTCGATTTACAGGGCATCGCTTGTTCCACGGGTGCAGCCTGCTCGTCGGGCGCTATCGAGCCGTCGCATGTCCTACTGGCGATCGGTCTCGGTGACGTAGACGCGCGTTCGAGCGTGCGCTTTAGCTTGGGCCGTACAACCACCGTGGCGGAAATCGAGCAAGCAATCGGCGTGATACCGGCTGTTGTCGAACGCCTGCGCGCTCTTTCGCCGCGCTTTCCGGCGACGATCCCTGTTGCAGTGGGGAGAGCAAACTGAAGATGCCGTCCATTAATATCGAATCCACACCAGCTGTCCCTGTTTCCGTAGAAGCAGCCGTCGGCGCGACTGCCGTGGCCATGAGCGGAGGTGTGGATAGTTCAACGGTCGCTGCGATTCTGCACGAACGCGGCGATGCGATTATTGGGCTCACGATGCAGCTATGGAATCAGCGACGCTTGCCAGAATTGCAGGGCGAGGGGCCTGCGCGACACCGGTGTTGTTCGCTCGATGATGTTTACGACGCGCGTCGTGTGGCAGGTCATCTCGGAATTCCGTACTACGTGGTGAACTTCGAACAGAAGTTCGAAGAAACGGTGATTCGTCCGTTCGTGAACGATTACCTCGCGGGCCGGACGCCGATTCCTTGCACGAACTGCAACAATGACGTGAAATTTGAGCACCTGCTCGCGACGGCGCGGCAAATCGGCGCCGAACGCATCGCCACGGGCCACTACGCACGCGTGCGTCGCAATGACGCGACCGGCCGCTATGAATTATTGCGTGCGCGCGATATGTCAAAGGATCAGAGCTATTTTCTTTTTGGCCTCACTCAGGACCAGCTTTCGCGAGCAGATTTTCCGCTTGGCGAACTGACCAAGCAGGAAGTTCGAGATATAGCGCGCCGGCTGGCCGTTCCAGTGGCGGAAAAGCCGGAAAGCCAGGAGATTTGCTTCGTGCCTTCGGGCGATTACGTCCGCTTTATTGAGAGTTATTTGCACGAGCAAGGCAGTTCGTTGCCGGACGGCGCGGGTGAGATTGTGACCACTGCCGGTGAAGTCGTCGGACGGCATGATGGTTTGCATCGATATACCGTGGGTCAACGGCGAGGACTTGGCATTGCGACTGGCCGGCCGATGTATGTCGTCGCTCTAGACCGTGCGAGGAATCGGCTGATCGTGGGTGAGGACGAATCATTGCGCAGCACGGCGGCGGAAGTTCGCGCCGTCAATTGGATTCCATTCGCGCAGCCGGATGGTCCTGTTGAGGCGCTGGTGCGCATCCGCAATCGGCATGAACCTGCGGAGGCGCAAATCACACCCCTCGACCGCTCGCGAGCGCGCATCGAATTCCGAGAGCCGCAGCGCGCCATAACGCCGGGCCAGGCCGCAGTCTTCTATTCGGACGATCTGGTTCTCGGCGGCGGCTGGTTGTGCTAATGTGCGGACTCCTTCGAGAGGAGGTCCGCGCATGACGGAAAAGGAACCGCCGCTCCAGCCGCAGGATTTGCAGCCTGCCGCTGCAGGTCCAGTTCCTTCGCCGCCTGAATCCGTGCACTATAATGTCTTCCTTGGACCCAACGGCATTCGTGCCGGTTGGCGCCTGCTGATTGCCTGTGCGATCTTTTTCGCGGCGATCATCGCGATTAATTTCGTTCTCCACCATGCTAGCGGCGCCGACGCTCGCAAAGCCTTCCTGGTATTTAACGCACGAGGGGTTCTGTTCGGCGAAGCGATCACGTTCGCCGCATACCTGTTTGCAAGCTGGGTGATGAGTCGCATCGAAGCGCGCCGCATGCGCGACTATGGGCTGGGGCTTACGAGCGCGTTTGGCGGCAAGTTTTGGTTGAGTGCTGTCGTTGGTTTCGCGGCGATCTCGCTGCTGCTTGGTGCTCTGAAAATTGCGGGAGTATTTCAGCTGGGTCCAGTCGCGTTGCATGGTCCGGTTGCGTGGGAAGATGCCGGTCTATGGGCTCTGGCGTTCCTTTTCGTGGGATTTTCCGAAGAGGGCGTAAGCAGGGGTTATCTGCTTTTTACGTTGACCACTGGCATCTACTTCTGGCCGGCTGCGATCGTGACGAGCCTGGCTTTTGGCGGCCTGCACTTGGGCAATACCGGCGAAAGTTACGTCGGCGCCCTGTCTGCCGCCGGCATAGGATTTTTCTTTTGCATTCTCCTTCGCAAAACCGGCAATCTCTGGGCCGCGATAGGATTTCATGCCGCCTGGGACTGGGGCGAGACCTTCTTTTACGGCGTTCCCGATAGTGGACTTACTGCGCCGGGGCATCTTTTCAGCGCCAAGTTTGCGGGACCCGTATGGCTCACCGGTGGAAGCGTGGGGCCGGAGGGCAGTTGGTTTTGCCTGATTCTGATCGTACTTCTCTGCATCGGCGCGGCGTTTCTGCCTGGCACGAAGTTTCCGAATCCGGATGCGATTCCCGATCCGCGGCGGCGAGTCGAACCTGGTCAAACTTTGTTCGTTGAAGGTTGAAATCATCTCGCAATCCCGATCTTGACTGCTGCTGCCGAATGGCCGAACCTGTTTGCCCTGGATGAATGCTTCCACTGACAATTGGGCCGAGAAGATCCGCGCGGGCGACGTGCGTGCCATTTCGCGTGCCGTAACCGCGATTGAGAACGGCGACCCGGATGCGCAGCGCATTTTGCGAGAATTGTTTCCGCTGACCGGCAGAGCGTGGCGCATAGGAGTCACGGGCGCCGCAGGAACCGGAAAGAGCACGCTCGTTAGCTGCCTGGCCGCGCATTACCGTGCGCAGGGCAAAACAGTGGGCGTGATTGCTGTCGATCCTTCGAGCGCATTTACGGGAGGTGCGATTCTTGGCGATCGCATACGCATGCAAAGCCATGCCGGCGACGACGGTGTCTTTATTCGTTCGATGGCGACGCGCGGAGCCTGGGGAGGACTTGCACAGACGGCAGCGGACGCGGCGCTCCTGCTGGACGCGGCAGGCAAGGACATCGTTATTCTCGAAACCGTAGGCGTCGGCCAGGACGAAATTGAAGTCGTTCGTGTCGCGGATTGTACCTTGGTCGTTCTCGTGCCGGGTTTAGGCGACGAAGTACAGAGCCTTAAAGCCGGCCTGATGGAAATTGCGGATATTTTCGTTGTCAACAAAGCGGATTACGAGGATGCCGCAAACTTCGAGGAGCGCCTTGTCTCAATCGTGCAACTCGTGCCGCCTCGCGATGGATGGACCCCGAAAGTCGTCCGTACTGTCGCTACAGAAGAGAAGGGAATTGCTGATTTGGCGCGCGAAATCGAGGCTTTCCGGGAAGCGCATGCCGATCCAGGCATTCGCCGAGCGCATGAAAAGGAATATTGGAAGAATTGGCTGATTCGCGCAGTCCAGCAGCGGGTCATAAAAGAGATTGCGGCAGCTAATTTTGAAAGCAGAATATTGAGCGACATGGCACAGGCCGTGGCTTCGCGGGAAAAAGACCCACACACTGCGGCCGATGAACTCTATTCGACGCTAGGCCGACAAGCGCGGCAATCGTAAATCCCGAGGGACATCTTTGAAGCTGGGCGATCTGGAATTTCACATTTTATCTGACGGGCACATTTATCTGGACGGCGGGGCGATGTTTGGCATCGTCCCTAAGCCGCTCTGGGAAAAGAGGATTCCCGCCGACTCGCGAAACCGCATCAAGCTCGGGCTGAACTGCTTTCTGATTTATGCCGGAGGCAAGCGCATTCTGATCGAGACGGGCGCCGGCGGCAAGTTTGACGACAAACGCCGCGATATTTACGGCCTGGACGGTCCGCGCCTGACCGACGAACTCCGCGACTATGCGATCGCGCCTGGCGATATCGAGATAGTGGTGAACACTCACTTGCACTTCGATCATTGCGGCGGCAATACGCGGCTCGAAAACGACAAGATTGTGCCGACTTTTCCGAATGCGCGATATGTGGTTCGCAAAGGCGAGTACGAGGCTGCGATGCACGTGAACGAGCGGACGCGAGCCACGTATTTTGCCGAAAATTTCGCGCCGCTCGAAAAGACGAAACAGCTACAACTCATCGAAACGGATACGGAGATCGTCCCGGGCGTGGAGTTGATCTGCGCGCCCGGCCATACCGCGGACATGATGGGTGTCAAGCTCTCCGGCGGAGGCAAGACGGCATTTCTGCTTGCCGATCTGGTGCCCACTACGGCACATCTGCCGCTTGCCTGGGGCATGGGATACGATCTCTTTCCTTTGACAGTTTTAGAAAACAAACGAAAATGGTTGCCGCGCATTGCAGCCGAAGAATGGATGGCACTCTTCGTGCATGATCCGCAGACGCCTGCGTGTTATCTGCGCGAACGAAATGGCGCTTTTGTGCCTGAACCAACAACAATCGACTAGGAGCTTCAAGAACGATGTCGTCAGCGAGCAGGCGGAAGAACACTGCGCCCGGAAAAGACGCAGTAAAGATTGGCATAATCGGTGGCAGCGGCCTGTATCAAATGGCCGGCCTTAGCAACACGCGGGAAGTTCGCGTGAAGACGCCATTCGGCGATCCATCCGATGCAGTCGTGATTGGGATGCTCGGGGGGAAGCATGTCGCGTTTCTGGCGCGTCACGGCCGCGGGCACCGTTTTACGCCCAGCGAGATCAATTATCGAGCCAACATCTGCGCGCTGAAAATGCTTGGCGTGGAGCAGGTGATCTCCGTCAGCGCAGTGGGATCGTTAAATGAAAAATATCCGCCGCTCGACTTTGTAGTGCCCGACCAATTTTTCGATCGCACACGCCTCAGGCTCGCAACTTTTTTCGGCGGCGGAATTGTGGCGCATGTGGGGTTTGATAAGCCGACGTGTCCGCGTCTTTCCGCGCGTATGGTCGCGGCCTGCGATTCCATCGAAGTGAAGGCGCATCGAGGTGGAACGTACGTCTGCATGGAAGGGCCGCAGTTCTCCACGCTTGCCGAATCGCAGTTTTATCGGAAGCAGGGCTTTGACGTGATCGGAATGACCAACCTTACAGAGGCGAAGCTCGCGCGCGAAGCCGAACTCTGCTACGCCACCTTCGCCATGGTCACGGATTTTGATTGCTGGCATCCGCAGCACGATTCCGTAACGCTCGATGAGATCATCGCCAATATGGGCAAGAATTCGGAAAATGTGCAGCGCGCGATTCGCGAAGTTGTTCGCGCGCTGGGCGAGGAGCGCGCCTGCAAGTGTGGAAAGGCGCTCGCGCACGCGATTATGACTGACCGCAAGGCGATTCCGGCCGCAGCTAAGAGGCGGCTCGCCCCGATCATCGGCAAGTACGTGTCGTAAAGAGAAAAAATCACAGGAGAAAAGAATGTCCTTACTCGTCGTGGGCTCTGTTGCGTTCGATGCGATCGAAACGCCGATTGGAAAAGTGGATCGCACGCTGGGCGGCGCAGCCAGCTACTTCGCTCTGGCCGCAAGCCATTTCACTCCGGTGCGCATCGTGGCCGTTGTAGGCGAGGATTTTACGAAAAAGGAAGAGGCTGTTTTTCGCGGGCGCAGAATCAATCTCGACGGCCTCGAGCGTGCGGCAGGAAAGTCGTTTTTCTGGTCCGGACGCTACAGCATGAATATGAACGAGCGAGCGACGCTCGCCACCGAACTGAACGTGTTTGCGAATTTCCGTCCTGCGCTGCCGGATTCCTATCGCGATTCGCAATTCGTGTTTCTCGGCAACATCGATCCGACGCTCCAGCGGTCTGTTCTTCAACAGATGAACCGCAAGCCGAAAGTGGCGGCTCTCGACACGATGAATTATTGGATCAGCGGTACTCCAGAAGCTTTGCGCCAGGCGCTTAAGGACATTCACATTCTGATGATCAACGACGATGAGACGCGCCAGCTTACGGGCGAACACAATCTCCTGCGCGCGGCGAAAGCAGTTTTCAAGATGGGGCCGAGGACACTCGTGATCAAGCGCGGCGAGCACGGCGCATTAATGATCCATGAAAAATTCATTTTCTCTGTGCCGGCATTTCCTCTCGAGGAAGTCCATGATCCGACTGGTGCGGGAGACAGTTTTGCGGGCGGTTTCATGGGATATCTTGCCAGCGTGGGCCGCATCGACGAGCGCACACTACGTTCGGCAATGGTCTATGGTTCGGTGGTCGGCAGTTTCACCGTCGAACGCTTCGGCGTCGAACGCCTCGCCAGCGTCACTCGACGCGAACTGGCGGCGCGCGCCCGCCGCTTCTCGAAGCTCACGGCATTCAAGCTGTAATTGCGGCAACCATTTTTTTGCTGGCTGAATCCGAGTTGACGGCTTGCGCGCCGAGGTGTTATCAATTTCAGTCCGCTTTTTTGACACGTGTTTTGGGCGCAGGTCGATCTGTTGCATGGCTTCCGCTTTGCTTTCCCGGCTGCACGGTATCCGGTAGCTTCGGGACCTCAGGAAGTTGATCAGGAGGATAGGATTGAGTCGTTTGGGTTGGGCCGCGCTGATGGCTGCGGTCGCGCTGTTTTGTGGCTGCGGAAGCGGCTCTTACAATCCGACACCGGCTATTACGGGTCTCTTTCCCAATGCCGTAACCGCGGGAAGCCAGTCCTTCACCCTCTACCTTAATGGCAACGGTTTTCAGGTTAATACGACCGTTCAGTGGAATGGTGTGGACCGCCCAGCCGTTTTTAACAATCAAACCGACCAATTGGCTGTGACTATTCTCGCAGGCGATGTTGCGAACCCTGGGAGCGGACAGCTTACCGTCACAAATCCCGCTCCCGGCGGCGGGCTAAATCCGGCGGCCGTTTCTCTGGTGATCAATCCACCCGCGGCGAATGGACCAACAATCACATCGCTGGATCCCGGCACGGGAGTCGCTGGAAGCCACTCTGACGTGACGCTCAACGTCACAGGAAAAAATCTCTTCTCCAACTACGTGATCGCGTTCAACGGCACCGCATTGAATACCACCGCCGTCGGATCTCCAGTGACACAGCTCACGGCTACGATTGGCTCGGAAAGTCTTGCGTCTGAGTCGCTCAACAGCATTGCTGTGCAAACGAATACGCCCGGCGTCGCATCTCCTTCCGTAAAATTTCCCGTCGGACCGGCTTCAAATCCAGCGCCGAAATTGACGGCCATTAAGCCGTCCACCACGTCGATTGGGTCTTTGCCTCCCGGAGCGCTCATCGTCCTCACGGGAAGCGGCTTCGTCCCTGGATCGGTGGTGAACTTCAACGGATCCCCGCGCTCGACCGGATATTCAAGCTCGACTACTCTTGCCGTTGGTGTTCTCTCTTCCGATGTTGCGACCGGCGGCACAATTTCCGTCACGGTCTCCAATCCAAATCCCGGCGGCGGCACATCCGCCTCCGTGAATTTCATGGTGCAGTAGATTCAAACTTCCGCACCGCCTTCCGCAGTTCCTACAGGGCAAGTCATTGAAGCAGAGGTATTTATCTTATTTACGAACGCCGCAATGATTCCACATGTCAGGCCTTTACCTACCCCAAGCAATGCATCATCTTCCCCTGTTCCTCTTAATACCGCTCCCGATTGCCGCTATTCGTAAGCAGGATTACCGTAGCACGCGTTCCATGATCCGGGCTTTCGCAGCGCCGGACGTTTAGCGGATCAGCTTCAAACAAGCAGCAGAAAGCAGCGGCGCAACCAGCGCGTCGACTCTCATCAATCAGGCACGCGGGGGTGTGACATGGTTCGATGGACTATCTTTTTACGTCGCGCGGTAAATCGCTTTGCGCTCGCACTTGCGCTTTTCGCATTCGCAGCGGCCGCAGCGCAGGCGCAAGCCTCTTTTTCGCTGCCTGCAAAAATTTCTGCGGACATGCTCGCCACAGGCGAACCACAAACGGCCGTAGCGCAAAACGGCAACGTTTACTTCGTGTGGAGCGATCAGGCGAGCGCCTGCACCGCTTCTGGCTGTAATAAGGACGTTTTCTTCAGCCGCTCGACCGACCATGGCGCCACTTTTTCTGCGCCGCTTAATCTTTCCAACAACGGCTCATCAGGAACTCCCGTCATCGCACTCGATGCTCAAGACCACATTAACGTGATCTGGAGCGGCGGCGGCCATCTCTTTTTCACCCACTCGGCCGACGCGGGCGCCACGTTCTCCTCGCCGCTAAATATTGCCGGCGTAACGAATGCCTCGCTCGCTTTCAGCGCGGCTGGCTACCATCCGCTCGTTATCGATGGCGCCGGCAACATCAACGTTGTCTGGTCGGACGCGAATACGAGCCAGATCTTTTTTGCCCGCTCGACAAATGCTGGCATCAGCTTTTCCACGCCGCTGAATATCTCCAATTACGCTTCGGGCGCCTCGAGCCCAACGATGGCGCTGGATGCAGGCGGCGGCATTG
>Ga0209178_1000481_pt1 | contig 11765 bp, 8 predicted proteins | sample GAAS200_FD_187521 | JGI IMG/M metagenome (GOLD analysis project Ga0209178, IMG submission 187521) | Agricultural soil microbial communities from Georgia to study Nitrogen management - GA AS200 (SPAdes) (version 2) | ecosystem: Environmental > Terrestrial > Soil > Agricultural land | place: USA... | reverse complement strand
GTACGAGATCTGCGCGTAGGGCTGCTCAGTCTGGCCCAGGCCCACCATCCCCGTGTAGGGATAGGGCTGGCCGATCTGGAAGGTGTCCTTCGCTACATGCAGATACGAGAACTTCCCGACGAAGGCGCCCGAGCTCGGGACCACGGAATCGGTCCCCGTTCCGGTCCCCACGAACTGGATCGGAGCAGCCAGCTGCCCACCCGGGATGACCACCGTGGTGGGATTCGTGGCCGAGAGGCCCTTGCCGAAGACGAAGGTGACGCCCAGCCCGCCCGCCGGCGCCGGGTCGGACAGGAACACCTGGCCGTTCAGGGTTTCGGCCTGGTTGAGGTAGAAGTCCTGGGTCCGCGTGGTCTGGTTCACCTGCGCAAAGAAGATCGTGGACACCACGATCACCCGCAGGGTATCGGGCTTGTAGATGCCGGCCGAATCCTGGGCAATGACGTCCACGGGCGTCAGCGTCGCCGCCTTGCCCTGCAGCGTCACAGACGCGCCCGCCCCGCCGGCCCCGATGACGATCCTGGTCTGCGTCGGCAGGACCTTCGTGGTATCCGCCGAGACGATCTGCAGCACCGTGCCGGCCGCGCTGGGCACGTTCAGCGAAACCGCCACCGTCGTGTTGCCGCCGTTGCCGATCGCGAGCGTGTCGAACGCCCAACGCATCACCGGGGGGGGCGCCGGCACGACCGACACCAGCGTGGAGTCCCGGAAGACCGTGATCGAGTCGACCAGCGTGTCCACGGCGTAGGTGGGCCCGGCGCCGATCGTCACGCCGGTCACGACACCCGATTGGTTCACCGTCGCGACGCTCGGGTTCCGGGTCAGCCAGCCGAAGACTCGGCCCGGAATCGCGTGGCCATTCTTGTCCTTCGCCGTGGCGAGAATCTGCGCCTGTCCACCCACGCCGACCTGGATCGAATCGGGCGGCGTGTTGACGATGCTGAACACCTTCTGGTTCACGCGGAGGGTGGCGGTGCCCGAGACCTTGTTGACGGTATCGGTCGCCTGCACCACGCCGTTCCCCGCCCCGACCAGCGTCGCCTCACCCGTCACCGCGTTCACCGTCACCACGCTGGGCACGGTGGATGCGAACCGGATTCCGGTCCCGGTCTTCAGGGTGTCCCCGAAGTTGGTGAGCACCACCCCGGTCAGATGCACGGAGTCGCCGATCGAGGTGATCACCGTGTCCGACGGCGACAGCGCGACCTTGGCCGGCGCGCGGACGAACAACCGCGCCGTGTCGGCGTAGCCCCCCGCGGACGCGACGATGAGCGCCGAGTCACCCGCCAGCCCCGTGGCGAGACCAGTCGAGTCCACCGTGGCCACCGCCGTGTTGCTCGACGTCCAGACCGGCTTGACCGATGAGATGACGTTGCCGAGCGAATCCTTCAGGGTCGCCGTGAACGGGACGGTCGCGCCCTTGGCCAGGGTGTCGAGCTTCGGCGTCACGATGACCTGATGGACGAGTCCCCCCAACACGTTCACAGTGAACGTGATCGGCGATCCGGTGAGACCGCCGGCGGCCGCCTGCACCTTCACGATGCCGAGCGACGAAGGCGTGACCGTCACGCTCGCGTTGCCACCCGTATCGGAGATGACCGGCGAGGGAGGCGAGAGCGTCGCCGTACCCTGCGTCACCGTCCAGGTCACCGGCACGCCCGGGGAGGCGCCATTCAGCGCGTCCTCCACCCGCACCGTGAGCGGAGCCGCCGTGGGCCCGTTCACGACCACCGCCTGACTGTCCCCCGAGATCTTCTTCAGCTGATAGGGCGGCGGCACGATGTGGATGCGGGTGGAATCACGGAGATGCGTGGGCGTTTCGACATACATCCACACGCTGTCGCGGATCCCCGTCGCCCCGGTGAACGTGCCGGTCGTCGACGTGGGCTGCGAAATCTTGCCCTTGGTCGTGTCTCCCGAGAGCAGGCCCACCGGAACGTTGGCGACGGCCGAGGCCCCGGAATCCACGGTGATGCGGAGGGTCACGGCCTGACCGCCCACGACCGTCGTGTCGCGCGGGGCGAGGGTCACGCTGGTGGCCCCGGCGCCCGGGCCGACGTACCGAGCCGCGAGAGTGGGCGTCGCCGGAGTGGTGCTCGAGAGTTGTGTGGTGTCGGTCGCGACGTACCAGATCGCGTTCCCGCCGTAGGCCGAGACCGTGAGCACGAAGGTCTCGGGATCCTTGTCGAGGGAGACCGTCAGATCGACTTGGAGCGAATCGGCCCGGGGCGTGGTCAGCGAGAAGATCTTGTTCAGCGCGGTATCGAGACCGGGGAGGCGCTGGAGCACCACGCGCACGCTGTCGAGCGGGATGTTGGGCATCCCGGGCTGCGCCGGGGAGGCGAAGGCGCGCAGGTTCAGCGCCGTCGTCCCGTACCGTTGCGGGCCGACGACGCTCTTGTCCGTGCACGTGACATTCAGGAGGGCGAGGAGAACCCCGACCCCGATGCGCGATCTGAGGCGCACGGTCCCCGGTTTAGCGGCGGGCTTTTTTCGGAGCCTTCTTGTCGGGCTTCTTTGCGGGGGGTTTCGCCTTGGGCGCGCGCGCCGCTTTACGCGTCACCTTCGACGACCCCTGCACGTCGTTCAGGACACGGTCGCCCTCTTCGGCGCCGATGAGGCCACGCCGGACGGCGTACCGGATCAGCTCTTCCGCATCCTCGAAGGTGAACTCACCGATTCCAGCGGCGGCCCGGATGGCCCGCACCAGGGAGTCCGCAACCGGACTCCGGAGCACACTGGCGATACCGGGCAGGGCTTCGAGCAGCGAAGAGATTTGCGATCCGCCCAGCTCAGCGGTCATCGCGCTGCTCCCAGGTTGAAGGTGGCGCCAACCTACCGCCCGCCCCGGACACCGTCAAGAATTCGGTCGCCCGACCCCCCTTAGTGCTGATACTGGAGCATCACTTGCACGGATGCCCCGGTGAAGCTGACCAGTTGTGGCGTACCCACCTGCTGGAGAGCCTTTCCGGAGCTGTACCGGCCCTCGACATTGCCGGAGAATTGGTCGCTCAGACCGAACCGGGCGCTCAGGCCGCCCATCAGGAACGTCCCACCGTTCCGTCCCGGCGACCACGTCCGCATCCCCACGAGGGGCTGAATCGATACCCTCGGAGACGCGGGGATCGAAAACCGGGCTTCGGCGTTGAGGATGTTCTCGGAGTTCGTCGTGATCGTGACCGTGTCCTGCTGGAAAGTCCCCTTGGCGCGATAGTAGTCCCACACCGCGATCGACAGCGTGTTGCTGCCGATGGCACTGACCCACCCCGCGTCTCCGATGATCCGAAATCCCGGGGCCAGCGCTCCCGTTCCGAGACTGCCGGAACCGGTGAGCTGGTCGTTCGAGAATGTCGAAGCGGTGAGCCCCACCAGAAGGCGGGACGACTGTCCAACCAGGCGGTCGGCCCCGAGGCGTCCCCGGAACTCGATGCCGGGCTTGAAGGTCGTCGGTGGATTGGTGTCGAGCGGAACGTACGACCCCGAATATCGGATGGCTCCCGAGGCTCCCAGATTCCACCCGCCCGCGGGCGTGGCAAAGGCCACTCCCGCGGTCGCACCGAACGACGTTCCGAAGTCAGCGACGGGGAAGGACAAATAGTTCGTCCCCAAGGCCGTGTAGACCCGAAACTGGTCGCTGGTGAGGGTGTGCTGCCCGGTCGGGAGGTTGATGGAGAGGGACACGACCGCACGGTCGCGGTTCAGGGTGTAGAGCAGGCGGATCTGCGTGTCGGTCAGCCCGGTGAGCGTGTGGTCGCCGGCGGCATCGGTGGTCTTCGCGTTGGCGTAGTGCGTTGTCAGATCCGCGGACATGTGGTCGCCCAGCGGCGCCACCATGACGACGGGGATCGCCCACTCGCTGGACTTGGCGGATGGAGTCACGGAGATCGAGTACGACTGGAACTGGAATCCGGTGTATCCGGCCCAGCGGGTGTACAGCGCGTCAGACGCCTGCCCGTGGAGCGAGCCCGCCCCAGCGGAAATCAGGAGGGCGACGACGGCGGTGCGTTGCATCGGGCGCATCGTGCCTCCTTACGGGCGAGTGATGATGATGATGATGGTGCCGATGAGCTGCGTGTTCTGCGAGCCGCAAGTGGCGACCGCTCCGCAGAGGGTGTTCGGCCTGGTCGACGGGACGATTCCCCCGGGGCCACTGCCCCCCGTATTGCCGGTCCCCGTGGGCAGGTCGATGGCGCCGCTGGGCACCGCGCCATTCATCGCGCCACCGAGGGTGACCGTGATGTCGGAATTGGTCTGGCCTCCTCCCCCGCCGCCGCCCGTGCCTCCGCCCAGATCGGACGCCATGTCACTCGCGGACGCCGTCGATGCCGACTGGGCCTGCTGGCTCGACGCAGCCGCCGACCCGGCCGCACTGAATCCGGGGTCACGCTGTGCCGCCGCCTGGAAGGCCTGCGCCGCCGCGCCGAAGTTCCCCTGGTCCTGCGCGGCGAGTCCGCGGCTGTAGAGCAGGAAGGCTTCGAGATCGCGCGTGGGCCGTTCGCTGATCGCTGTCTGCTCCGACGGCGTCAGCGTCACGCCCATCTTCCCGAGCAGCTGAAACACGACCTGCTTCTCGACGTCGAAGAGCGCCTGCAGCCGGTCCGATCCGGTGCCCGTCGCGGCCACGCCGGCGTCCTGAGTCCGGACCACGGTCGCGTTGACGCGAACCTGGTTGGGCTGGACGTCGAACTGTCCCTGGACCACCTGGGACGCACCGATCAGGTGGCCCGACCGCGCGCCGGTGGTGGGATCCACCCGCCCCGACTCGGTCAGCTTCATTTCGTCGAGCAGCGCCTGCATCCGCTCGCGCTCGAGCAGCCGGAGGCTGTGCACGCGCGACAGATCCGTGACGACGAGGGACGCGAGGCCGCGGGAGAGCGGCGCGTACGTCGAATCCGTTCCGGTGTAGCGGAACGGCATGACCGCCACCGTATTGGGGGGAGGGGGCGTCTTGGACAGCGTCGCTTCCTGGGACAGCGCCTGGCGGGCTTCGAAGACCAGCTGGTGTTGTGCCACCAGGGCGAGGCGGCCGTCGAGGAGCTTCTTCACCGCGCCCGAGGGCTTGGACGCCGCGAGCCTGGTGTAGACGGTGCGCGCCGAGTCGAACTGCCCCACACCCTCGTAGGTGTACCCGAGATAGACCTGCGCCTCGGCGTTGTCGGGCTGGTGGAGGAGGGTGCGGCCGAGGGCGGCCCGGGCATCGTCGTATCGCTTGGCCGAGTAGTACGCCTCACCCAACCGCAAATTCGCCGCCGGATCGTCCGGTGCCTGCGCCCGGCGCGCTTCGAGGGCCGGGATGTCGGCGGGCGCGGGTGGCGGCGCCGCAGGTGCTCCGGCACAGGCACCCGCGAGCGCGAACGCCGCCAAGCCGAAGACACGCCGGCGCCGGCGCGAGGTCAGGGTGGGGGCGGGGGTGGGCATCGCGGGTGTGGGGGACATTTCGACTCGTTTGCGTGAAGGTAAGACCAGGGTATGAGTGGGTCGGTGACCCCCCCTCGTCAGGTCCGGTGAGGGCGGTCACGGTCCGCTATCCTCCGGCCTCTCAGAGAGATACCCGTCCCCGAAGGGCTGTCAAGGAGACTTGGCCTCCCCTAGATTTCGCTTCGGAGGTCTTGTCGATCAGTGGGGCGACGGGGAGTAAAGGAGTACCGGGCGTCTGAAGCCCTGGGCTTGATTGCAGCCGATCGCGAGCACCAGCCGCTGGTTTGTCCCTCGTGCGGGGCTCGGGCCATTCAGCGGGTGCCGCGAAGGCGCCCCGCGCGCCCGGAGGACGCTCCCCGCATCGGCGAGCGGATCAGTCTGACGTGCGGTAAATGCGGAAGACATGCGTCCTACATCGAAGGCGGCACCTTGCCGCCCCGGGACGCGACCATGGACCCCCAGAATTCCCCGGCCGATGATGAAGGGGAGCGAGGCAATCGACGTGGCGGGTGACGCGATCCAGATGATGGGAACGGTAACCGAGGTGTTGCCCAACACCACGTTCCGCGTGAAGCTCGAAAACGGCCACGACGTCCTGGCGTACGTCTCCGGAAAAATGCGGAAGAACTACATCCGCATCCTCCAGGGGGACCGCGTCGCCGTCGATCTCTCACCGTACGATCTCACCCGCGGAAGAATCACGTATCGCTACAAATAGATCAGTGCACCTCGAGGCCTAAGTAGAAGCTCCGTCCCGGCGCGGGCTCATAGTACCGTCCCGCCGTCGCGTTGACGGTCACCGACCCGACGTAATGGTGGTTGAACAGGTTCTGCACGGCGACGAACGGATCGAGCCGGATGCCGCCCACCGCGCCTCCCCACCCCACCCGCAGGTCGCTCCGCCAATAGCCTTCCGCCCTGGTGCTCAGCGTGTCGTTCACGAGCTGGCTCGAGGCATGAACCGTCTCAAGCTCCAGCCACGCACCGCTCACGCCCCAGGGATGCACCCCCACCAGTGCTCGCAGCCAGTGCTCGGGAATCCCCGCCAGGGGCCGGCCATCGAGCACGTAGGCCGTGGTATCCACGGCGTACCGGTAGTTCGTGTAACGGAAGTGGGAGTAGGTATACGTCACCGACAGCCGCAGGCCGGACACCGGGGTCGCATCGGCGCCGAGCTCCACGCCCCGGTGGCGTGCCCTGCCGGCGTTCCGGTAGAAGGTCCGCTGCGAGGACGAGGGCTCCTGAAACGGAATCAGCTCGTCATGCACGTCCGTCTGGAACACGGCGACGCTCCAGCGGAGTCCTCCGCTCGACTCGCCCCGGGCGCCCACTTCGGTGTTCCACGCGCGCTGCGGCTGGAGGAGCGGATTGAATCCGCCCACGGTGTCGGGCCGGTTCGCGAGCTCGGTGGTGGTCGGCGTCTCGAACGACGACCCCGTGTTCGCATAAACCGTCAGCCCCTCGGTCGCCGCAAACGCCGCGCCCAGTGAGGCCGAGAAGGCCCGCATCAGCCGGCGGCCCGAGTCGTTCAGGTAGCTCGGGTTCGAGAGCGCCTTGACCGGGTCCACCAGACGATCGTCCACCTGGAAGCTCACCCAGTCGTACCGCAGTCCCGCCGTCGCCGTGAGCCGCGTCGTGAGGGTGACCGCGCTCTGCACGAACGGCCCCACTTCGGTCACATGCTCGAGCTGGTCGAGCTGGCGCGACGTATCCGCCGTCGCGGTCGCGCCGACGTAGTTGAAATTCACGCGATCGTCACGGGTGCGCTGCACATCGAAGCCCGTGGTGAGCACTTGGGGGAAGGACCGGATCGCAAACGGTTGCGCCAGCGTGAAGCGCGCCCCGTAGTCGAGCCGCTGGAGACGGATGAACGCGAAAGTCTGGGGGTTGTCGAGATCCCGCGTGAAGCCGAAGAGGGTAGCGTCCGCCTCGCCGCCGTTGTCAAAGGCCCGCCGCACCGTCACCCCACCCTGCCCCTGGGTCACCGCCTTCCCCGCGTTCCGGCTCAGGTTCAGCGGCGCCGCCGCATCCGCGTTCGCGTGCAGCTCGGCGCCGGTCAGGGCGCCGGGGTTGTCGGCCCGGGGATCGTCGCCGTAATCCGCCACCGCCGCGAGGGACCAGTGGGCGGAGAGCGGGAGCTGCAGGCGTGAGTTCACGTCCCGCTGATCGGCGGCGCTGTGGTTCCGTTCCCCCTGATAGGAGAGGTGCGCGGCGGTCAACATCAGGCTCCCGTCACCCACCCGCGCGCGTGTGGTGGAGGACCACTTGCTCCAGGACCTTCCGCCGTCGGACTGCCCGGCCACGACGCGGGCGTCCTCCGACAGGGCGGACGAGGTCGCCGGATCGGTCCAGATGCTGATCACGCCGCCGGTGGCGTTCCCGAACAGCGCCGACGCCGATCCCCGTTCGACTTCGATGTGGTCGACTTCGCTCAGGTCCAGGTTCGTGAGCTGCCCCTGCCCATCCGGAAGCGTCTGCGGAATCCCGTCGACCAGCACCTTGACGCCCCGGACCGCGAAGGCGGCGCGGGCCCCGGCCCCCCGGATCGAGAGTTTCTGATCGAGCGAGAAGTTGTAGCGGTTTTGAATGACGACGCCGGGAATTCCGCCGAGCGCCTCGTCGAGACCCAGGGTGGGTCGGGCCGTGCTGATGTCGGCTCGACCGACGGTCGAGACCGCCGCGGCGGTGCGCGACAGGGGGCGGTCGGCGCGGGTGGCGGAAACGACGATCGCGGGCAGGGTGTCCCGCGGCACGCTGTCAGGTTGCTGCGCGGCCAGGCCCGCGGGTACCAGCAACAGCCAGGCGCATCGCATGGCGAACCTGGAGAGCCTACGAGGGATGCCGGAAGAACCGGTTCCAGCGGAGTCGGAGCGGCGTGAACCCCATGCTGAAATAGATCAGCGCGGGCTTCCCTTCGATGTGCGACCGGGGGAGAAAGCCCCAGAACCGGGAATCGTAGCTGTCGTCCCGGTTGTCCCCCATTACCCAGAAGCTGTCGGCGGGGACCACCACCGGCCCCCAGTCATGCGACGTCGGGTTGTACTTCTCGGGGTTCTTCCCGATGTAGTGCGGGAGCTCGTTCCGCCGCATCTGCAGACGGTAGATGTCGGCGTCGGCGCCGGGATTGAGATGCAAGGCGTAGGGCTCGGGCAGGACCTTGCCGTTCCGGTAGACCGTGTCGTGCACCATCTGCAGCGTGTCCCCGGCCTCGCCGATCACGCGCTTTACGATCACGAGATTCGGCGTCGAGTCTTCCACTGACCGGAAGATGATCAGCCCGTCCCGGTGCGGCTGCGCATACCCTTTGACCTTGAAGAGCCGGATCCCCGTCAGCGGGATCTCGAGCTCGCCGCCGTAGATCATTTTGTTCACGAACAGCCAGTCACCCACCAGCAGGGTGTTTTCCATGCTGGAGGAGGGGATGCGGAACGCTTCGATCAGGTACGACCGGATCACAATCCAGCACACCAGGGCGATGCCAACCGACCTAGCCCAGCTCTTGAGCTCTTCGCTAAACGTCTTGGGGCGCGCTGGAGGGGCGGAGGTGGGAGCGGGGACCGGCGGCTGTTTGGGGCTCACGGATGCGCCACCCAGTCGGCGATGAACAGATTGGTCTCGTGCGGCACCGCGGCGCCACGGTTGGACGCCCACACCAGATGCTTCCCGTCCGGAGAGAACATCGGGAACGCGTTGAACGAGTGGTCGGTCGTGATGGTCTCGAGGTTCGCGCCGTCCAGATCCACCGCGTACAGATCAAAATGCTCCGACTGGGGGTCCGGGTAGTTCGAGGAGAAGATGATCCGCTTCGAGCCGGGAAAGAACGCCGGCGCGAACGACGCGCCCGCGAGATGCGTGATCTGCCGCTGGTGCGACCCGTCCGCGTTCATGACCCACAAATCCATCTTGGTCGGACGAACCACGCCCTGGTCCAGGAGGGTCCGGTACTCGGCGGAGTCGGCGGTGGTCGAGGGGTGATAGGCGCGATAGACGATCAGCTTCCCGTCGGGGGAGAACGTCGGACCGCCGTCATACCCGAGGGTGTTGGTGAGCCGCCGGACGTTGGTGCCGTCGGCGTTCATTGTGTAGATGTCGAGGTCGCCGTCGCGCTCCGACGTGAATACGATCGTCTTTCCATCCGGGGACAGGGTCCCCTCGGCGTCGTACCCCTTGCTGGCCGTCAACTGGACCTTGTGGCTGCCGTCCGCGTCCGACGCATAGATGTCGTAGTCGTACAGGGCCCAGACGTAGCCACGCGAGTAGTCGGGCCGCGGGGGGCACTCGGTGCCGACCGCTTCCGTGCTGGCGTAAAAGAGCCGCTGGTCACCGGCAAAGAACCAGCCGCAGGTCGTCCGCCCCGCCCCCGAGGAGACCCGGCGGAGTCCCGTCCCATCCACGTTGATGACGAACTCCTGATCGCAGCCGGCGGTATCCGGGGGTGGGGTATGTTGGAAAATCAGCCGCCTTCCGTCGTGCGAGTAATACGCCTCGGCGTTCTGCCCACCGGAGGTGAGGCGCCGGAGATTCCGGAGGTGCGGCTCATCGGGACGGGCCGCGACCGCTGCGGCGGACCCGGATGCCGACTGAAACAGCGTGGCGGCGAGCAGGAAGGTGACCATGGCGCCCGGCAAGCTATGGGAACCGGCGAGGCGGCGAAAGGGTCGGCCCGCTAGATTTCCGGACAGCGATGACGGGCGGTCCTCCGAATCCTCCCCGCAAATCCCGCGTGCCCCTCCTGGACACGCTGGGACAATTGTGCACCGACGGTAAAGCCACGGCCGAGTACCTCTGGCAGGTTCCGGACGACACCCAGGCCCGCTTGAAACTGGTCGGCCTGCTCGACCGGATCGCGGCGGAGAGCGTCAAGCAGGGACGCAAGGAGATGGGACGCATCTGCGCCGAATTGGGACCCGCCGCCAAGGCGAGCCCCTCCCCCCAGCAGGTCGAGCTCCTCGTGGACGGATTCGACCGGCTCTTCAAGCTCTGGCAGGCCGCGAAATCGGGCCTCCTCTAGACCAACACGGAGACGTGATGAAGGACCTGGATCTGCTCTGTATCAACACGGTGCGGACCCTCGCGATGGACGCCGTGCAGCAGGCCGACTCCGGCCACCCGGGGACGCCGATGGCGCTGGCGCCCCTCGCGTACGTGCTGTGGACCCGCCACCTCACGTACGACCCTGCTCATCCCGACTGGGCCGACCGCGACCGGTTCGTCCTGTCCTGCGGCCACGCGTCGATGTTGCTCTACGCGGCCCTTTATCTCACCGGCTATGACTTGGGCCTAGACGACATCAAGAAGTTCCGGCAGTGGGGGTCGAAGACGCCGGGACATCCCGAGTACGGCCATACGGCGGGCGTCGAAACCACCACCGGCCCCCTCGGCCAGGGTACGGGCAACGCCGTCGGCATGGCGATCGCCGAGGCCGTCCTGGCATCGCTCTTCAACAAGCCGGGACACGATGTGGTGAATCACTTCACGTACTTCATCGCATCCGACGGCGACCTGATGGAAGGGATTTCCCACGAAGCCTGCTCACTCGCGGGGCACCTGAAGCTCGGGAAGCTGATCGGCATCTACGACGACAATCACATCACCATCGAGGGGGACACGAACCTCGCGTTTTCGGAGGACACGGCGCGGCGGTTCGAGAGCTACGGCTGGCACGTGCAGCGGGTGGGGGACGGGAACGACCTCAACGCCCTCGACCAGGCCATCACCACCGCGAAGCAGACCCTCGACCGCCCCTCGCTGATCATCGTCAGGACGCACATCGGCTACGGCGCGCCCACCAAGCAGGATTCCGCCGAGGCGCACGGAGCGGCGCTGGGAGTAGAGGAGGTCAAGGGCGCCAAGCGGAACCTGGGCTGGCCCTCGCAGGAGCCCTTCTACGTTCCCGCGGAAGCGCTCGACCGGTGGCGGAAGGCGGGGGCGCGCGGCGGAGAGGCGAGGGGTGCGTGGGAGTCCCGCATCGCGTCGTACCGGAAGGCGTTCCCGGAGGCTGCCCGGGAGCTCGAGCGCCGGCTGGCCGGAACGCTGCCGGCCGACTGGGAGCAGGCCCTGCCCAATCTCGCGGGAGACGCCGCGCAGGCGACGCGTGCCGCGTCTGGCAAGGTCCTGAACGCCATCGCCCCGCGTCTCCCGGAGCTGATCGGCGGATCGGCGGATCTCGCGGGGTCGAACAACACCCTGCTCAAGGGCACGGGTGATTTCGCGGCGGGCCGTTACACGGAGCGGAATTTCCACTTCGGCGTCCGCGAGCACGGGATGGGCGCCGTGATGAACGGCATCGCGCTCCACCGGGGGTGTATCCCGTACGGCGGCACGTTCCTCATTTTCTCCGATTACAT
>Ga0209178_1000480_pt1 | contig 11767 bp, 6 predicted proteins | sample GAAS200_FD_187521 | JGI IMG/M metagenome (GOLD analysis project Ga0209178, IMG submission 187521) | Agricultural soil microbial communities from Georgia to study Nitrogen management - GA AS200 (SPAdes) (version 2) | ecosystem: Environmental > Terrestrial > Soil > Agricultural land | place: USA... | reverse complement strand
GCTGGCGTGCACGGAACTCGGGCCGGACGAACTGGCCCGGCGCGGTGTCGATGGCTGGGCCGCGATGTGCGCGGATCTGTTCCGCTGGATGCGCAACCGCCCGGCCGGCCACGCGGCCGTTCGTGCCTTCAATCCCGACCAGGAGCACAACGGCTGGCGTTGCGCGCATTCGGTGATCGAGGTCGTCACCGCCGATGCGCCGTTCCTGGTCGATTCGCTGGAAATGGTCATCAACGCCGAGGGCCTGCGCCTGCACCGGCTGATCCATCCGGTGATGGATATCCAGCGCGATGCGCGCGGCAACATCCAATCGATCGCCGCATGCGGCGACGGCGGCCACTCCGAATCGGTGATGCACGCCGAGATCGACCGCGTCGACGAGGCCACGCTGAAGAAACTGCAGTCCGCAGCCGAAGTGGCGCTGGCCGACGTGCACGCCGCGGTCAGCGACTGGCAGGCCATGCACGACAAGATGCTGGCGATCGCCGACGCGCTGCCGAAGGAAAGGGATTCGCTGAGCGCCGAGGAAATCGCCGAAGGCCAGGCGTTCCTGCGCTGGGCCGCGGACAACCATTTCACCTTCCTCGGCTACCGCGAATACGACGTGGTGGCGGACAAGGGCGACGAATTGCTGAAGGCGCGCGCGGGTTCGGGACTCGGCATCCTGCGCAATCCCGACCTCGCCACCGCACCGCGTTCCACCAAGAGCCTGGTCGCCACGCGCCTTCCGCAATCGGGATCGATGGACGCGATCATCCTCACCAAGACCAACGCGCGTTCGCGCGTGCACCGCGCCGGCTACATGGATTACATCGGCGTGCTGCGCTTCGACGACAAGGGCAAGCCGGTCGGCGAGTCGCGCTTTCTCGGCCTGTACACCTCCACGTCGTACATGCGCCGCCCGCAGGACGTGCCGCTGGTGCGCAAGAAATTCGATTCGGCGGAACGGCGTTCGGGCCTGCGTCCGCAGTCGCATTCGGGCAAGGCGTTCCGCTCGATCCTGGAAACGCTGCCGCGCGACGAGTTGCTGCAGGCTTCCAGCGATGAATTGTTCGGACTCGCCAGCGGCATCTTCGATGTCAACGAACGCCGCGAGGCACGCCTGTTCGTGCGCCGCGACGCCTACGGCCGCTTCTTCTCGTGCCTCGTGTTCATCCCGCGCGACCACTACAGTGCCAACGTCGGCGAGCGCGTCAAGGAAATGTTGCGCGAGGAACTGCACGGCGCCTACGTGGACGCGAACGTGCAGATCGGCGACGCGCCGATGGCACGGATGCACGTGGTCGTGCGACCGCGCGCGGGCGAACACGTGGACGTGGACATGCGCAAGCTGGAAGCGAAGCTCGCGCCGATCGTGCGCAACTGGCACGACGAATTGCGCGAAGCGCTGGTCGGCGGCCTCGGCGAAGAGCGCGGTGCGCACCTCGCGAGCCGCTGGGGCAGCACGCTGCCTTCCGCCTACATCGAGGAGCAGACGCCGGCCCGCGCGGCTGAGGACGCGGGCATCCTCGCCGCGATGGCAGGTGCCGGCGAGGACATGCGCCTCGCCTTCCACGAATCCCGCCGCACGCCGGGCGAGCTGCACTTCAAGATCTTCCGCGCGGGCAGCGACATTCCGCTGTCGGACGTCCTGCCGCTGCTTGAGAACGCCGGCCTGAAGGTCGATACCGAGCAGGTCCACATGCTGGAGCTGCACGGCAAGAAGGCCTGCATCCAGGACTGCGTGGTGCGGCCGGCGGTGCCGTTGAAGTTCCAGCTGGAAGACGTGCACGCGCGTTTCGAAGCCGCTTTCGCCGCGATCTGGCACGGCCAGGCCGAGAACGACGGACTCAACTCGCTGCTGCTGGAAGCCGGCCTCGGCTGGCGGCAGATCGCGATGTTGCGCGGTTACTCCAAGTACCAGCAGCAGGTTGGCACCACCTTCTCGCAGAGCTACATGGACGAAACGCTGGGCCGCTACCCGATGGTCACTGGGCTGCTGGTCGAGTTGTTCGAAGCGAAGTTCGATCCGCAGCGCGAAGCCGGCGACGCCGCCACGCGCAAGCACGCGCGCGAAGCGCTGGAGCGTGAACTCGGCGTGCTGACGCCGGCGTCCGTGCTCGAAGCCAATCCGGATTTCGTGGCGCGTGTCGCGGCGCTGCTGGAAAAGCCGCGCGAGGAGCAGGTCGATGGCCTCGTCAACGCCATCAAGGCGCTGCTGGCGAACGTGTCCAGCCTCGATGACGATCGCATCCTGCGCGGCTTCATGGGCCAGATTCGCGCCACGCTGCGCACCAACTATTTCCAGACGCACGACGGCAAGCCGGCGGAATACATCAGCTACAAGTTCGATTCGCACCAGGTGCCGGACATTCCCAAACCGGTGCCGTACCGCGAGATCTGGGTGTACGCGCCGCGCGTGGAAGGCGTGCACCTGCGCTTCGGGCCGGTCGCACGCGGCGGCATCCGCTGGTCGGATCGCCGCGAGGATTTCCGTACCGAGGTGCTGGGCCTGGTGAAGGCGCAGATGGTGAAGAACACCGTGATCGTGCCGGTGGGGTCCAAGGGCGGCTTCTTCGTGAAGCGCCCGCCGGCCGATCGCGACGCGCTGCTGGAAGAGGGCATCGCCTGCTACAAGATGTTCATCAACGGCCTGCTCGACATCACCGACAACATCGACACGGCCGCCAACAAGGTGCTGCATCCGACCGACGTGGTGCGCCACGATGCCGACGATCCCTACCTCGTCGTCGCGGCCGACAAGGGCACGGCGAAGTTCTCCGACATCGCCAATGGCCTGTCGATCGAGCACGGCTACTGGCTGGGCGACGCGTTCGCCTCGGGCGGTTCGGCGGGCTTCGACCACAAGGACATGGGCATCACCTCGCGCGGCGGGTGGGAGTCGGTGATGTACCACTTCCGCACGCTGGGCCACGACTGCCAGGCCGAGGATTTCACCTGCGTCGGCATCGGCGACATGTCCGGCGACGTGTTCGGCAACGGTTTGCTGCGCTCGCGCCACACGCGCCTGCTGGCGGCGTTCGACCATCGCCACATCTTCATCGATCCGAACCCCGATCCGGAACAGTCGTTCATCGAACGCGAGCGCATGTTCGCGTTGCCGCGCTCGTCGTGGGAAGACTACGACAAGTCGAAGATCTCGAAGGGCGGCGGCGTGTTCGCGCGCAGCGTCAAGGCCGTCGCGATCACGCCGGAAATGCGCGAAGCGCTCGGCATCGGTGCCGACGTGGAATCGCTGTCGCCGACCGAACTCATGACCGCGATCCTGAAGGCGCCGGTCGACCTGCTGTGGAACGGCGGCATCGGTACCTACGTGAAGGCCGCTTCGGAAACCAATGCCGATGTCGGCGACCGCGCCAACAACGCGCTGCGCATCAACGGCGGCGACCTGCGCTGCAAGATCGTGGGCGAGGGCGGCAACCTCGGGTTCACCCAGAAGGGCCGCATCGAGGCGGCGCGCAAGGGCGTGCTGCTCAACACCGACTTCATCGACAACTCGGCGGGCGTGGACACGTCCGACCACGAAGTCAACATCAAGATCCTGCTGAACGACGCGGTGCAGCGCGGCGAGATGGACATCGAGGCCCGCAACAAGCTGTTGCACTCGATGACCGACGAGGTCGCGCGGCTGGTGTTGCGCGACAACTACCGCCAGAACGGCGCGCTCGGGATGATGGAGCACATGTCGGCGAGCCGCATCGGCTCGCAGGCGCATTTCATCCGCACCCTGGAGTCGCGCGGCCAGCTCGATCGGCAAATCGAATCGCTGCCGTCCGACGCCGAGATGGCCGAACGCCGCACCCACCACCAGGGCCTGACGCGGCCGGAACTGGCGGTGCTGCTGTCGTATTCGAAGATCGTGCTGTACCAGCAATTGGTGGATTCCGACGTGCCGGAGGATCCGTTCCTCTCGCACGAGCTGGTGCGTTACTTCCCGGAACCGCTGCACCAGAAATACGCGGCGCACATGCAGCGGCATCGCCTGAAGCGCGAGATCATCGCCACCGCGGTCACCAACTCCATCGTCAACCGCATGGGTGCGACCTTCGTGCTGCGCACGCAGGAAGACACTGGGCAAACCGCCGCCGCAGTGGTGAAGGCCTACAACGCCGCGCGCCAAATCATCCACGCGCGCGAACTGTGGTCGGGCATCGATGCGCTGGACGGCAAGGTCAGCCAGTCCGCGCAGATCGACGCCTTGATGAAGGTGTGGTCGCTGCTGCGCAACATGTCGCGCTGGCTGCTCAACCGTCCGGGTTCGACGCTCGGCATCACCGCGCTGGTCGAACGCTACCAGCCGGGCATGGACAGCCTGCGCAAGGCGTTGCCGGCGACGCTCACCGAAACCGGACGCGCCGCGTGGGGCGTCGACCAGGAGAAGTGGCTGGGCTTCGGTTTCCCGCAGGAACTCGCCGACAAGCTGGCGACGATTCCGGCGCTGGAAGTCGCGATGGACATCATCGAGACGTCGCTGGAATCGGGCCGCCCGGTCGAGCACGTCGCGCGTGTGTTCTTCGATCTCGGCGAAGCGCTCGACATCGAGTGGCTGCGCAGCCAGATCGACAAGCTGGCGGTGGAAAGCCGCTGGCATGCGCAGGCGCGCGGCGCATTGCGCGACGAACTCGCCGTGCAGCAGCGCGCGATGGTCAGCCAGATCCTCGCATCCGAGCAGGGCAAGCAAAGCGCGGACGGCGCGGTCACGTCATGGCTGCAACGCGACGACCCGCAACTGCAATTCACCCGCGGCATGCTGGACGAAATCCGCGGCGTGGACGTCGATTACCCGATCGCCTCGGTGGCCCTGCGCCGCTTGGCGCAGATCGCGCAGTCGGGTTGATGACCCAGTTGAATCCGGACGACGCACTTGAGTGCGCGCCGTCCGGGTTTCCATGCTGCGCCGCGACCGGGTTGGTCGCGGCGTTTTTTTAGGTGGTCGGGGTAGGTCAACGCCGGATCACCGGAACATGGCTCCGGCAATCTTGGACGCCGGAGCCATGCTTTTGAGCGGCCTGCTCGCAAGCCGCGCATGCGCTATTTCGTGCACGCCTTCCGGGCGTTCCGGGCCGCATTGAGGTACTGGGGGAAGTTCGGCACGACGGGGCCATACTTGTCCGACTGCCAGGACGTCCCATTGCCGAAGATCCACACGTAGGACTTCGCTGCCTTGTAATCGGCTGTAAAGTTCTGCTGGAACTTGTCGACGGTCATTACGGCCGCTTTGTTCGTGCTGGTCTTTCCCAACGGCCAGCTTCCCGGTGCAACGGTGAACGGGAATTTGCCCTTGTACATGGAGGCATAGTTGGAATACGCCTCGGCGACGAAGCGGGGAACGTTCTCGGGCCGCGCCGTGTAGGTGGTTTCGGTCGCCATCACGACCTGTTTCCACGGCTGCTGGAAGAGCCCTTTTACGAAAGGCACGGAGAGTGCATAACCGCCCGACGCCAGGTCGCGATCCTTGGTGGCGTTGTACTGGTGCACGACGTCAGGCAGGACGACAAGCGTCATGCCCGGGTAGGCCTGGTGCATGGCCAGTCCGATCGACCGGCCCGCGTTCTGGACGATCTGCGCGTTGCCTCCGGCCCCTCCGCCCCAGGCGGGATTGTAAGGCTCCAGGTCAAGGGCGATTCCCTTGAACCCGGCGTATTTCGCCATTTTTGCCAGGTTGCCGAAGTTGGTTATGTACTGCTTGACGACCGACGGATTGTTCCAGTTCAACTTGCTGTAAATCGAAACCTTGAGGAAGTTGTCGGTCACGCCATATTTGGCGTAGGTTTGTTGGAATTTTTTTGCGTCGTCCCAGAGCTTATTGTGTGTTGCTCCGACATTTGTCGTCCAGTACGTCATGTAATAGGTGACGAATACACCTTGGGCACCTACTGTTTTCCCCCAATAGTGTGCGTCTGCAGCGTCATTTTCCGCGTAATGGTTGATGGACCAGTAAAGCAGTTTCGGACATGCAGCAGAAACACAGCCGCTGAATACGATGCAAAAAACGGCCGCTAAAAACTTTGTCACGCGCGTTCTCCAGATGAATGAATCGGTCGAGGGGTTTGATTGAGCATGCCGCGCACGCCGGCTCGTGCCGCGTGGCGACGTGGCAGCGCAGAACCTATGGGAATTAATCGCCCTGTATCCCGGTCATCCATGGCGCAATGACTTGCTGATTTGCCAGTGCGTGATCGGAGTATGCCCGACGAGGACAAACTGTGGCGTGTGCACCGGTCACAATTTTCCGGTCAGTTTTCCGGGTTTTTTCTGAACGCTGTTCAGCATTCGAGGGAGCAGCGACAAATTGCGTCGGGATGTCAGCGACAAATTGCGAGCGTCACGCAACCAATCAGGATTGCCTTGCGCAAAGTTGACGCCGGCCGAGAACAGCATCGACATGCTGGTGGCTTCCTCGATCCATTCGACCATCGTGCGCTTGCCGGCAGCGCGCGCCTGCGAGCACATCTCGCGCACCTTCTGCTCGTTCTCCGCGTGATGGGCGAGGGTGCGCGGCGGATGGTGCGGCTTGCGTGCGGGAGATGGCCGCACCGGCGCCGGACCGGGGCTGATGATGTGATGGCTTTCACGCGTCGCTGCGCGGATTGCAACAATTCGCAAAGGGACTGCATCGGCTCGCATTCGATCTCCTACGCTACCGCTGCCCGCATGGGGTGGGCGGCAGCGATGAAGCGTGCGCAATGGACGCAATGGTCTCCAATGACTTCGTGCCAGAGGCGATTGCCGTCCTGGAGACGTTGCCGTTGTCCGTGGCGTTGCTGCGTGACGACGGTTCGCTGTATTACGCCAACGCCCCCGCCCGTGGCCTGGCCTCGGTCGTCCATGATGATCCGGACCTCGGCTTGGCCAGGCTGGTTGCCAATCCGCCATGGCTGAGTTCGAATCCGGAGCCGCCGAGTGAAGGCTGCGAGGATTGCCTGAACTGCTACGGCATGGATGGACTGCCGCTGTGCGTGGTGCGCCAGTGGCGCACTTGCGGCAACACCAGTCTGCTCAGCGTGACCATTCGCCCGGCGCGCACCAGCGATCCGGGCCAGCTGAGTCTCCATCCGACGGCCGCCGGTACGGCGGAAGCCTTGTCCTCGGAGCAGCACCGGATGTTCCAGGCCGACAAGCTGGCGACGGTCGGCCAGCTTGCAGCCGGGATGGCGCACGAGATCAACAATCCGATCTGCTACGTGCAGTCCAACATGGGCGCATTCCGCGACTACCTCAACAAGCTGTTCGGGTTGCTGGAGTTGGGCGACGACCTGCTGCGCGACACGCGCATGACCGCCGAGGATCGCGTGCGCACCATGGAGACGCGCAAGCAGGCCGTCGACTTCCCCATGATCGTCGAGGACCTTCCAGCCCTGCTGGAGGAATCCCGCGAAGGCGTGGACCGGATCCGCAAGATCGTGCAGAACCTGCGCGACTTTTCGCGCAGCGACCCCACCGAAGCCTTCCAGCTGTTCGACGTACATCGCGCGATCACCACGGCCCTCGACCTGGTGCGGAGCCTGTCCGGCAAGCATCTCGGCTTCGCCACCCATTTCGATGCATTGCCGCTGATCGAGTGCAATCCGACCGAGTTGAGCCAGGTCTTCATGAACATCCTGGTCAACGCGACGCAGGCGGTGGGCGCGGACGGGCGCATCGAAATCAGCACCCGCAAGCTCGACGCCAATCGGGTGCAGGTCGACATCAGCGACAACGGGTGCGGGATCGACGAACACGTTCTCGGCCGCATTTTCGAACCCTTCTTCACCACCAAGGGGGTCGGCAGCGGCACCGGCCTCGGGCTGTCCATCACCTTGGGCATCGTCAGGAAGCACGGCGGCGACATCGCGGTGCGCTCGGCGGTGGCCAAGGGCTCGCTGTTCCAGATCATCCTTCCCGTGAAGCAGCCGCTTGCCGCGGCCGCTTCCGCTGCCTGAGGCCACTGTCATGTACAACATCCTTGTCCTGGACGACCAGCCCGCCATCATCAATGCGATGAGGCGCGCGATCGATCGCATTCCCTCCGATTTGCTGGACACCCGTTGCCGCGTGCACGGGTTCGACAAGCCGGAGAACGCGCTGGAGAGCCTGCGCGACGTGACTTACGATGCGGTCGTTTCGGACCTGCGCATGCCCGGTGTCGACGGGCTGGACTTCCTGCGCCATGCGCGGGAACTGCAACCCGACGCCGTCCGCATCCTGATCAGCGGCCATGGTGATCTTCCGTCGGCCATCGCCGCGATCAACGACATCGGGGTTTTCCGGTTCGTCGCGAAACCGTGGGACGACGCCGAATTGCAGGTCACCATGGCGCTGGCGTTGCAGACCCGCGCGATGCAATGCGAGAACCAGCGCCTGGCGGATGAGGTTCGCGTGCAGCGCGGCCAGTTGTCGGAGCAGGACGCGAGGCTGCGCGAACTCGAGGCGGAATGCCCGGGCATCACGCGCGTCGAGCGCGACGATACCGGTGCGATCATGCTGGACGAGTACTACCAGTAAGTAAACGGGAAAACCGGCTCATCCTTCGCTTGCCGCGACCTGCGCCATCCGCATCGCCTCGCGAAGCGTTTCGCGCAGGTCGTCATCGTTCCAGGGCTTGGTGAGGAATCGATAGACCGCTCCGCCGTTGATGGCCTCGGTCACCGCGCCCAGGTCGGCATAGCCGCTCAGGATCAGGCGGATCGTGTTTGGATGCGTGGCCTTGACCCGGCTGAGGAATTCGGTTCCCTTGCCTTCCGGCATGCGATGGTCCGACATGACCACGTGCACGTTTTCGGTGCCCAGGATCTCGAACGCATCGTGGAACGAGGATGCTGTGAAGATCCGGTATCCGTCGCGGCGCAACAGGCGCGCGAGCGCGCGCAGCACGTTCTGTTCGTCATCCACGAGCAGGATGGCGCCATTCTGGCTCCTGCCGTTCGTCTCGCGCGGATACAGCACCGGTTCGCGCAGCATCGCCAGCATCGCGTCGGCGGATACCGGCGCGCTCAAAAGATACCCCTGCACGAATTCGCAGCCATTGCGTTCGAGAAAGGCCAGCTGCACCGCTTTCTCCACGCCTTCCCCGACCACCGAGAATCCGAATTCGTGCGCCAGTCCGATGATCGCGCGACAGATGCGCGCGGCGTTGACGTCATCCGGCACGGCGGCCACGAACGAACGGTCGATCTTCATGCGATTGACCGGCAGTTTTTGCAGATGGCCCAGCGAGGACTGGCCGATCCCGAAATCGTCCATGGAGAGCTTGACCCCCATCTTGCGCAGCTCGCGCATGGTCCAGGTAGCTTCCTCGACGTTCGCCATGATGGCGGTTTCGGTGAGCTCCAGGTCGAGAAAGCCCGCCTGCAAGCGCGAAGCATCGAGCGCACGGCGCACGTCTTCCAGCAGCTGCCGCCCGCGCATTTGCGCGCGCGAGACATTGACGGACAGCGTGAAGTCGCCCGCGCCCAGGTCCAGCCAGCGGCGTGCCTGGGCGCAAGCCTCCTGCAACACCCAGCGTCCGATCTCTTCGATCATGCCGAGGCTCTCGGCAAAAGGCACGAACTGATCGGGCATGAGGAAGCCGAGCTTCGGGCTGCGCCAGCGCACCAGCGCCTCCATGCCGACGACTTCGCGTTTGGCGGCGCTGAGGACCGGCTGGTAGACCAGCTCCATCTCGCCGCGCTGCACGGCGCCGTCGAGTTCGTCGGCAAGCTCGAGTTGCCTGCCCAGGTCACGGTCGAGGGTGGCGGTGTACGCGTGGACGTCGTCGCCTCCGGCACGCTTCACGGCATAGGCTGCGGCGGCGGCCTGCTGCAGCAGTTCGCGCACTCCGGATGCGGTATCCGGGAAACATGACACGCCCACGCTGGCGGTCAAGCGCCGCGTCATCGAGCCAAGCACGAACGGCGGTTCCAGCGCTGCCGCGATCCCTTGACCCACGTCCAGTTGATCGACGGCTGCGCTCTGGCCGACGAATGCCGCCACGAAGCCCCCGCTGGCGGTCCGGCAGACCCGGTTGGGGTCTCCCGCGCACCGGATCAGCCGCTCGGCGATCATGCGCGACAGGTTCGCCGCGACGCCAAAGTCGCAGATTTCGTCGAGCATGTCGAAGCGATCGACGCGCAGATAGCAGACGATGATGCGCGAGCATTCGTGCACGGCGCGCACGAGCTCGGCCGCCAGGTTTTCTTCCAGCACGTGGCTGACGATCAGCCCCGAAAGGGAATCGCGGGAAGCAAGGTCGGAGGAGCTGTCCTGCGCACGCTGTTCGGAGATGTCCCGAAGGGTACACAGCGAATGCGTGGCGTTCCCGTCGGCTTCGGGTACCGGGCGCACCTCCACCCGGCACGGGAATGGCTCGCGCCTGCCTGCGCGGCAGGTCAGGACCGCGTCGGAGGGTGCATGCAGGTCGATCTCCGGCGCATCGCCCGACAAGCCCAGGATCTTCTGGCAGGAACGCCCGATCAGTTCGTCGCGGTCGAGGCAAAGCAATTCCTCGAGCGCGGCATTCACGCGCACGATCGGACAGTGCGGACTCGTCAGCGAGACGATCATGTTGGGATGGACGCTGACTTCGAAGCTCCGCAGGATCAGTCCTGCCGCATTGGCCGAATTCGCGTCATCCCCTTGTGCAATGGACATCGATGGCGGGCCTCGTGCTTCGACGGAACACCGATCCGGGTGCCGTCGCGGCGGACCAGATCGTGTCGACGCTAAGTAGCACAACCGCGAAAACCGTTTTGTGCGCAGATGCAGAGCTCGCGCACAACGTTGTCGTCCCGCCGTGATCCACCAACCGCAAGGTGCAGCGTGGTCACAACTCGAACTGTTCGTCCAGGATGCGTTGCGCGAGACTGCGCTCGGGATCGAACAGCAGGGTGATGGCGCGCTCGCGCGCCTGGCGCACGCTGATTTGCACGGCGTCGCGCACTTCGAGGAAATCGGCGGTGGCGCTGACGGGGCGGTGGCCGGGTTCCAATGTGCGCAAACCGATGCGGGTCGAGGCGGGCAGCAGTGCGCCGCGCCAGCGGCGCGGGCGGAACGGACTGATGGGCGTCAACGCCAGCACGTTGGCGTCCAGCGGCAGGATCGGTCCGTGCGCGGACAGGTTGTAGGCGGTGGAACCTGCGGGCGTTGCGACCAGCAGGCCGTCGCAAATCAGGTTTGCGAGTTTCACGTCGCCGTTCAAGGCCACTTCGACGTGTGCGGCCTGGTTGGTCTGGCGCAGCAGCGAGATTTCGTTGAAGGCGAGCGCGGTGGCTTCGCTGCCGTCGCGTTGGGTCACGCGCATTTCCAGCGGGTGCAGCACGGCCGGATGCGCGGCGGCGATGCGCGCGGGCAATTCGTCGGGCTGGTAAAGGTTCATCAGGAAACCGACGCGGCCCAGCTTCATGCCGTACACCGGCAGCCCGTGCCCGAGTTGCGCGTGCAGCGTGCGCAGCATGAAACCATCGCCACCCAGCGCCACGATGACGTCGGCATCGTCCGGTGCGACCGAACCGTAGCGTTCCTGCAGCTCGTTGCAGGCTGCGCGTGCCTTGTCGGAGCCAGACGCCACGAAGGCGAGCCGCGGCGGGGCTGCAACGGGTTTGGGAGCGGTGGCCATGCTGTCAGTTTGCCGCGTCAACGCGCTGCGGGAAAGCGCTTGATCGACACGCACGTGGCGAATGAATCCGGAACGTTTTCCCCCTCACCCCAGCCATCTCCCCCAAACGGTGAAGCCGTTTGGGGGAGATGGAGCAAGGAGGCGCGCTACGCTTTTCTGGTCCCTGGTCCCTGGTCCCGAGTCCCGACTCAAGTC
>Ga0209178_1000475_pt1 | contig 11820 bp, 7 predicted proteins | sample GAAS200_FD_187521 | JGI IMG/M metagenome (GOLD analysis project Ga0209178, IMG submission 187521) | Agricultural soil microbial communities from Georgia to study Nitrogen management - GA AS200 (SPAdes) (version 2) | ecosystem: Environmental > Terrestrial > Soil > Agricultural land | place: USA... | reverse complement strand
CCAAGAAGGCTCAGCAGCAGTAAATTCACGAATCCACGCGATCTCCTCCACGCAAATCCCAGCAGGCACCCGGCTGGGAAAAACACAATTCCGTAATACGTGTACCGATAGCCTTGGAGTTCCGAGGGCCGAGTGGAGCGAATAAGTTCAGCTAACGCAGTCGCAGGGCCCAGCCTGTATCCTTCGTAGCGCAATTGGCCATCCATGTATGCCCAAAGCTTGGAGCCGTCATATGAAAAAAGCACGTTGCGCGGCCGGTTGGGTTCGCACCCCCGCGAAATAGACCATTCCAGATCGAACGGCTCAGCCGAGAGCGGCGTTCGAAACCAGAACGCCAGCGCTTCCGAGGCTTGGCGAATTTCCATATTCGGCGGTTCCCCGGCTCGCCCGATCGTCACCAGACTGGCATTCATATCGCTTGTTTCCGCTGGCGTGAATTGCAAATGGATCGAGAACTGGCCTGATCTCTGGATCGCTTCCACCAATTTCGATATAGGTACAGTGGTTGCGAGCCAGGAGTTCCCGTCCCACGTGCCGGCTGCTGGAGAAGGTGCTGCTCGGTGAATCTGCTCCAGATTTAGAAACGGTGAGTGGTGCTGCAGGTCCTGAAAAGGAGCGGCGCCTGAAAAGCGGTAAGAAGCAATGGAATCGGGACTGGCGCTCCCGCCGATCGCGGACGAAGTAATCCGCGAAGCCAGGTCGCCCGGAATCGCACGGTCCCACAGCTCAAGCCCGGACATCGTGCCCTTCCATGTGTGTGTGCTCCATGGATTCGCGAACCCGCCGACCGTTAGGAACGTTTCCGCATTCCAGTCGTGCAATCCGGCCGTTCTCTGCAACCGGGCTGAGACGCCAAACCACAAGGCGAAATAACAGGCGAGGACGATTGCAACGTTTCGTGCCGTCGCGAATCTTCCGATGGCGGCTTCCGCCGATTGCACGAGCCAGAGCAGTGGCAATCCGGAGATATAGAAGAAGAGGCATCCTGCGAGCGAACCGCTGCCATTTGTGAAAATGTCCTCCCAACCCGAATCGCGGCCGGGAATAAAAAATTGCGCCAGTTCGACGCCGTAGGAAAGCAGCGCTCCTGCAAGCAGGGAGATCGCGGCAGTCGCCACTCGGGAGAAGCCTCGCCTGCGCAGCAGTCCCGCGAGACCGAACCCAAACGGCATAAAGAGCAGCACATTCAGAATCGCATCGCGAGTTCCGGCAGCCTTTGCCCAACCCACCAGTCGAAACGGATTTATGCCCGGATGCGAATGCAGGAGATCAATTTGGAAGGGATATAGCGTAAGCAGACAGATTCCGAGGATCCCAAGAATGAGGGTTCGAAGCGACCAGCGATACCTGTCCCTGAATTCCGACGAAGCCGATGCAAATTTTGGGTTCATGCGGCGGGCGCTACCATTAACAGTCCAAGAGGCAGTCTAGCACCATAAACGCGCGCTCAACTCTCCACGAATGCTGAATGGAGCTGGTCGCGCCAATCCGGCAATTCGACGCCGAATGTGCGAGTCAGACGCGAATTTGACAGCACGGAATAGGCTGGACGGCGCGCGGGCGTTGGATATTGGTCTGTGGTGATGGGCAAGACCCGTTTTGCGACCAACGGCCGTCCTTTCATCGCAGCAGTAAGCCACGGCACGTCTGCCGTCGCGCGTCCGGCCTCATCCAGAATAGCTCGCGTGAAGTCGTACCAGGAGCCCGTCCCCGCAGCGGTCATATGATACGTGCCTTCGATGCCCCGCGCGGACTCTGGCGTCGAGCCTTTACTCACCACATCTGCCAATATTGACGCCGTCGCGCGAGCGATTTCGCGGCACCACGTCGGCGCCCCGATCTGGTCGCGAACGATCTGCAACTCTTCACGTTCAGACGCGAGCCGCAAAATCGTGAGCAGAAAGTTGCGCCCTCGCGTGGCATACACCCAGGCCGTGCGGAAAATCAGGTGCTGCGCCCCAGTTTCCCGGATTGCACGCTCTCCTTCGAGCTTCGTCTTCCCGTAAACACCGAGCGGGTTCGGCGGATCGTCCTCTTCGTAAGGCGAGTGCTTCGTGCCATCGAAAACATAATCGGTAGAGCAGTGCACGAGGAGCGCGCCGATTTTCTTCGCTTCTTCCGCCATCACGGCTGGTGCTTCGGCGTTGACCGCGCGAGCGGCTGCTTCTTCTGACTCGGCTCGATCAACGGCCGTATAGGCGGCCGCATTCACAATAATTTTGGGGCGAATTTCGCCGATCGTCCGTCGGAGATCGGCAGGCTTTGCAAGATCGAGCTTTTCGCGATCGAAGCTGAATACCTCACCGATCGAGGGCAGCAGTTTCTCAAGTTCGTGCCCCACTTGGCCATTTCGGCCGGTAAGGAGGATTTTTGGTTTCATGCGTGGATAGAATGAAAGATCACGTCGGCTGCCGCGCGATTTTGTGCAGCGAGGCGTCGCGGTTTTCGTAATATTTTTCGTAGTAGGTGCGATAGTCGCCGGCGCGAACTCCTGCGATCCAGTCGCCGTGCGTCTTGTACCAGTCGATTGTGCGGCGCAGACCTTCCTCGAGGCTGATCGTCGGCTTCCAGCCAAGTTCGCGTTCCATCTTGTCGCACCTCAATGCGTAGCGCCGATCGTGACCGGGGCGATCCGTCACGTATGTGAGCAGGCTCTCCGGCTTGCCCATCAGCCGCAGAATCTGCCGCGCCATATCCAGGTTCTCCACAATATCCGAGCCGCCAATATTGTAGACGTCGCCGATCCGCCCGTGCTCGAGCACAGCAATCAAGCCCAGGCAGTTGTCGCGAACGTGCAGCCAATCGCGCTGCTGCTTGCCATCGCCGTAAATCGGCAACGGCTTATCTTCCAGCGCGTTCGTGATCAGCAGCGGCAGAAATTTCTCCGGGAATTGAAACGGGCCATAGTTGTTCGACGAGCGCGTAATGAGCGCCGGAAATCCGTACGTCCGAACGTAGGACGCAACCAGCAGATCCGATCCCGCCTTTGATGCCGAATACGGACTGCTCGGCTTGATCGGCGAGCTTTCGTCTGCGAATGCGCCCGCGGCCATATCGCCGTAGACTTCGTCCGTCGAGATGTGAAGAAAGCGTTTCACACCAAGCTTGCGCGCTACCTGCAGCAGCACAAACGTGCCGGTGACATTTGTCTGAATCGCGGCCGAAGGCTCATAAATGCTGCGGTCCACGTGCGATTCAGCGGCGAAATGCACCACCCAATCGCAACCCGCCATCGCGCGCTCCGCAGATTCCGCATCGCAGATGTCGCCCTTCACAAATTCATGCGAAGGCTCGTCCGCGACCGATTTGAGATTCGCGAGATTCCCCGCGTACGTCAGCTTGTCATAATTGAGAACGTTATAGCCCTTATCGAGGCTCAGCACCACCCGGATGAATTCCGAGCCGATGAACCCCGCGCCGCCGGTAACAAATATCTTCATTGCGCTGCCTTCGCGCCCGCGCGCACTGCATCGGGCATCTTGTTTGCTCCCGTTTCCGCCACCAGATTATTCGCGCGCAGCAGCGATTCGAACTGCCCCGCATCCGTCCACCAGCCGTCCAGAATGTCGTACGTGAGCGATCCTTCCTCGATATAGAAATTGTTCACATCCGTAATTTCCAATTCGCCGCGGCCTGAAGGTTTGAGGCGCCGGATTTTCTGGAACACCGTCGCGTCATACAAGTAGACGCCGATCACGGCATAGTTCGATTTCGGATTTTTAGGCTTTTCCTGAATGTTGATCACGCGATCGCCGCGGATTTCCGCCACCCCGAATCTTTCTGCATCCTCCACTTCTTTCAGCAGAATCTTCGCGCCGCTCTTCTGTTTCTTGAAGCTCTCCACCGCGTGGCAAATATTGTTTTCAATGATGTTGTCGCCCAGCACCACGCAAATCGGATCGTCGCCCGCGAAATATTCAGCTAGTCCAAGCGCTTCAGCGATGCCGCCTTCCCCTTCCTGATGGGTGTAATTGATGTGTTTCAACCCGAAATCGCGGCCGTTCCCGAGTAGTCGTAGGAAATCCCCTGCGTTTTTTCCGCCCGTCACGAGCAGAATTTCCGTAATCCCCGCATTCACCAACGTCTGGATCGGATAATAAACCATCGGCTTGTCATAGATAGGCAGCAGGTGCTTGTTCGTCACCCGCGTCAACGGATTCAACCGGCTGCCGGTCCCGCCGGCCAGAACCACGCCTTTCATAAAACCTCCCAAGCTGCGCACACTTGCGCCCAGCGCAAAAGTTAAAGGTTCTGCGAATGCGCTTCGCAGCGGATGCGTCGCGAACGCACTTCTAACAAGCTAAACCGATTTTTGAATCTTGTCACTGAGTCTCGCTGCTCCAGACCACTCTTCCGAAGAAGCTCCGCTTGATCGCCACGTTTGGCCCAGGATCGCTCGGGAATTCATAATGGTATGGCTGAAACAGATTCTCGCCGACGACAGACAATTCCAGATGACTATTGACCATCCACGCGAGCCGCGCATCCGCCGTGGAATACGCGGGAATGCCCTGCGACGCAAGCTTGCTCACAAAGCGATAATCGAAATCGAACGTCAAGCGCTTGGGCAAATCCCAAGATGATTGCGTTAGCACTTGGTGCTGCGGGCTGGTGCCTTCCACAATTGGCGCCGTACCGATATCCTCTGAATTGGGTCCGCGATTCAATACCATGTGCAGATACGAATAGGAACCGCGCAGTCTCCACCAATCCGTCGGGCGCCATTCTGGAGCGATTTCGCCGCCATACGTCGAGCCCACAAGTCCGTTGCCGAACCGCACCGGAATCAGATTATGCGGAGGCGGTGGTGAATCTTCTACAAACTCAGGCCCAATAATGTCTTCGCTGAAAAGATCGTGATACTGGTTGTAAAAGGTTGCCACATCCACGTACGCGCTCGGCGTCATCAAGCTGCGAAAGCCAAGCTCATAGCCATCCAGCTTTTCGGAAACGAAATCGGGATTCGCAATAATCCGGGCGAAAACGGGCAGGCCGTTAGGTGACGTCGGGCTGATGAAGCCGGACAGATTGAAATCCCGCTCGGCGTTGGAAGGCGTGCGAACCGCATGTGTAAACGCCAGCCAAACCGTTCGCGTTTCGGTCGGCGTCCAGAGCAGCCGCCCGCTTGGCTCGAGTTCCAAGTCGGTGTAGTTCGTCTTGATGAACTTGCTTCCGGCCTGAAACACAAGCCGTTCGGGAATTAAAGTGATGTCGTCTTCCAGAAATCCCGTAAACATCGTATCGGTTCGCTGCGGCGGTGTGAAAAACAGGCCGGTTGTCGGTGCCAGCTCGTCCCCGTGACTCGCGCGTGCACTCGCACCCCAAGTAAGGCTGTTCCGGTTCCCCAGTGGCGCGCGCTGCACATAATCCACATCGAACGTCTTGCGAATATCCCCAAAATTCGGCTCGCGCCGGTTCGTCGCGTCATAGTAAGCCTGAATCTCGACGTCCCTGTTTTCCCCCAACGTCCGCGTCCAACGCGCAAGAATATTACCGCCGGATAGGCGCATGTCCCCATGCAGCACCTGCGAATAGGGTGGCGCGTAATTGATCGCCGTAACCGTTTCGCCGGCGCGTTCGCGGTAAATGTCCCCCTGTACCGTCAACGTGTCGCGTGCGTTTTCCCTCCAGTCGACGCGAAATCCGCCCTGCTGCGAGCGCCACGCATCGTAGTTATCGTGGTCTGCATGATATTGCGGGCCGCGGTCGTATCCTTTTGCATAGACGCGGTAAGAAAGTGTGCCGCTGGCGTTGTGTCCTCCATAGCGCACGCTGGCAAAGCCGCGCTTAAACGTTGAGGTCGCACCATCGAAGACAATCCCCTGCGTTTCTTCACTGCTCTTCGTGATGATGTTGATCACGCCGTTTAAGGCATTCGGCCCCCAAACAATGCCGCCAGGCCCGCGGATCACCTCGATCCGATCAATATCGTCCATCATCGTGTCTTGCACTTCCCAGTACGTTCCAGCGAGCAGCGGATTGTAAACACTTCGTCCATCCATCAGGACTAGCACATCGCGATTCAGCCGGCTCCCGAAGCCACGAATACCAATAGACCATTTATTCGCATCGATCCGCGTAACTTCCACGCCCGGCGCCAATCGAAGCGCTTCGGGAATCGTCGTGGCGCCCGACCGCCGAATATCATCCTGCGTGATGACATAAATCGCCGCTGTTGTCTTCCAGACTTCAGTGGGAGTTTTCGACTGCGTTGTAACCTCAATGTTCCCGAGCTGCTCCAGACTGAGCTGCTTTAGCGGGTTTGCCGGCGCTGGAGTTTGGGTGGGCTGTTGCGGCGATCGACCGGCGGCGTCTAACGGAAGCCAAAGCATAGCAAGGGCCACAACGAGGTATTGCTTCAACCGAATATCACCGTGACCCACTCTCAATCTGTTTGAGGCTCGCATGTAGCTGGGCGTAAAAATAGTGCGACAATCGACCGTCGCCCCGATAGGCCAACTGAGACTTCCCACGCACCTTGTGCTCAGGTCGTTACATACGGACGGCGCGAAAAACGATAGTTTAAAGGGCGAAGGCCCTCTAATACAGCGAATACCCTAGAATTCATGGGGTAGGTCCAGTACGCCTGCCTCTGAAAGCACATCTCTCGCTTGCTCACCAGCCGACTCGATTCTGCACATCGCCAAGATATCGCTCATGCCTATTGACTTTCAATGGCAACAGGGGACTATAATCCGCCCACCTGGATAGACCGAGGCCTGCTTGAGCGGCCGATCTTCGTTACCGAGGACCTGACCACGACTCCGGCGGGCAAGGAGGTTATCGTGGGTTCCATGCAAAATTTGCTGTACGGACTGTTAGTCCTCTGGGGTGTAGTTACGGCCGCGCTCATCTGCATGATGATTTATAAGAGCACGCTTGAGACGCGGGAAGAGGACCAGTTGTTTCTCGACGCCGCCGAGAATCACATGGCCGCCGAGCAGCGATCGATTGTTGACAAGATCGAGAGGCTGCACCGGCCGGTGATGGCGTTGATGGTGGCATCCGGCGCTTTGCTGGCGGTAATTGCAGCGCTCTGGATCTATCAAGGCTTCCAGAATTTCTAACTTTCGCGACAGGCCCTCGCTGCCCAGCCTTCCGCTATAGGTGTATCTTTGGCCGGGATTTGGGTCGGCGTTGCCGCAGCATTTACTGTAGCGGCCTTTATCCAATCAGATTCGAATTTTAGTCGGGCGCTTTTTGCGCCATCTCTGAACTCAGCGACCGGCTTTCCCTTGCCCGGGAGGCGGGATTCAGCCGGTCACGATCCAACAGTTCCCATCATCGGTAGACGCGAGTCTCCAATTCAGGCTCTAATCCCTGAATCCACCGCTACCTTTCTCAGTTCTTAATGATGAGGCGTCTGGCTAATCAAATTCACAAACAACCGATACGCTCCCGGAACGCCCGCAGGTAACTCCCGAAAGAAGACCAATCCAGCATATATATAGACGCCCTTGCCGTACCGCGCATACATCAGCGCGCCATTTACCGGCGGTTCGTCTGGGTCCTGCAACGCAAGTATCGGCGTATAATGCGAATCCCACTTGTCCCAATAATAGGTCCCGCGCTCTTGCACCCAACCCTTGAAATCCTGCTGCGTGATTTTGTTCGGCGTGTTCAGTAGCGGATTTTGTGGAGCAAGAAACGTTACAGGCGAATTGGGATCGGTCGTACGCGCCAACGTGTTTGCCTTCGAACCATCCATCGAGGCCGGCTGGTAAGGCGCAGGTTTCAGCCTTCCCCACGAAGGTTCACGCTCGTACTGCACCACTAGCGTGCCGCCGTTTTTCACGTAATCGAGCAGGCGCGAATTCGCTTGCGCCACATCGGGACGCAACTCATACGCGCGAATGCCAAGAACAATCGCATCATAACGGCTCAAATCACCAAACGACACAGCCACGTCGTCGAGCATGTCCACCTGAATTCCGGTCTGCCGCAACACTTCAGGCAGTGGATCGTTGTCCGCAGCCACGTAGCCGATGCGGAGTCCCGCTGGAATATTCAGATTCAGCACGTGAACGGTCGCATCGTTCGGTTCGCTCCAATCGCGCGTCGGCAACGTGGGAATCGGCTCAAGAGAAGTGCGGAAGGTCTGGTCGCCGAGCTTCGCATATGGATGAAGTGGATACGCTCCCGCGCCCAATCCGGCTGGGGGTGTGACCGCGTATCGCACCAATTTGTCTCCTGGTTCTGAAAAATCCAGCGGCGCGATCGGCTGCACAGCCCAGCCCTTCGGCGCATCGAGGCCGACGGAAACTTTGGCCGCCTGCTCTCCGTGATAGCGAACCCGCGCGAGCAGCTTGATCGGCGCCGAAGCATGTTTTTCCGGGACCATAATTTCCGGCGGTTCCACCGTGAGTGTAACGGCGGGCACCAATTCGAGCGGATAAGTCTCGATCCGCACCGTCTTCGTCTCCGAAAACTCCACTGTGCGCACCACGTGGAAGGTGTAATTGTCCAGCGTTACTGGAAGCACGAAGCGGACCAGCGGCGTCGGGAAGGGCAAAATCGCCTGCGCCGGTGTGACGGCGGGCGGGGTCGCGTCCGCGGGAATCGCCACGTTGAAACGATACGGCCCGTTCTGCCGCGGCGCTGGCGACACAGCCCAACCCTTCGGAACATCAAGGCTGGAAGACTCAATCGGTGCCTGCACATCGACTGCGGGCTTATCCGGAAAGTTCGCGGTCACGGAAAAATTCTCGCCCGCAACCAGTTCGTGTCGATCTGCATTCAGGGCGATAGAGGGCGAGACGACCTTCTCCATCGCGTGATCGATTCTCTCGTGCACCTCATTGAGATCGAAAAGTGCTTGCGACTTATCTTGTCCGCTTTGCCGGCTCACTTCTTCCGTCAGGCTGGTGATCGCTTTTCCCGCTTCCGCAATCGAGTGAGCAGCGGCTGTGCGATCGAGAGAAAGTTCCTGTGTTGCTGCGGCAACCAGCGCCTTGTCGGCGGAATCGAGCGCCGGCGCCATCACCGACTTGTAGCTTGGATAGCGATCCGCCAGCATCGTGATCGGCTGATCGAGCAATTTCGGATCAAATACGCCTCCCGGTTCGCCTTGCGGAGTCTCAATCACGAGATTCGATTGCCGTCTTCCAAATCCGCCGCCAAAAAGCTGCGGTGTACCTTGAGACGGTTGCTGCCCATGTCCTTCGGCGCCCATCTCGACGTAGCTGATGCCCCAAAGCGGCGAAATCTCGTCCGTGGGAAGGTGAACGCTGGGCGGAAGGGGAGCGGCTGGCGCGCTGTCACCTCGCCCACCCTGGGGACCGCCTCTGCCGCCTCGGCCCCCGCGACCGGGACCGGGGCCAAATCCGAAATTTGCGGGCCGTAATTCAAGAGAAGTCTTCCACGCTGGCAATCCTTCGCTGAGCTGGTCGGCAAATTTTGAAGGATCGGCCGCATCCGCAACGGCAACGGGCGTCAGCAGACCGCTCGCCTGATGCTGGCCATGCCCATTCTTTACGCCGCCCCAGCCGTTGATCACCACGTCCGGACGGAACGTACGAATCACACGCACCATATCTTCCATCGGAAGCTGATCGCCCCAGATCGCCATCGTCCACTTAGGGCTCTTTGAAAAGCCGGTGTCGATCGCTCGCGTGAAATATTGATGAACGCCGTAGTGGCTGCCTGCGGAGAGAAGCTCCGTGGTGCGCACCACGCCGAGTTCGCCATCCTGCTCCGGCCCGACGGCATTCTGGCCGCCCTGTCCGCGCGTGATCGTGAGCAGGGCCACATCCGCATTAACCCCGCGCGCGAGATAGGCGAGCAAGCCGGCGTCTTCATCGTCCGGATGCGCCGTGATGTAGAGAATTCTCGTGGCCACCCGCGATTGGTTGATCGCTTCCACTGACTCCGCCAGCGGAAAGCCGGGCCGCGATTGCGCAAATAGCGTTGCCGCGATCGACACCACTGCGGCCAACGCAATCGGCCACACAAATTTCGCAACTTCAGGCTTTTTCATCGAACCCCCTCAAATGGCCACTCCCGCAGCCAGTTTGCGCGCACCAAATATACAAGAATTCCCACAGAAGCCGCAGCGCCCGCGGCAATCATTGGGCGCAATCCTGTGGATACAAAAATAGCGATCCAGCCGATGATCGCGATTGCCACAGGAACCGGATAGAACCACATCCTGAACGGCAAGCGGCTGGCACCCCATTTTCTTCGCAGCAGAATCAACCCGGCCGCTTGGGCGACGAATTGGATGATGCAGCGCATCGCCAGGATGGATCGAATTGCGTCGCGCAACGTCAGCGAAAAGCTGAAAATGATTGCCACGGCTCCAAGCGCCAGCAGCGACACGTGTGGAAAGTGCCCCTTCTTATGGACTCGTCCGAAAATGGAAAAAAAATTGCCGTCTTGCGCCGCGGCATAAGGCACTCGTGAATATCCAAGCGTCGCCGAAAAGACTGAACCGAATGCCGTAATCAGGATCAGCACTGTGGCTAGCTCGGCCCACCGCGACCCAAATACACGTTCTACGAAAAGGCTCGCCACAGCTCCCGTTCTGGCTACTTCCTGCCATGGGATCACCGCCAGGATGCTGGTCTGCATTGCGAGATAAAGGACCGAGACTCCGATGATCGAAAAGAAAATCGCATGCGGAATATTGCGCTCGGGATTTTTCATTTCGCCGCCGAGATTGCAGACGTTGTAATAGCCGAGGTACGAGTAGACGGTTTGAACCGTCGCGTGCCCCAGTCCGGCGAAAAATATCCACGAAAAATTCCAGGCACCCGTCGGAAAGCTAAACACCAGACTTGAATGAAAATGCGTTGCGCCGCCGTAAATCAGCCAAAGAATCGTTCCAATCAAAATCGCGCACAGAACGATCGAAATGCGGCCGATCGTTCGTATCCGGCGGTAGAGCAGCACGACGGCGAGCGCCACCACGGCGACCGCGATTGCGTTTTCGGCGTGTCCTCCAAGAGCCCCGAGAATGCTTCGGGCCCGCGCCGACTTCGCCGTCAGATAAGTGGAATAATCTGCGAATCCCAACGCGCCCGATGCAATGCTGAGCGGCCCTTGGAACAACGTTTGCCAGATATAAAGAAATGACATCAACCGGCCCCAGCGTGCCGGTCCGTACGCTTCGCGCAAAAATACGTAGCTGCCGCCCGCTTGCGGCATCGCCGCGCCCAGTTCTGCCCACACGCAGCCATCGAACAACGCCAGAATCGCGCCGAAAACCCACGCAATCAGCGACTGCGGCCCGCCCATCGCCTGCACCACCAGCGGAATCACCACAAACGGCCCGATTCCGACCATGAACGTGACGTTCAGGGCGGTCGCCTCCGCAAGCCCAAGCCCACGTTCGAGTTGTTCAGATTTTTCCAACAGTCGCACCTATGTCTTGTGCCTATGTTTTTTAATTCGTTATCCTTCGTCGCGCCGTTGTCAGGGCGCGGCGAAGGACCGCTCTTGCTTTACTCCGCCCTTTCACGGAACGCCGAGAATATCAGCAAAACCCAAATTGCCAATAAAGTTTGGGGTAGGTTTAAATGTAGCGCTGCGGCCTTCAGCGCAACACAAACACGCTCGGCCCCCTGGTTGCGCAGCGGCCACCGTCCTGCCCCGAGCACGCGAAGGGTGCCCGCGAATTCTTGCCCCGAGCAACTCGGCGAGGGGTTGCGGGCGCTTCTCGTTGAGAGCTTTTGAATTTGCTTTCGTAGCACGCACGATCTGCTGCGGCGCTAGAAATATCTCGCATGCTGACCAAAACCGCACGCATGGGCTACCATATCGGCGTCAATCCAAGGACGGATAATTTGGATAGAGGGACTGCAGAAACGGCAGGGCGGAGGT
>Ga0209178_1000473_pt1 | contig 11837 bp, 12 predicted proteins | sample GAAS200_FD_187521 | JGI IMG/M metagenome (GOLD analysis project Ga0209178, IMG submission 187521) | Agricultural soil microbial communities from Georgia to study Nitrogen management - GA AS200 (SPAdes) (version 2) | ecosystem: Environmental > Terrestrial > Soil > Agricultural land | place: USA... | reverse complement strand
AAGCTTAAGACCTAATTGCTCTTGAACCGCGGTAAAGATCGAAGGAGCCGTGCTGTTGGTTGCTCCGGGGATTGGTGCAGCCCGTCCAGAAAAATCGTCCGGCCGGAATTCGAGTTTGAGATCGAAAACACCGCTCAGGTTAGTCTGATCTGTCACCTGACGTTCTACGATTGTGCTTAAAAGTCGCTCGATAGCGGATATTGAGGTAGTACCTTGCACAAGCATCGAGGTCCCACTGTCGGCCGACTTAACGAGCCGAAACGTGATCCGGCAGAAGGGCTTTTCGCCTGGCACGTCAACCGGGAAATCCTCGTCAGTTGGTGTGCACTGCGGGTTTTTGACGGGTGTTAAGCCGGCTCTCAATGTGCCAGTACGCCGCAATACGAAGATCGGAAGCTTCTTTGACTCGCGAAGAACCACCAGATGAAACCTCTCGAGGAGCAGAGATTGCAGCATCAGTCGCGATTGATCATTACTGGGATTGCCGCCCGCTTTTGCTTCGATGTCATAACGTGTCGAGTCCATCCAATCTGCTGGCACCACGACCTGGAATTCCTGCACGTGCCAAGCCACCATTATGAGATTTTTTAGGGTGAACTTCTGTATTACGGTTCGTCCGCCACGTTCAAAGGTATAGCCACCGCCGTTTTCGCCTGGTGCTGCCTGTTTGATCGAGGCGACGTCAAAGGCCAAACGTGGAGTCGACTGCCCCCATAGAGTCGAAGAGACAATCAACAGCACCAATAGTGCACACTCTGTCCTTTTATTGCAGCGGCTAAAACTTTGCATATTCGCCAGTGAATCCTTCCGGAACCTTCGAAGACATTTGTCTCATACAGAACTTTGCCGGACATAGTCTGCTGGTCCGTACGATCGATTCAGTTCGGTGTGGGGTGCTCAATATGATCGATGACAAACCCATCGATCGTACCGGTACTGGATACGAGTTTCAGTCCTAGCTGGTCCTTAAGCGCCTCCAAAAATGTCGGCCCGCGTGATTCGACTGGCGATTTCGCTTCCGAAGCATTCTGCTGGATACTAACTGGCTGGGTGTAAAAGCTGATGACGAAATCATAGTTTCGATTGAGTCCTGTCCTATCTATAACGGGTCTTAATGTCCCGAATCTTCCCAGGCTGAGGATGTCCGCAACCACAGGCATGGGAACGTTTCGAGCGCCTCCGATGAAATACCCTGGTTCGTCAGATTGGATTTGTCTAAAGACGCCGCATGCCTTGGGAAAACCTCCGGTCACCGTTGCTTCGGCACCTGTATCTGTGGCTACACCGCTAGGGCAAGGGATATCAGCTCGATGATGTTGAAGGTTAGGACCTAGCCTGCCGGGGCTGTTCAGGACAAGCGCAAAAACGGGCACTTCCTTCTGTTCATAATGTACAGTCAGTTTGAAGCGGTTCGCGAGAAGCGACTGCATCATAAGCCGATATTGATCCTTGGTTGGATTTCCCATCGCCCTAGCACTGATATCGTATCGACTCGTAACGGCCCATTTCGGCAACTCTTCAATCGCCTCCGTAAATTGTGTAGTCGAGAGTTTATAAGCGAACCGTATGTACCAATGCAGAGGTACATTGACTGCCGAAAACCATCCACCTGTTGGCGTAAACTCTCCATCCGCGGTAAGAGGAACGTTTTCATGTATCGTTTCACGGGTTGGAGTCGTCGAGTTTTCTTTTAGCGATGCGACTTCGAAGGACATTTCGCCGCCCGCTGTTTTTTCCCAGTCGGTCGTTGCCGATGATTGCGCGAGAAGTAATGGAGCATTGGCGATCCCGAACATGACAGGACCTGCTACGGCGACGATACCGAGCGCTGAAATCAGAGCCTTTTTGATGGGACTGAGATTTGCGATCCGGCGATTTGCCATGACGTTGACAACACGCCGCTTGAGGTCTGAACCGGAGATTCCAGATATACAGGCAATGGGCGACTCGACGTACGATTTGCAGACAGCCAGGATAGTGTCCGCATAGGCTACCGGGGCGCCACCCATGCGCAGCACTTCTTCATCGCACGCTCGTTCGCGCTCCTCCACGATCTGCCGGTCCAACCACCACACCAGCGGATGAAACCAGAACAAGGCTTCGACCAACATGTGCATAGCCGACGCGAGATTGTCCCGCCGACGCACATGGCAAAGTTCGTGTGCGAGGACCACGTGCATCTGCGCCGGGCTCAACTTCTCCGCGACGCCTTCAGGAAGCAACAGCACAGGTCGAAAAATTCCGAACACCCCCGGTTCGATCCGCGAAGGCACGGAAACAACCGGAATGGGCAGAGCAAATGGAAGGGGCGTTGCGGCACGTATCATAGCGCGAATGCGCAACCACTCTCTCGCCCAGCCCGCGACAATGACTAACGAGCCGCAACCCCAAACCGCCCAAATTATCAATGGGAGCGCAGCGAGATGATCGGGAGCGGGCTTTGCAGCGACAGCCGGCATCAGGAAAGCCGGTGCGCCGATTACGCCGGTAACAGTCGAAACAGCGTGCGGTAAAGCGGCAGGCGCGCTGCGCCATTGAAACTCTCGTCCGAGGCTCACCAGCCACGAAAAGGGGATCAGGAATTTGTAGGAAGCAATGAGCAGGATCGCGTATCGTACGCGAGCGTGATTGCGCCGCAGCGCCAAAGTGAGCAGCACCGCCGCAGCGGCGAAGAGAGTCGATTGCCAAATGTGGCCTGCTAAAGGAGCAAATTCCGCCGGGATCATTTTGCCTTCTCCTTCTGCGACAGTTCGCGGAGCATCTCTTCGGCTTCCTTGATGTCGTTGAGCGTCAGCTTTCCTGTTTTGACAAAATGCGCCATCACCGGTCTGGTGCGGCCTCCCAGCAATGCCAGCAGGTCATCAATCAATGAGCCGTGCCCTTCTTCGCGAGAAATCGTGGCTTCGAAAATGTCGGCGTGTCCAATCCTCTTCGCGCGACGGACGATCTTCCTTTTTGTCTCCAGCCGATAAATAGTGGTTTGCACCGTCGTGTAGGCAGGGCGTTTCTTTGCCGGAAAGGTCTCCTGAATCTCGCGAATAGAGCACAAGCCGCGGCTCCAAAGCGCCTCCATGATTTGAAGCTCCAGCTTTGTCAGCTTCGGTGCCGGCATTTGCAGCTCCTATCTTAGGGTGTGATGCTACTATCGTGATATGTTTTATGTCAAGCTCGTCTTCAAAAAAAACGTTCGCAGGTTCGGCTATCCGGCAAGAGGCCGCTAACGAATGGGAGTGCCCAGAGTCATTTCGAGGCGGCGCGCTTTGCGCGTTCACGCTTGCGAAACTCTTTGAACTCGGCGACAAACTCCTCTTCGTCAACGTCCGAAAGCTCGGCGGCGAGGCGGTCGGCGGCGGCCTTCAGGTCCGCGAGCTCTGCCGGAGTCTTGCGCGGGCGGGGCCGAGGGATCGGAGTATAAATTCCTACTGTCTCGCCGTGGCGAGTGACGGCGATGGGCGTGTCCGATTCGAGAAAGGCGGCAAAATTTTCGCGAAACTCGCGAACGCCTACTTTGATTGCGGCCATGAGATGAACTCCTTGGCGATAGCGTACACACATGTGTACGCATAGCGCAAAGGCCGCGCGAACTTCTTCGGCTATGTCTGTGCTATTCTTGATTTATGCGGATTACGCTCGATATTCCCGACGAGATTGTAGAGCAGGTAGCAGCCCGAGGAACCGATCCTGCTCGCGTGGCGCTCGAAGCGCTCGCACTTGAGGGTTACCGGTCGGAAAAACTGTCCGAGAGCGCCGTCAAGCGGATGCTCGGCTTCGATTCTCGCCTGCAAGTGCATGCGTTCTTGAAGGATCACGACGCCTATCTTCAGTATGGGATTGACGACTTGCAACACGATATCGAGATATCGAGGCAATTCGTTGCGGCACATCGCTCCGAAATCGCCGCTCAGAAGCAAAAGTGATCGTCGTTGCCGATACATCGCCGGTCGGCTACCTTATACTTATCGAACAGATTGAGATCCTTCCAAAGCTTTACGGCAGCGTGGTGCTTCCGCAGGCAGTCCACGATGAGCTTTCTCGCCCTTCCGCTCCAGTAAAGATTCGCTCATGGATGGACCACGCGCCGAATTGGCTCGAAGTGCGAACACCGGTACAGAGCCCTGCAGCCGATTTGGCGGAACTTGATGCGGGCGAGCGCGATGCCATATTGCTTGCAAAACAGATGAAAGCCGACCGCCTGCTTCTCGATGAGAAGCAGGGACGTCGCGAGGCAACGAGGCTCGGTATCGTAGTTACAGGCACACTGGGCGTTCTGCGCGATGCCGCCGTTTTGGGCCTCTTGGATCTTCGAACCGCGATTGATCGCCTTCAATCCACGACATTTCGAATCTCGCCGGATGTATTAGCTGCATTGCTCAAAGAACGGTAATTCGCACATGTTGAAAGGTCCGGCGATGGCGGCATACTTACTCAATGGGAACAACACGCGGCACCATGCTTCTAATCGCGGTCGCCAGCCGGAAGAAGGTTAGTCGCGGACGATTTCGGCGTTGCTGGCGGGGACATCGATACGCATGAGGCGGCCCCTATCAAGGAAGAGGTTCAGCTCAAGATCGTCGGATTTAACGCGCAGCTCGTCCATTTGCTTGCCGTCGGCGTCCTGCTTGCCGAGCGATTCGACGGAGACGGTACCAGGAGCGAGCGACTGCGGCACGAGGACCGAAAACGTCTGCACGCCCTTTTTCGACCAGTCGTATAGTCCGGCGAGAACGGCGTACTGATCGTACATATTATTGTCGAGGACGACCGGCGTGGTGCTGAACGACAACTGCTGCTTGTACGGGTTTGTGTTGGCCACATTGAGCGCAATCTCGGCCGCCGCGCCATTAAAGGTAACGACAGCCGCTGCCTTCTTGTCGCCGTCGGTGGCCCAGTCATAACGGACGGGCGAGCCGTCAGCCTTCAATTCCAGAGTGCCGTTGATGTGAGCCGGGCCCTTCGCGGTTTGAATGGTGGAATTGCCGCGAACGACCCATCCGCCATTCGAGCGGTTAATTTCGAAGTCCTCCTGGCCGGCTTCTTTGCCGTTGGCGAGAATCCGGAACTTTCCCTTATCCGAAACAAGCTGGACGGCTGAGACCGTCTGGATCGACGCTGCACCGGCGGCACGATGCGAACGCGCCGAGGCGACTTCGGCAACGAGCGCGAGAGATGCGACGCCAACGATGGCGAGTGCTAAGGTGCGAGCAGCATGACAATTGCGATTCATATGAATCCCCCGATGCGCTACACGATGCTAGTGCGCGAGGAGGCTCGACACAAGAAAAGCAAGGAGCGGCGATTGCGTTAGGGTAAACAGGAGGCGTGGACGTACGAAGGCGTGAAACCAAGAGAGTCCGACTGAAAAAAACCGCGCACACCCTTCGCGTGCTCAGGGCAGGACGGTCGCTGCTGCAAAGGCAAAGGCCACGGCCAGGAGTGGCCTGCCACAAAAACTTTCAGGCGGTGACGCGGGGAAAGATGCCGAGGCCGAGGATCTGCTCCATTACGCGAAGCGGGTCTGCATTGCCGTCCACGTGAAATTCCGCCAATTCGTAGAACGGAAGGCGATCCTGATACAGGCGGCGAAAACTATGTTCGTCGCGGAAAAGCGGGCGGTCGGTCATCTGCGCGCAGCGATGAAGCAGCTCTTCGATGGGGCATTGCAACCAGACGAGGGCGGCGTCGTGTTCGCGAAGCAGGGCGACGTTCTGCGGCAGCGTGATCGTGCCGCCGCCGAGAGAGAGAATCGTCGGCTTCGGTTCCACGGACGCCTCGGCCACGGCGCGCCCGAGCTGTTCGGTCTCGATGCGCCGAAATTCCGGTTCGCCCATGCGGGCAAAGATGTCCGTAATGGGGAGCCCGGTAGCATCCGTGATGCGTTTATCGAGATCAATGGTAGGCCAGCCGGTCTGGCGGCGCAGAAGCTTGGCGACTGTGGACTTGCCGCTGCCCATGAATCCGACGAGACACACGAGACGGCGCGGACGAAACTCTGGCGTCATAAGGATCGCGAACTCAACTGCGCAGGAGACGCAGCTAATTGCGCTTCAGGATGTTGATTGTACCATTGAACGAAGTGACTTCGACACGAGCGCGGCCGGCATTGAGCGCCCCCACCAGGCTATTGCCAATGCGCGGCAAAAAACCGTGACGAGAAGGCTCAAGCTTCGCTTCATTGTTGACTTTGCCCTTGAGCGAGGTGGCGCTTAGGTCGAAAGAGTCAGCAGGCGAAAAACGAACCTCGATAACGCCGCTGTAGTCTTTGAGGCGATAGCTGCCGTTGGGAAGATATTGACCGTTGAAAACAATGTTGCCCGTGGAAGTCTGGGCAAGGACATCCGAACTGCGCACATCTTCGAGGCGGATATTGCCGCTGATCGAGCGCACTTCAATGCGTCCACCGCAGCGCAGACATTGAAAGGAGCCATTGACCGTTGAAACGGTTGTGTATCCGGCGGTATCGGCCATGCCGACGCCAGCAGCGATTGTTTCGACATTCATATCGCCGAGCACGTTGGCGACATTGACCGCGCCAGAATCGTCGTGAATCTGCAAGTCCGCGTCTTCGGGCACATTCACCTGGTAATCGGCGCGCATGTCGTCGGGAGAGGCGGTGTCCGAGATTGCGTGTGTGGTGATATCGACGCGATTATTGGCCTGATCGGCTTCGACCTCGATGGCGTCGCTGGACTGGTCTGACATGACCATCACTTCTTGCTTGGTCCACGCTTTGATGGTGATGATGCCATTGGGATTATGAATCGTGACGATCGGATGGGCGTCGACCTTGAAATGCTTTTCGATGTGCCGCGCCCAGACGGGCGCCGCCGTCAATGCGAGCAGGCCGGGAACGAGAATTACGGCCCTACTCTTTGAAAAATGGGAGGAAACTCTGGTTGTGCTCATCGCCCTTCTCCGCGCTCGCTGATCTGAGCGAGCAAATCCGCTTTCTGCTGGTAAGCGCTGTACAGGTAGTCGCGAGCGATTTCGCTTTCGGGTGTTTCCTGCACGCTTTTTTCACATAAAGCGATGTCGTTGTCAACAATCGAGAGGTTCTTGCGCAGATCGGCAGTAACGTCCGGACTGAAGCTTACCAACGATGCCATGGCCGTTTGTTCCGCGATTTCCAACTGGGAGTTCAATTCGGCGCTGGTCCTTTGCGTTCGTTCGCGCCAGCGATCCTGGCCGTTGCGCATGTGTACAGGCCCGCTCAGAACGAAGCCGGTTATGACCAGCGCGCCAATATAAGCTGTGGCAAACGCCGGGCGGGGAATGAGCGAGAAGATAGAATCAAACCAGCCGGTGCGATGCGGAAGCTGAAGCGCTACGCCGCTGCGGATCAGGCCTTCTTCCTGGAGATGGGTGCGAAGCGCTGCCCAGATGTGCGGAGAAGGATCGGGATCGGCCTCAGGAAGCGTAACCGCTGCGAGGCGGATGGTGCCGAGATCTTCGGCCAGCCCTCGGCAGTTAGCGCAGGTGCGGGAGTGATCACGTGCGCCCGGAACTTCCTGTCCTTCGATCCATTCATCGATGTGATTCAAGAAATCGGTGCAATTCATCGTACTCATGGCCGTTAATCCTCGCTGCCAGAGCTGGTGCCAGCAGCTTTGCGTTCCTCGCGGGCTTTCTCGCGAACGGCCTCGTGAAGCAATCCACGAAGCCTCATGCGAGCCTTGTGAAGTTGCGATTTCGAGTTTCCGATCGAACAGCCCATGATTTCCGCAATCTCGTTGTGCTCGTAACCCTGCACATCGTGCAGGACGAACACTGCCTTGTAGCCCGGCGGGAGCTGATCCACGGCACGTTGCAGGTTCACGCGATCAATCGAACCGCTGAGCCGTATATCCGGACCGCCAAAATCACGCCGCGGACTACCCGATTCCTCGTCCGGCTCGGTCACCTGCTCAAGCGAAGTCTCCGTGCCGGATTTACGTCGGAGCTTCATTAACACAACATTGACCGCAAGCCTGTGCAGCCAAGTCGAAAAAGCCGATTCGCCGCGGAACGTGGCAATCTTGCGGAAGAGCTGCAGGAACGCCTCCTGCGTAAGATCTTCCGCTTCGGCGGTGTTGCTTACCATCCGCAGACAGAGGGAATAGACACGTCTGTTGTGCAATTGGTACAGGCGTTCGAAGGCTCCTGCATCCCCTTGCTGCGCAAGCCGGATGGCTTCTGCCTCCGGCATTTCCCCAGATTCCGCTCGTCTCGCTCGGGCCACGCTACCCGTCGGGGCGCACCCTCCTACTGCGATGCTTACCCCGCCTCAGAAGTTGCACTCGGCGTTCCTGCGAATCACTCCCCAGCTTTCAGGGCGGCAGGCGTCGAGCCTTCTATGTCAATTTGAAATCGGCCTTAGCCAAGCAGGCACATCTCTTATTTTGGCTGGAATACGACAACAGGTCCAGTGGTGTCGCCAAGGTACGACAGACAGCGCAATTCTATAGCGGTTTTCAACATGGCAGATGCAGGCTACGCAGAAGCGCCGGAAAACCAAGCTTGTGTACCGACCGCAGCATTCGCCAGCGGCACGCCCATATCGAGCGCAAAGGCTCCGAGATTCTGAGCCGGAAGCACCCGTAAGAACGATTTGAGAAGAACTTCGTTTTCGCGGAGACACGTATTCAGGTCGTAGTGGATGCAATCGAGTGCTTTCCACGATTCTGCGGAATGCACGGACGAACTCTTGGAAATCGCGAGAGTAGCTTTGTGAAACTCCACATTGAGCCGGCGAAGAGTCTCCGAGAGGATGCGGATCTTATGATGGAATCGCGCACGGTCGCCGAAAAGAACCCTATGGAGAATGCCGTTCCAGGAAGCCGCGTTCTGGCCAATGTCGCCACGAAAGAAGTCGATGTTCAGCGGATGAACAGACGGAAAACTGTGCAGGTGCCGGGAATGACGTTCCACGACCTCGCAAAAGGATACGAGCAAGGATGAAACGCGCTCGAAGAGCTCGGCTGTTACGGTTACCTGCTGGCGCGCGCAGACGAGTTCCCCACGGGCCTTCAACGATAGAGAGTCATCCAGCGAGACGCTCATCATTGCGTATACCGATTCCCAACTGGCTACGAGAAGGTCAAAAGTCTGGCTCTTATCCCCTGGCAGAGCGGAAATCCAATCATCCGAGACACTACGCCGCGTAGACGAGCCCCAAGCACCTATTCGGTATCCCACGGTGCCTCCCGAGAGGCGGCTAGTATATAACAAATGGGGTTTTGCGGCGGGGTTTCTTGACCGTCCGGGGAGCCCACCGTATACTTCAGCCGGTTCGCGGCGTGCACCCCGGTTTTACCGTAACATTGGCCGGATCAGCCCCACAAACGCAATAGGATCAATCGAAGAGCCTAAACTGTCGGAAGGATCGTCCTTTGGAATTTGAACCGCTAGATCAGTTTCAGCAGCGGCAAAAAAAGCTCGCCGAATTGGAGTCTTTGGGCCATGCCGCTTACCCGCATAAGTTTGCCTGGACGCACACGCCCCGGCAGGTGATGGAACAATTCAGGACGCTCGACCGTGCCCAGTTAGACGCAGAGCCGGTCGAAGCTCGCGTGCCCGGCCGCATCATTGCATTGAGACCAATGGGGAAGGCGGGATTTGCCCACCTCGCCGGAGATGGCGGGCGATTGCAGATTTATGTGAGGCTCGATGCGGTGGGCGAACAGATGTTCCGCGTTTTCCAGTTGCTCGATTTAGGCGATATCGTAGGCGTATCGGGACATCTCTTTCGCACCAAGACCAACGAACTGACGCTTAAAGTCGAAAAGCTGGAATTGCTGACGAAAGCGCTCTTGCCTCTCCCGGAAAAATGGCACGGACTTTCAGATATAGAGCAACGGTATCGGCGGCGCTACGTCGATCTGATTGTGAACGAGGACGTGCGGACGATTTTCCTCCGTCGCGCGCACATCATTCGCGAATTGCGGCGTTTTTTCGATGAGCGCGGCTATGTGGAAGTGGAGACTCCCATGATGCATCCGATCCTGGGAGGAGCTACGGCGCGCCCGTTTGTGACGCATCACAACACGTTCGATACCGATCTCTATCTCAGAATCGCGCCCGAGCTTTATTTGAAGCGGCTCGTTGTGGGCGGACTGGATCGCGTATACGAAATCAATCGTAATTTCCGCAACGAAGGCATCGATGCCGTGCATCAGCCGGAATTCACAATGCTCGAGTTTTATCAGGCGTATAGCGATTTCAGTGAGCTGATGGACCTGACGGAAGAATTGCTGCGCGAGCTTTGCCTGAAAATCTGCGGCAGCACGAAGGTGAAATTTGACGATTTGGAGATTGATTTTGCCAAGATCGAGCGGCTCTCAATGCGCGCGGCCGTGGTTAAGTACTGGCCAGCAGCGGCTGGTGCGCCGCCGAATATGAATGAACTCGGATCAACGGCTGGAGCGCAGGCGATCGCGGCCCGTTATAACGATTGGGCGCGCTCGACGAACGGAGACGTGATTTCCGATCCGGCCAGCCTCTCCACGGGTGAGCTGACGGGGGAATTGTTTGAGCGGATCGCGGAGCAGCACCTTGTCCAGCCAACATACATATATGATTTCCCGACGGAGATATCGCCGCTTGCGAAATGCCGAGCGGACGATCCTTCGCTAACCGAGCGATTTGAACTATTCATTGCCGGGATGGAGATCGCCAACGGCTTTTCAGAGTTAAACGACCCGGCCGACCAGGAGCGCCGGTTTCAGGCGCAGGTGGCGAAAGGCGGCACCGAGGCGCCGAAGGAAGTGGATGTGGACTACATCCGGGCGCTCAGCCACGGGCTTCCTCCAACGGCTGGTGAAGGAATCGGCGTAGACCGGCTGGTGATGCTGCTGACGAATTCGGCGGCGATTCGCGAGGTAATTCTCTTTCCTCTCCTGCGGCCGCGCGCTGCGGTAGAGGAGAACGAACCGTCTGGGGCGAAGGGTGTGGAAGCGGGCGGCAGCACCAAATGAGATTTGAGTGGCTGGTCGCTCTGCGGTATCTGCGTTCGCCGAATCGGCCCGCCGTTCTGCGCCTGGTTACGATTCTTGCGGTAATTGGCGTTTGCGCCGGCGTCACGACGCTCGTCATCGCGCTTTCCATGAACACCGGTTTTCGCCAGGCGATTCGCGACAGGCTGCTTTCTGTCACCGCGCACATTAACATCAAGCCCACCGATCCCAGCGGAATTGCCGATTACCGCGCGCTCGCGGCAAAGCTCCGCACGGTTCCCGGCGTGAAGTCCGTCGAACCAGCTTTTTATATAACAGTCTTGGTCACGTACAACGACCAGTCACAAGGCCTCGAAATAAAGGGCGTCGATCCTGCGTTGGAGGAAAAGGCCAGTTCGGCCTGGCAGCACCTTGTTTCCGGGTCGACCAATTTCGCGCCGGATTCAAACGGTACACCCGGAATTATGGTGGGTCGTCTGCTCGCTTCAAATTTCCACCTTACAACAGGCGATTATGTGACCGTGACAAGCCCGCAGGCCAGCGACCTGACACCGTTTGGAATGTTTCCGCATCCGCGGCGTTTTCGCGTTGTGGGCGTATTCGATTCCGGATTTTACGATTACGACGCGAATTGGGCGTTTACGACGTTGTCCTCGGCGCAGTCTTTGGATGATACGGGTGACGTGGCTGGTCTGCTGGAAGTACGCGTGAACAATATGGACGAGGCTGGTTCAATCGCGGACACACTCCTAAAGAAAGCAGGATCGGGCTACACGGCGACAACATGGATGCAGGAAAACGCGGCACTCTTCCGCGCGATGAAACTCGAGGAACTGGTAACGGCGCTATTCGTAGGGCTGATTACACTGGTGGCAGGGCTCAATATTCTGGTGGTTCTTACCATGACAG
>Ga0209178_1000471_pt1 | contig 11857 bp, 15 predicted proteins | sample GAAS200_FD_187521 | JGI IMG/M metagenome (GOLD analysis project Ga0209178, IMG submission 187521) | Agricultural soil microbial communities from Georgia to study Nitrogen management - GA AS200 (SPAdes) (version 2) | ecosystem: Environmental > Terrestrial > Soil > Agricultural land | place: USA... | reverse complement strand
ATCAAGATATGTTTTATGAGATAATACACTTGGCAGAATTTTATCCAAATCTCGTCTTATGGAGCCCTCTCTCATCATTACCCACATTCCAAGTCTGAGTCTTTCTAGGACTTGATCATAATCAATCGGTTCATGGCATGAGAAAATTCCAGAGGCTATGTAGGCATTTAATTTTTTATCACTTGCACCTGCAGTATGACCATTTACAATACCACCATTTTTTAAAACATGTGATATGCTTTGAAGGGTATCAGAATCCCTAGTAGTGACTTTGGTCCAAGAAAAAACTTCTCCCAGACCAACTACGTTTTCAATATCTAGTCCTTTGACTTCTTCTTTTTTTGTCAGTGTCCTTGCATGGCTAAATTTTCTATCAACTGGCAGCCCCCCAGGAATTACATGATAAACCCTAATTGGAAGACTCTGTGTCATTTTAACAAATTCCTTGAATCCCTTGTAACCGCAAACACTCACAACATCAATTGGATCTGCAAACAAAGTGGTAGTTCCTGACAAGAGTGATTTTTTTGCAAGTTCTGATGGAAGAACATATTGGTCTATGTGAATATGTGGATCTACAAATCCTGGTGTGATGTATCTATCCTGTAAATCAATGACACCCGTATTTTCTCCAACTGTATGAGATGCATCCTTTCCCACATAGGCAATTCTGTCTTTTTTTATTGCCACATGAATTTGAGGTATGACTTCCCTTGAAAATACATTAACCAGCCTGCAATTTTTCAAGACAACATCTGCCTTGCTATCACCCATAGCTACTGCATTGAGTGATAGAATCATGGAGGCAAGTGAACTGGCCTTCATAGAGGTGATTAATTCATTATACTATTAAAGCGATGTTTAAATTACGGTCAACGCAGCTCATTTTTTATGAACATGCCAAAGGAGATCAATAGGTATTGCCCCAAGTGTAAGAAACATACGTTACACAAGGTCTCCATATACAAGGCAGGAAAGAGAAGAGGTTCTGCTATCGGTGAAAGAAGACACGCTGAAGATAAGAAAGGCTACGGCGGTCAAAAGTTCCCAAAGTTAGCAAAGCCAGCAAAGACTACTAAGAAGATCACTCCTATCATGACATGTCCAGAATGCAAAAAGAAATGGAATGTATCAGGAATAAGACTTAGAAAATTGGAGCTAGTTGCATAATGAAAAGAGCCCATATCTGGATACCAAAACCAGGAAGTAAATTCCAAAAGGTACAGTGTAAAGAATGCGGAGAAGAGAGCGTTGTTTACTCACATGTTTCCTCGATAGTAACATGCAAGGCATGTGGTAATACACTAGCAGAGCCAACTGGTTCCATTGCAAAAACAAATGGAAAAATTTTAGGTAGCGCAGATTAAATCATAATCTTTCTTTGTGTTCAGGTTAACAGCAATCCTTTTGTCATCAAGAACAACATAAGATTCCTTTATGGCTTCCATTTTTTGTATCCGTCGAGGATCAATGATAGAGATTCCAGTATAAGCACATTCTTCATTGTTATAATTAACAAAAAATTCTGCTTCCAACCCAAGAGACAAGAGAAAAGTTTTTCGTACCAATACACTTGTCCATACATTTTCTTCATTTACCAGGCCTACAATTTTTTTGATTATCTCAGAATCAAAAAGTGGCATATCACCAGAAGTCACAAAAATCATTTCTTCAAACTTGGAAAGAGATTCTCCCAGATCAGCAGAATATCCAGCACCCCTTGTTTCAAGTATGTCAATACCCAGACTAGAAACAAACTCACGCGTTTTTGGTGCGTTATTACTTGTGATACACACTATATTTGAAAATATTTTTGAATTTTGCAAAGCATTTAGAACATGTTCTATCAATGGCTTTTTGTATCGTAGGAGTAGTTTTTCTTCAGAGGATTTCATTCTAGTGCCCTTACCTCCACACATGACTAGCCCTATCATATCGATACAAAAATCAATAGAGATGCTAGTCTTACCAATTCGTTGCTTGCACCAAATACATCACCAGAAATTCCTCCAAAGCTCCTGTTTGCAACAACAAGCAATAGAAAAGACAATCCTACGCATGATATTATTACAAATATGCCTGTCATTCCTGCCAAAATCACAGTGGGTACTATTGCTAGTAGTATAGCTATGACAAATTTTCGTGGATCTTTCATAGATTGAGTAAAGGGAGAACTTAGTCCTTCCCAAGCAGAAAGACCTCGATTTGCTTGTATTACCATGGACAGTTTAGCCATGAGTTCACTTAGAAGTATTGCCTCAAACAGTGCAAAACCTTTGGTCATGGAAATAGCCAATATCATACCTGCGGCATATAGAACAACTGTCATTACTCCAGCAGAACCTACTGCTGGATCTCTCATCGCTTGGAGTTTTTTTTCTCTTGTACCCTTTGCCATAATTCCATCTGCAAAATCACATAATGCATCTGTATGATGCATTCCGGTTATCATAGCAAGTGCTCCGGTCAAGATAAGACCAGTAATAAGAGGTTGAAGAAAAAAAGATAAACCGTAACCTGTAGCACCAATAATTATTCCTATAAGAGCTCCTGCGATTGGGAAAAGATACATGTTCTTTGCTACAGTTTCCAGTTCAGTATTCTTAGAAGGAATGATTGTTAGAAATGACACTACAGATGATATTCCCTTAAACATTAAACCACCAACCAAGATATGACAATGACAAAATCATAGGAATTGTAAAAAATAAAACAAATAATATTGTAGTCATTTTCATTATAGATATTGCAGATTGGAAATGTCTTTCAGTTATCTCAGAATTTCCATCTCCTAAAACATAATGTTCCATCTTTTCAAATTTTATTCCAAGCGCACCAGCCAGAGTAGCCATCGGATAACCTGCATTTGGGCTTTCAGTCTTTGGACCATCTCTTTTCATGATATGAATTGAATTCTTCCAGTCTTCTCGTAGTATAATGCATGAAAATACCATAACAAGGCTAGTGAGTCTAGAAGGGATAAAGTTGAGTACTTTATCACAATTGGCTGCAAACCAGCCTATGTTTCGAAATATTTCTGTTTTATATCCAATCATAGAGTCAGCCGTGTTTACAGTTCTATACACAAATGCTCCAGTCAAGCCAAAAATTGAGAAATAGAAAAGTGGACCTGTTATACCGTCAACAATATTTTCGCTGATGCTTTCAAGAGTTGCAGAAATTACGTGTTGTTTATCTAAATTTTTGGTGTCGCGCTTTACTATCATAGAAAGTTGTGTCCGTGCACCATCTAGATCATTTTTTGCTATAGAACTCATGATTTTTGATGCATGTTCTTCCATTCCTTTTATCGCAATGGTAGTCTTTAGTAAAATTCCGACTAGAATTATACTTGCACCTATGAATAGAATTTTGTATAGTTCATTAAAATCAAAACTTTCCACATATTTCAAAGAGGATGAGAATGAAATAATCAAAAAAGATACTAGTGATACCGCTAAAACAAGAAGAATTATACCGTTAATTTTTTCAGTAATAGGATATGTAGATTTTGCATATGGTACTGACTTGCCAATCAATTTACCCATCCAAACAGTTGGATGATATCTGTTTTTTGGATCTCCAAAAATAAGATCAAGTACAATCGCAAACACAACTGCAATTATCGGTATCAGAATCAGTTTAACATACCTCGTATCTTTTTCATATCAAGATTTTTTTTCACAATTAGAGCCAAGTGATCTATTTCTTTGTCTAGTGTAGTAAGATATTTTTTTGTCCACGATACTTGTTTTGGGTTTGCATACAGAGAATCCTCATCTGGAATGTCAAGATCAATTAAGGGAATTGTACCAATTACCGGTTTCAGGGTTTTTTTTCTCAATATGGAATAGCTTGGATACAGTATGGCTACATCTCCTCTAAACTTGTTTATGACAAACCCTTTGACAAGTTTTTGATGTTTTTTATCAAGAAGTGACAATGTTCCCACAATACTTGCAAAGCTTCCGCCCTTATCTATGTCAGTTATCAAGATCACAGGCGATTTACAATATTCTGCCATTCTCATATTTGCAATGTCATACCGTTGCAGGTTTATTTCTGATGGAGACCCAGCACCCTCTAGTATCACAATGTCGTTTGTTTTCAGTAATTTGTCAAGTGCATTCTTTGATTCTTCAAGTCCTTTTGAGAGAGCAAATTTTTTGTAATAATCCCTAGCATGCATTTTACCATGGAATATGCCATTTACAAAAATTTCACTTTTATAATTCCCAAGAGGTTTTAATAAAATTGGATTCATTATTGGCATTATCTCGGTTCTTGCCGCGATTGCTTGAATGGCCTGAGCCCTTGAGATCTCAAACTCTTTGCCAACATAGGAATAGGAAGACATGTTCTGAGACTTGAACGGTGCTACTTTGTATCCCGCATCAGAGAAAATCCTGCAAAGAGCTGTAACTAGAGTTGTTTTTCCAGCACCTGAAGAAGTACCTTGTATCATCAAAGTTTTTGCAGTCATGATTTTCGTAATGCCTCAACCAGTTTTAGATTTTCTTTGTGGGTTTTAACTGCAATTCGTATGTAGTTGTCATTTAACCCTCGAAATGTACTACAGTCCCGTATGAGTATATTACTTTGTAGCAACCTATTTTGAATTTGACGAGATTTTATTTTTGAGTTTATTAAAATAAAATTCGTATCAGAATTGTAACAAGTAAATCCCTTTATTTTCGATATGGAATTTGTAAGAAATTTTGACTCTTTTCTTATTACGTTTAATGTCTTTGACAAATGAGATTTGTCAGATAATGCCTTGATAGACGATTGTTGTGCAATTCCACTAACATTCCATGGAATCTTTATCTTTTGTAGAATTTCAATCATCTTTTTGTTCCCAAGTCCATATCCAATCCTCAATCCTGCCAACCCAAATGACTTGGTCAATGATCGAAGGATGAAAAGGTTATCAAATTCTTGTAGATATGAGACAACACTTTCATTTCCTCTAGGAACCAATTCAATGAAACATTCATCAAGAAACACCATTGCAGATTTTTTGTGTGCTGATTCAAGAATCTTTAACATGTTTTTTTTCTTTATGAGAACTCCTGTAGGATTGTTTGGATTACATAGAAATACACAGCTTTTCATCGGAATTGTATCTTGAAATTCTGACAAGTTTTGGTTCAGATTCATTGTCTTGAAAAAATAGACCATGGCCCCGTTTAATTTTGCAGCAGACTCATATTCACTAAATGTGGGAATTGGAATCAGCACTTTTTGTTTTCTTAGAAATGCAGCACAGTAATTGTAGATGATTTCTGTGGCTCCATTTCCAACTATAATCTGATTTTTTGAAATTCCAGTGTATTTTTGAAGATGAGTTCTTAATTCATTTGAATTAGGATCTGGATAGATTGAAACATGTGAATCATTTTTGAAAACATCTCTTACTTTGGATGGAAATCCAAGAGGATTGACATTTGAGCTAAAATCTAGCAGTTTCAAGTTATGTTCAAGTCCGTTTGAAAATATACCTCCGTGAGCAGCCACCTTGTGATTCGTTATGGTCTTTTCCACTCTAAGCCGCATATTTTTCAAATAACCATAACGGTATTTAGTTGTGTTTTGCTTGCGCTTCTAAAAGAATATTAATTGTATAAAGGACTATTTTCATTATGAAACGTGTAGCCATCATTGGAGTTACTGGCGCAGTAGGCCAGGAATTTGTTCTAGCATTGAATAAGCATCCATGGTTTGAGGTAAAACAGATAGCTGCATCTGAACGATCAGCCAACAAAAAGTTTGTAGATGCTATAAGAGATCCAAACAGTGGCATTTTGAAATGGCATTTGCGAGAGCCCATTCCAGAATACGTAAAAAATATGACAATTGATGCTGTAGACGATATCAATCCAGAAAATTTTGATTTAATTTTTAGTTCAGTAGAAAGCGAAGCTGCAAGAGACATTGAAACAAAATTTGCAAAACATGTTCCAGTCATCAGTACATCTGCAGCATACAGATACGAAGCAGACGTTCCAATTCTCATTCCAGGAATAAATGATGACCATATTGGGTTACTAGATGTTCAGAGAAAGAACAGAGGTTGGAAGGGATTTGTAGCTCCATTACCAAACTGTACTACAACAGGACTTGCAATAACTATGAAGCCACTCTTAGACAAGTTTGGAGCTCAAAAGATAATCATGACATCCATGCAAGCAATGTCAGGTGCAGGCAGATCACCTGGTGTTTCTGCACTAGACATAACAGACAACATAATTCCATTCATACCAAAAGAAGAGGACAAGGTAAGACTAGAAACAGGAAAGATACTTGGCAAGTTCACAGATGGAAAAATTGATCCAGCAAAGATGAAAGTTAGTTGCACATGTACAAGAGTTCCAGTACTAGACGGCCACACTGAAACTGTATTTGTTGAAACTGCCACTCATGTGGACCCAGACAGTGTCAAAAAAGCCATGCAAGATTTCTCAAACAGTGTAAGTGTTACGGGATTGCCATCTGCTCCAAAAGAGTATCTCATGGTTAATGAGGATCCTACAAGACCACAACCAAGACTAGATAGAGAGATCAATGAAGGAATGACTACAGTGGTCGGAAGATTAAGAGAAGATACAGTATTTGATAACGGCATCAAGTATGTGCTTTTCTCACATAATGAGAAAATGGGTTCTGCAAAGGGCGCCGTATTGTTAGCAGAGATGCTATACAAAAAAGGCTACATTTAGTAAATTATAAAATTATAGAAATTTTATACTAACAACTTTAATAAGATCCATTTATTCACAATAATCTGTGTTTTGATGACAAAAGTTGATGATTTAGATATGATAATTTTATCAGAATTATCACAGGATGCAAACATATCAGTTCCAAGAATTTCAAAGAAGATCAACGTAAATTCGTCTGTAGTATACAGCAGAATCAAGAGGCTAATTAAGAGAAAACTCATCGAGCGTTTTACAATAGTAGTAAACGATAGGGAATTAGGCTATACAGTAAAGGCACTCACTGGAATAAACATGGATTCTAAGATGAGAGACAATGTTATTGAAGAGTTAATGAAGATTCCAGAGGTAAGAGAGATCTCAGAGGTAACTGGAAGATTTGATATCATTGTAACCATGTATGCCAAAAACCTAGATGAGATGCACCGATTGATATCCGAGCGACTAGGAAGAATTCAAGGAGTTCAGCGTTCTGAGAGTTTCATCGAAATGAAAAGGACAACAAAGCCGATGCCTTACAAGCCAGCAAAATAGTCGTTTTGGTCTTTTCAACCTATAAATAAGTAATAAGATCCAAATGGAGTAAGAGTGTGCTAACAACAAAAGCCAGTTCAAGAATTAAGGTATACTATGAAGTTACCAAGCCAAAGATATGGTATCTCCTTGTTTTTACTGCAATAGGAGCAGCCTTGACTGCATCGAATTTGTATCATATTCCAGTATCTCCGTTAACATGGGGTCTTGTAATAGGCGGTGTAATAGCTGGTTCTGCTTCTGCAAATACGCTGACAAACTATAATGACAGAGACATTGATGCAATAATGGAGAGAACAAAGGATAGACCCATTCCAAGTAGGAGAATTTTTCCTGCAGAAAAGGCATTATACTTTGGATTAATTCTAGGAGCAATATCACTAGTAAGCGCTTTTGCCATAAACATGTGGGCAGGCATCTTCATGGCATTTGGACTTGCAGATAACATTCTAGTTTATAGTAAATTTCTAAAGAGAAGAAGTAGGACAAATATCGTTTTAGGAGGATTCTCAGGAGGAGCACCTGCAATGATTGGCTATGTCGCAGTGACAACTACCGGCCTATGGGACTTGGGATTGGTTATGGCAGGACTTGTCTTTGTTTGGATTCCAATGCACATATGGAGTCTTACACTTCATGTCAAGGACGATTATAACAAAGTAAATGTTCCAATGTTGACAGCAGTTGAATCAGAAAAGACATCAGTTCGAGTCATTGCCGGGACCACTCTGATGATGGTTCTTTTCAGTGTTCTTCCCTTTTTCATGACAGGCATGTCCGGAAAACATTTGTTTCATGAAGTGTATCTGTATACAGCTATAGTTTCAGGCGCAATAATGATTGCACTAAGTGTCTGGCTACTTGTGAAACCATCCGAGAAAGCATCGTGGACGTTATTCAAGTTTTCAAGTCCATATCTTGCAATATTGTTTATTGCACTGATGATAGATTCTGCACTTTGAGTTTTATTTGAGATATTTTTTCAGGGACAAATTTTCTGCGCCCGGGATCTTGGCAATTTCAAACCCTTCTGCCCTTTTTGAGAAAGATTTTGTTGCATCTACTCCCATCTTTGCAGTAAGAAGATTTTTTTGATCACTTGAAGGATCAAGACTAGAACCTCTTACTTTTGGTATTATTACCAAGTCCTTGTCTGCTTGAAATCTGGTGGCCATGGCATATTCTACCGCAACAGGATCTGATGGATCAATGTCATCGTCCACCACTACCACATTCTTAAGAGAACGATGGGCAGAAAATGTAGCCTCGATTGCTTTTTTTGGATCCGACTCTTGTTTTTTGGAGATCTGGACCACTGCATGCAGCCACTTGCAACCACCCTCAGTGAGTACAACCTTTTTGGTTTGGGGCAAGGCATGTTTTAGTTCCTTGTTTATCTTTGCCTCAATTGGCATTCCCATTAGTAACTGATGTTCACCAAAACCAGCTAGTATATCATGAAAGATCGGGTTATTTCTAAAGTATATTCTGTCAAGCTCAAAAACAGGCTGGGCTCTTTTGAAATCATATGTGCGAAGCATTTCTACCATCCATTCTTTGTGTGTCTTGTCCTTGAGAATTCTTCCCTCGATGATTATTTCCGATTCTGATGGTACAAGCATCTTGGAATAAGGAGATTTTGAAAGTGTGAGTTTTTTTCCTAACAATTCATTTGCAATTTCAAGCTCGTCTTTTCCCCAATCAGCTTGATATGCACCTGCAATGGAGACAGCAGGATGAACACCTACTGAAATGGCAACTTTGAGATCCTCACCGTGTTCTTTTGCATAAACAAAAGTCCTGTGAAGATGCCTTCCCTCTACCATCCTAATTGAGAAGTGTTTTTCATCGATTCTCAGCAACCTGTTAAATGATGAGTTTTGCGTACTCATCTCCTGATTTTTTGTATATATGATTGAGGACGTAATGAATGGGCCAGGTTCTTTGTCAAAGTGAGTGACCATCGGCAGAGTAAAAAGATCTCGTGACTGGTTTTCTAGAAATTTTGCTTTTAGTGTTGTTTTTGGTTTTGATGCATGCTTTATGGCAGAAATTACTTTTTCATGTATCTTGTCTTCACTTGCACCAACAGCATAAGCAAATCTTTTTCGTGTCCCTACCAGATTTGAAACCACTCTGAATTTGCTATCTTTGACATTTTCAAACAAAAGCGCCTTTGAGCCGTCCATTTTGGCTGTCACTGCTGCAATCTCAAATTTTGTAGAAACTTTCTTTTTTACTACAGCCAACTCGCCTTTTTTTGCAATAAGATCCAGATAGCCCCGCATATCAGAAGTCATTGTTTTATAATCTCCATTAATTCGTTCATTAGTACTTTCATACTATCAAGATCCAGGTCTTTTTCAATGTTTAATGAAAAGATGCAGATTCCATTTATTGTGGAAGCCACACGTTCCGATACCATCTTAAGAAAAAGTGTATCTGATTTTGATGGTATAACAGCAGCTGTACTTACACGACCACCTGAACTAATAGAAACAACGAGCGTTCCTATCCTTTCCTTGCCCTCTGAAATGGAAATATAATCTCCATTGTCATATGGAACAATCTGTACCAGAAAGTCTCGATGATTCACCGTGACGGTTTTCTTCGTATAACCGACTTGTGATATCAACAGTTTACTTCAGCTTACTAGTGCCTATATTGCTACCGGCGTAACTGCTACCTTCTTTGCAGTTTTTACCGTCTTAGCTTTTGTAGTCTTTGCCTTTGCAGTTTTAGCCCTTTTTGGTGTCTTTACTGCTATTGGCTCTAGCTCTATCTCTTCTACTTCTGCAGCCTTTACAGCGACAGCTTCTAATTGATCAGCTTCGACTCTTGCTCGTAGTTTTGCTTTGTACTTGAGGTTTCGTGGTTTAGTTCTTAGTCTGTATCCACAGCAAGGACACCAAAGACCCTCCCATTTTATGAAAATTTCACAAATTTGGCATCTTTTTTGTCCTGATGCGTAACGACCAGTTCCGACTGGCTTCTGTGCCTTGTATCTTGTGCATATTCCTTTACATGTCATATGTTGTTACCTGTATTCCATATAGTTATAGTAAATATTTAAGGATGGATCTAAAATTTTTATAATTTTAAAGCATTTTTTATGAAATTATTATTTTAAATTTAGGTTGTCAAGCGGACAGTTTTCAAGAAAAAAATGAAAAACACTATAAATATCTACCGTTCTTTTACATCCAACTCAAAAGATCAACCTTAAATGAGACCTCGAGAGGTTTTTTGATCTATTTCGAATTTTTTATCCGGTTCTTGAAAGTGGCAGAATAAGATGCCTGTAACCTTCTCTCTGTGTGATATATCTTGCAGACATTTTATCACACTTTCCTCGCCTATTGAAATTTTTTATCTTCAGCGATGTCTTACGCTCGTCTACGAATTCTAGTTCAAAATGCGAACAGAATCTGAGATTTAGTGAATTTACTATATGTAAAGCAATCTTCATGTTACCATTTCCTACCTTGACAATTTTTCGTTGAGCATTTATCCCTACCAAAATTCTGACAATGTGTGATACCAAGTCATCAGTTGATGTATAGATTGAACTCTCGATTTCTTTTTCATAGTAAAAAATGGACAATCCAGTTCTGCTGCCAGGATCAATTCCAATTACCAGAGAATTGTTGTTAATTCCAGAGTGTAGTTTTTCAACTATTTTTGCTCGTATGATAGTAGGATGATAATTGAATTCGTCTTCTAAAAGAACCAGATTAGTGGGTATTTTAGAAGATTCGCGTATGGTGGTTAGAATCAGCCTCTTGTCTGAACTTGTTATTTCTTCAGGCAGTATGGAATCGTAATTTAGCTCAAGTCGTCTTAAGATGTTTATGAATTTAAAATATGATCTTCCTGATACCGTTGCCACTGCAATATTGTTTTGTGGTGGGTATGATATGATTGACATTACCATCGAGAAAATTTAAAGATTGTTTGTGTGTTGTTTTTGATCAACAAATTTCATTTAGTTGTCAATAGCAATATTGCTCTTGCAAGGTCTCCCTTTGCTTCAGTTAACGCCTGAGTTGCCTCATCAGGGGATACATTGGCCTGCTGTGCTACAAGCATTATATCCTCCTGACTGAAGATAGGTACCTCAAGTTCTCGTTCTTCATAACTTTCTGCGATTATCTGAAAAATGGAATTATCCTTTGCCTTCATTTCTGTGACTGATGGTTTTGTAATTATGATCTCTTTTGTATCTGTCTTAATTATGACCTCTTGTACATTTTGGACATCCTTCATTTCAAGGCCCATCTTGTCCAACATTCTTCGCATTTCGCGGTTTCCGCCACGCATCATGGTATATTCATACTCCGCTGTTTGTACTTTTTAAACTATCTCTGATCTTTATCGCTACTCCTTTTTTAAACGACTTTATCATTCTTGTAGACAAAACTGCTTTACCGACTGCAATTACTTTGCCACCATGTAATACTGTTACATCTGAGCCTATCAGTATGTTTTTTCCACACCAGGTTACATGCTTACAAAAGACCGAGCTGCCTTCTTGAACAAATGCCTTTGATTCATCATCAATTTCAAGGCAATTTTCTCTGAATTTTTTACTTTTCAAAAGGATC
>Ga0209178_1000470_pt1 | contig 11882 bp, 8 predicted proteins | sample GAAS200_FD_187521 | JGI IMG/M metagenome (GOLD analysis project Ga0209178, IMG submission 187521) | Agricultural soil microbial communities from Georgia to study Nitrogen management - GA AS200 (SPAdes) (version 2) | ecosystem: Environmental > Terrestrial > Soil > Agricultural land | place: USA... | reverse complement strand
ATGTCCGATGCGGATATTTTGAATTTGTGATACGTGACGCGATTGGCGAGAGGTAGGTTCGAATTGCGTTTTGGCGATGATGTGATCAGGCTGTCGCAGATAAGTGCGCAGCGTTGAGCGTGGGGGCGCGGCCCTTTCGTAGATTCAGGGTAAACCCTTCGCAAAAGCACTCAGGATAAACCCTTCGCGAAACAACTCAGGGTAAACCAGCAGCGCTCCTGCAGGAACCGCGGTTTTCCAAGCACCATTCCCTCCTACATCCGAAGAGGACACCTGTGTGGCGCGGAGCACGTGGACGTGCGGCCCGCACGCAATGTTTTTGACAAGAGACGAAGCGAATCCACATTTAGGGAGATTTCAGACTAATGGCACAGATGCAAAATTCACAGTCGGTTGCGGTACAGCTGGAGAAGGTGAGAGACAAACTTCCTCTTCTCTACGAACGCGACGACCTTCTATTGACGATGATTCAGCAGCGCGGAGACGTGGAGCGCGTCAGCTCACGGAATATGCGGCTTCCGCTGCAGATTCGCCCGGGAGGCAAGGCGGGCCTAGCGAATATGGACGGCGGCGATCTTGGCCGTGGCTCTGGCACGACCTATGACGTGGCGCAGGTGACGCCGGTATTTTTCCGGCACGCGGTGGAGGTGACGAAGCTGGTTGAGTATGCCTCGAACGCACCAGAAAAGGCGGTCGAGAACGCCGCGAAGCGAGAAGTGAAAAACGCAATGGCGCAATTCCGGTCGTTTCTGGACAAAGTGATGCAGACGAACGGCAACGGCGTTCTGGGGACGATCAGCTCGATTACCACAACGGGGCTGCCGAGCGGAGTTGCCGCACAGTTTACGATGGCAAAACCGCCGGGCGCACAGCTCTTCTACTACAACCAGACAGTGCAGGTTTATGACCCGACGCTGACGACGAACCGCGGTTCTGCAAACGTTATGTTGGTGGACCCGTTCAATTCGTTCGTTCAAGTCGATAGCCTGCCGAGCGGAACAACTGCGAATGACTTGATCGTTCACGATGGGCTGACCGGATCATCGCCGGTGTCGCTCTTCGGCATTCTCTACCATCAGACGAATGCGACGACAGGAACATGGCTCAACATGAACCGTGCGACGTATCCGGTGGAATTGGCGACGCCGCGGGTAAATGGAAACAATTCGGCAATTACCCCTGGAACTGTGCGGCTCGCGATCAACAAGGTCCGCAAGGCTCTGGGAACGAACCAACTAAGCAAGCTGATCGCATATACGTCACTCGAACAAGAACACCAGTGGGAACAGCTTGGCGTAACTATCTCGCAAATCATCAAAGAAGGTGCGGGCGGCCGCGCGAGCGACCTCGACCTGCTCTTTACCGGCGAGAAAACGATGGCCGGCGTGCCGATCAAATCGAGCATCAATGCGAATCAGTCGCGCGTCGATTTCCTGGATTTGTCGCATTGGGGACGCGCGGTGATGCAGGACATCGATTTCTACGATGTCGGTGGACAAACGGTGTTTCCGATTTATGGCGCGAGCGGCGGCCTTGCCAGCGCCTATATCTTCTACTTCGTGACGGGTTTCCAGGTGTGGAACGACTCGCCGCGGAGCGGGTCGTACATCGATAATTTGGCGATTCCATCGGGTTACTAAACGCAATTGCAGCCGTGCGGTCTGCTGGCTCTCTCCATTTTTGCGACAGCTCCGCCAGAGGAAGCTTCGCGAGTTGGGTTATGCCGGCACGCGCGGTGGTTTACCCATGAGGGGCGGCTTTTTGTGGCCGCCCTTTTTCTTTTTAGCGTGATTGTTGTTGTGCATGGATTGAGCGGAAAGCAGAGACGCCGCGACAAAGGAAAGCAACGGCAAAAGCGCCCACCGAGAAGCGCGCGCAAAAGTCGCGCGCAACGGTGGCCGCTACGAAAGCGGATTCAAAGGCAATTCAAAAACATATTCAGGGCAAAGTCAAAAAACATTCAGGCGGAATTCAGAGGCAAAGGAAAAGAGCAGAAAGGCCCACCTATGCGCCCGCCGCTCGGCACACGAGGCCGATTGGCGGGCGTCCTTCCTGCGAAGCGGAACGAATGATGGGCTATTTTGTGGCTTAAGAATGGAATTGTAATGATACGAGTAACACGAGAGACACATGATCCGCCGACGAGTCTGTGTGAGCGGCTTATTCATGCCGGTGGAACAAACCGGCTGGGTGAGCCGAACTTTCGGGTGGTTTGGGGCGGAAGCCGGCTTGGCTGGATTGGTGGAAGGTGGGTAGATCGCGATGCGAACGGGAACGTACTTCGAGAGGCCATTGAACTGCGGCAGGTTCCGAAATATACGCCGACGGATCGATGGCACATCGAACGTTGGACGCCACCTGAGGATTACGGGTCACCGCAGGAGTGGTATGCACGAACGGTAGAGGTGGAAGACGGCGTGCGCGTTCCGGCGCTGGGACCATATCCGTCGCGGGGTGAGTACGAACACTGCTTTACGTTGTCTGGGGCAAACAATGAATTTATTCCGCTGACCACGACGGCGTGCGATTGGGTGATACGAGCGGTGGAATGGGCGCGGCGACAGCCGAAGGCGGCTGGTCGAGCGGCGCTTAGTCTGCGTGAAACGCGCCGCGAAAAGGAGTGGAATTCGCGGGCTGATGAAATCTTGGATGGCGTGATATAGGCAATCTGCCAGAAACCGAAAGGAAGGGAAACCACTTGGAGACAGGATTCGAGAATGCGCAGGCGAGGCAACCAGTACATGGGCGGCGTGATTTGTTGATCGAGACACAGACGAAAGGAGACGCAGCAGCGACGGTGTCCATTGCGTCGGTATCGGATCAAGACTGGTATATTTCGCGAACGCACGGCGTGTATCACATCCCGGCATGCGCGAAGGGGCAGCCTTATGCGCTTGTGATGATCACGTCGCGAGGCGATGCAATCGACCTTGGCGATAACCGGCGGTTTCCGTTTACGATTTCCGCGCGCGACATTGCCGAGGACCTCCTCCAGGACCTTCAGGAGCACGGGATTTTTGTTTGTGCCGGCGCACGGCCTACGACAGAGGAGTTGGCGACGGCGACAGATCGGCGGAGCCGCTATTATCAGGCGCTGATCGCAGAGGGCGATATGATGTGGGCGCGAGGGCACTCGTATCGCGAGATTTCGGATCTGCACCGGCGGGCGGCGATCTCGCTTGGCGTCGAACGCGAGTGGGCGTACGTCCCGATGCGCACGATGGAGTGCCCCGTGTGCGGCGAGAAGGTGAAGGCCGGAGTGGCTGTCTGCCGGCACTGCCAGGCGATTTTGGACCGCGAGAAGGCGGCGCGGCATGGCATAACGCGTCCGATGGATGCGCGCGGAAATCGCGCAATGGTGGAAAAGAGCGAAGCGGTCTCAACGGTGAACGGCAAGTAGGCGAGCGGGAAGGGATACAAACAGAATTGTGCGGGGAAAGGTGCGAGTAATAATGATGATCACGAAGAGAGCGCAGACGGGCAGTGACGCAAACACAAAAAAAAGATTGTGCCGATGCAGGCGACGCTGGCTCAGCGCGCTTAGCACGGCGACGATTGCGCTGTTGCTTGTGTCCAGCGCATCAGGGCAGGGTTCAAGGAAGGACGATATCGTCCTTGGGCCATTGGGGCACCCCGTAGCGGACGCGACGGTTCGCGTGTGCCAATCCGGTGCGACGGGGTCACCGTGCACGCCACTGGCGACGCTCTATACGGATGCGACGCTGGCGACCACCGCGCAAAACCCACTGCAAACCGATGGCCTCGGCAATTACCATTTTTATGCGCCTGCAGGACGATATGAGATTCAGATCACCGGTGCCGGCATCAATGGGACGATGAATTATCCAGATGTGATTCTCGCGCCGGACCTTGGTTCGTCGGAAAGCGGAAGCAACATTGCGGCGTTCGGGCTGACACTGGGAGGCGACCTGAATGTGGCGGGAAATGCCACGGTCAATGGGTCGGCGGCGGTGAACGCGCTTAACGGAGTTGAGAAGGCGGAGCGGTTCGCAGGAGCCGATGCGGGCGCGCAGATCAATGCGTGTCTGACGGCGGCGGCAACCGCTTCGGGCGTGTGCGACGCGCGGGGCATGACAGGGACGTATACCTCGACACAGCATATTTCGATTCCTGCACACACTTCGCTGCTCTGGTGCCAGGGCAAGTTGACGATTAGCGACAGCAGCACAAACGATGCCGTGGAGTTTGCAGGCGACGGCGGGGCAATTTACGGATGTGGAGAATCGGGCACGGGCACAATTCCGCGGCCGCAAGCGTCAGGATATATTGCGTGTGGAATTGCGGGATGCACAGACGTTAAGAATCCGAATGCGGCCAGTGCGAATATCGATTGGGTCCATATCGACAAGATGTATTTGCAGGCTTCTGGTGCGAGCTCGAAGGTGGTGGATTTATCGAGCATCGGGCACGCAGATATCGAGAACAATCGGTTTGTTTTGGGGACGGGCGGGAGTTCGTACGGACTTTACGGGAATACTTCAGCAGGGAACGAAGATTCTACGAATTCGCTTGTGAAGCACAATGAATTCGATGCGGAGAGCCAGAATGACACTTGCGTGTACCTGGCGGGCGTCTTTAATTCGGTAAAAGTGGAGCAGAACTCGTGCTATCTGCCCGCCGAAAACACGGGGACAATCGGCTTTGCGCTGGCGAAAGATTCGAATGGGAATTACCCGGACAATGACGAATTTGACGCGAATGACTGCGAGGCGGCGACTACATCGTTTGGGCAGATTTGTTTCAACTTGATCGGCGCGCAGAACGTGCAAATCGGGCCGACGAACCGATGCGAGAACGTTTACAACTGCATTCAGTATCCGTCTGACGGCTCCGCAGTGGGCAATCACATGATTGACCCGTATCTCTCGCTTTCAGTGAACACGATGGTGAAGCCGAATGAGCCAGCTGCCGCGCAGCAGGCAATGGACAATACGGGAACGAATTGGCAGCCATCGTTTCACTACGGACTGAATGATTTAGGCGGCACGAATCTGCTCACAAATGCGGGATTCGAAGGGTGGAGCAATTCAACGACGTTGTTCGGTTGGGGCGGCGTCAGCGGGACAAATATTAATCAGCCGGGAGGCGGGATTTATACGCAACAGCAGAGCGGGTCAACTCCGGCGGATTCGACGACGCAGGGTTCGTACAGTGTGAAGATTGGCGACAACGGGACAGCGGGGCTGGGAATCGATTCCGCGTGCATTGCGGTTGACTCGACGATGAACTACACGCTGGCGTTTCGAGTGGCAGCGACGAGCACGAGCGCGAAATTCCGGCCGGGCTTTCGGTTCTATTCCGATCCCAATTGTACAGAAGCGGATCGCATTACCAGTGTTGCGACGAATGCGCGCGTGCTGCAGCCAGCTTATTACGCGGGGATGTCGGCGCTGGCAGGTACCGGAGCAAACTGGCAATCGACGAACGCTTCGCTTACCTATAACAATGGAATTACGTGCAACTGCAATGTGACTGGCGCGGACTTCAACGTTGCGACAGCGAACGCCTGGACACCTACACGGAATTTCGCAATCACGTTTCGCGTGCCAAACGCATTTTCGACGTCGAGCACTGTGGCGCAATCGATGCGGGTGCTCCTGCTCGAGAATACGGCGGCGAACCCAAACCAGATATTAGTCGATGACGCGGCGCTTTCGGAAGGGCCGGTGAATACTCGAGTGCCAGATTCTGCAGCGGTAACTGAAAATGGCGCTTGCGTAGGATGCGGTATCAATACGGTAACGAGCTATTCTCTTGGTACGGTGATAGCCGGTGCGGCGCCGGGAGCCACGAACCAGGTAGACCTCTCGGTGATTTATCTGCCGAACGTCAGCTTCTCGCACATCACGGTGGATGTTTCCACGGCGGACGCGAACGGAAGCGACTTCTACAGCTGGGCGATTACCGATCTGGCCGGCAACGTGAAATGTTCGATGTCGTCGACGGTGAATTTGACGACGACCGGTACGAATCAGCAATCGTGTTCACAAGGCACGGTGACACTGGCGAATGGAAATTACATTTTTGCTTTCACCGGCAATGCGACGACGGCAAAAATCGCATATAGCGGAACCGCTCCGCTCGCGCTCTCGACTGCCGTTTCCACTTCTTCAAGCTCCAGCGGAGCAATGACCTTTCCTCTAGGAATGCCAACCGCGGGGCAAACATATAGTTCGTACGGACTCCCGGCGATCATTTTGAATTAACACGTTTTTGTTTATCTGCTTCTCCTTTTTTTTTTAGAACGGTCAAACCCCCATGATTTCACTGCATATTCCCGAAAGTGCACGTTTGTGGGCGATTTTTGCAACGGGACACGGATTACATGTGCTGAAACGGGCGAGCCTTTCGACGGCGTCACGCATATCAGGCACAAAGAGCCGACGGCATTGGCTTCGTGTGAATGCGCTAACGCTAGTAATCCGATTCTTTGTGAATGCGGCGACCTTCGCGTATTGGCTTGCGCATCCGGCAATTGGCACTCACGTGCTTGGAGCCATGCGGATACCTCTGAACATGACGTTGGAGCCCGGGGGCGCAACGGCTGCTCTGTTTGGTTTGTCCGGCGACAGCATGGTCGATTGGGCGACGGCGAAGATCCCATTTTTGCAGAAGGAAATTCCGGCGATACCGGACGCTGGAAATTAGGAGTTGGATGGTTCGAAGGCGCGAGATCAAGGAAGCCGATGGTGGGTGCAGCAAGATATGTCCATTGAGAGCGCACATCCAAGAGTGGCTCCGCCACATGCAGTATTGACGCACGGTTTTTAATTCATCGAGGAGGAGCATCATGCCTGTTGTACCCACAACCGCATATTCGCAAGCCGAAGACGCGTTGAATCTGGCGCGAGCGCTGATGAACGACTCGGCGGGAAATGTGTTTACCGACACGCTACTTATGCCGTTGCTGAATTCCACGTACCGCGGGCTGCAAAGGGAGTTGGCTGAGAACGGCGTTAGCGTGATGGCCGAACAACAGGACATTGAACTGGATGTCGACGCGGATACGGACATCACGAACACGGAAATCAGCGACGTTTCAAATCCGCAATTGCCTACGGATTGCCTGATGCCACACATGCTGTGGGAACGCGCGGCAGCTAACACTGCGGACGTGTTTGTGCCCATGGAGAAATTCACCAGCGGCGGAGGAATGCTGAACCTTCAGCCAAGTGGATACCTCAGGTTGTGGGAATGGCGCGAGGATAAAATCAATTTGATTGGCGCCACACAGGCGATCACGGTCCGGGTTCGATATGAAAAATTGCTTCCGCTGCTTACGATCGCAACCGATCCGGTGCAGATTCGCTCGGCAACGGATGCGCTGGGATTCGCAACGGCAGCACTGGCTGCCCGATCGCGCGGGGCGCGGGCTCTTGCACAGGATCTCTTAGGAACAGCGCAGATGGCTACCGAGCAGATGATTGAGCGGTATGTGCGGCCGGAGCAAACCAAGGGACGAAGAAGAATGCCATATAGCTATCATCCGCGAGTTCTGTATCTCTAAATCTTCGCCGACTCAAGAAGGAGAGTAACAACGAGTCCAAGGCAGGAGCCTCATGGTTGGGATTTGCAGAGGGGACTTGCAGAGCGCCCCGCACGTGCAAGTCCGACGCGCGGCGTTTCGTTCCTTGAATTTCATCGATCGTTTGAAAAAAAGCAACACGAACTAAATTTTCAGTACGTCGAGGGTGACGGTTATACCTCTGGTTGCGTTGAGTGGCGCTCCGCTTTGGTTGAGTGCGGCTCCTTGCAACAATATCTGAGTGGCGCCTGCAGGCGTCTCCGTGGCGCTGGTTGAAGCATGATGGCAACCGTTGAAGAGGATCGCGGCGCTCAGAACCAGGACAGGGAAGCAGACAACGCGAAGCCTGCGTTTTGATGATGCGACTGCTCCAAAACCTATTAGCGCGAGCACCGAAATGAGCAGGGCACTGACGACGCCCGTTGGTCCGCGATGGTGTCCAGCGCCCGGTATGGCATTCGCTTGTGTAATCTTTGAAGACGTTTGGATCTTGACCGTGACAGATGCAGGAGATCCCGGCTTCGGGCTTACGGTTGACGGGCTGACAGTGCAGACGCTCTGAGCCGGCGTTCCGCTGGGGCAGGTGACGGAGACTTGCTCGCCGTTTTGACCGAAAGAGCCCAGAGAGACTACTTGCAAATCGAAGGTAGCGGCGTTGCCTGCGATTACGGAAACTTCGAGGGGCTGGCCGTTTGCGAGCTGAATCTGATAGTCATTGGCTGTGCCAGTTAAGGTAGCACTGGACGAATCGGAATTAGAATCCGTGACGGAAACCGAAGAAGAGACGGGATTGAATTGAGCTGCCGTCGAGCTTTTCGGTGTGAACGAGACGTTTATTACGCAGCTTGCATTCGCCGCGAGCGTGGGAAGGCACGATGTGCTTTGCAGAGAAAAATCGGCATTTGCGCTCGGCATCGGTGGGGAAGCGATTTGAAGACCTGAGACGGTTGCTCCCGAATTATTCGTAACCGTGAACTGTTGTTGAGGCGAGACACCACCCATAGGCTCGTCCGGAAACGTCCAAGCTGAAGGCGACAGCGTCAAGGCGGTACTCGGAGCGCCCAAACCTTGTGCCTCGACGATTCGGTCCGCACCCTGTTCCGCGACGTAAAGGTTGCGGCGCTCCTGGTCGAATGCAAGCGCACCGGGCTCTTGAAGATTGGCGATTGCGACGGAGACTGCTCCAGTACGTGCGTCGACCCGCAGAATTCGGCCCGAAGTGGAATCTGCGATGAATAGATTTCCCGCACCATCAACGGCCAGACCCGAGGGACAGAGGCGAGCGGAACCCGATGAACAGGGCGGCACGGCTGAATCCGTCGGGGATACTGAAGAAATTCCCGGGACAGTGCGTAAGGAGCGATTGCGAGTGTCTACCTCAAAGATCTGTCCGGTGGCAGGTGAGGAGACGAATACCTTGGTGCCATCAGGCGTTACGGCCAGACTTGCGGGGGACGAGACTTGGGCGAGCGTTTCGAGCAGGCCCGTATCGTGATGCAGGATGTCCAGTGCGCCAGCTTGCCGGTCGGCGATGTACAAATCGCCGCTGCGATCTAGTGCGATTCCCATTGGCCGCGAAAGAGTGAGATTTTGGGGCGGAGCCCAACGGCCGGCAATGCTGCGGATTATGCCCGGCTCCGAGCTCGCAGGACCAGCAATGGCGCGGATTGTGCTGTTGTCCGTATCAGCGACATAGAGCGTTCCATCGGCAGCGACTGCAACACCGCTTCTTTCATCGAGCGAATTTGTGGTGAGCGCCAATTGCGCGGACGTGGCTGCGCCACCGTCACCTAGAGAACCTGCAGTTCCTGTGCCGGCAATTGGGCTCAGCAACATGTTGGGCTTTGCTATAGCGGTTGGCGAAACGCCAAGAGAAAAGATGCGGTCGGACGCATCCTGCGTCTCATAGATGGAGTCGTGCGGGCCAATCGCGAGGGCTCGTGCGGCAAGTCCCTGGGCTACCACAAGGGTTTGGACCGCGGATGGCTGCGGCGAGGAACTCGCCTCCTTTTGGCCAAAGACAACTGCCGCAAACAGAACGAAGCCAACGGCACACACACTCAGCACTCGACGCACCAATCTCTCCTTGTGTTCGACGCGTTGGATTCAGTACGTGACTTCCGGGTTGCGTCGCAAAACGGTCATGATAACAGCGACTGGCGCGAGTACCTAGCGGCATCGTGAGTTCATCAGGAGGGCCGTTTACGTAATTTGTTGGCGCGCCAACGGTGCAAATTGGTTTACATCGGCTTTTAAATCTAGCTGCGAGCCATAAGACATGTCTATCGAGACATTTTCGCCTTTGCCGCTCAATATGTTTGGGTCGTGGATAACACTGCTTGATCCATCTGACGTTCCGGTCGGACTTTCGCCCAGTCTTAATGATGTGGATTTCTTTCCGGGCGGAGTGCGGACCAGACCGGGGCTTTCGCCTATCTTCGCAGGCGTCAGCGGAACACCGAATATCAACGGATTGAAGACGTATATAACGCCGGGGCTCGTGCAGCGTTGCCTGGTCTACGACTCGCTAGGCAATCTCTATAAAGAGACGTCACCGGGAAGCCTTTCTGGCGTAAGTGGGGCAATGGCTCCCGGCCTCTTTCTCGCATCCACTACGCATTTCGGCCGTGAGTATATGGCATTCGGAGACGGAACAAGCGGCCAGGACATTCCACGCCAGTATGACGACACAACTTTGGATCGCGTAAGTCAGATTGGGCCGGCAGAGGGGCCTGCCGTCTCAGATTCAGTGTCGACGGGCAATATCTCACCTGGCGTGCACCAGTGTGTGGTGGTGTTCGTGACGCGCCAGGGATATTGGACCGCGCCATCGCCACCTGTGAGTTGGACCGCCGCAGGAGGTTTTAAGGCGAGTGTGACAAATATTCCCACCGGGCCAGCGAACGTTGTTCAGCGGTTGATGGCTTTCACGGCTTCGGGCGGCGCCAGTTTCTATCACGTCCCAGCCACGATGGTGATTAACGACAACACAACAACGTCGCTCAGTGTGGATTTCACGGACGTGATTTTGCTGTCTGGCACGAGCATGGATGACTTATTTTCTCAGATCGAACTGCCTGAGCAACTCGGCGTAACAGATTATGCAGAGCGCCTGTTCTGGTGGGGCGAGCGCGCCCAGATGGATAACTGGCGGAATCTGTCATTTGACGGCGGTTGGGACGCCTCGGGTAATGGCAGGCCGCTGGGGTGGCAGCTTGATCCATCACTCGGCCCAGGGGCGGGCAGGGAATCGGCAAATGTGATTTGGGGAGACGCCTTTAAGATTACGGCAGACGGCACAAGCATCGTTCGAGGCATGATCGAGCAGAGCGCGATCTTCGATGTGAATGGCAATCCGCTGTGCGTCAACAACGTAGGTTATTCGGTGCGGGCGCGAGTGGCGCAGACCGGAAATTTGACGCAGGGCACATTGCGAATCAATGCGCATAGTGCGAGTGCCGGACAGGTGGGAACCGGCTTGTCTGTGAGCGTGCTCCAAACCACGGCGGAGTACCAGGAATTCACGGCGCAGCTTTTCGGGCCGCAGGCGTCATTACCAATTGACCTGATGCTGCGCGTGTACGGAGATGACACGCTATTGCCATCAGGTGAGGCACTTCTTGTCGATAACATCGAAATATTTCCGACCAACGAACCTCTCAATGCATCGACCGTGAGGGCGTCTGGAACGGAAGAACCCGAGGCATACGATGGCGTAACAGGTTTCATGAGCATCGGAGAGAACAACGGTCAATGCATTCGCAGCGCGTTCACATTGCGGAACAACCTTTACTTTGTCAAAGAGCGCAGCATGTACGTGACCGCCACGGATGGCGTGAATGAGCCGGCGCTGTGGAGCGTAGAGGAAGTATCGAATGAAGTGGGAACACCGTCGCCTCATGGAATTGGTATCGGCGAGGAGTGGGTCGTGATTGCAGGGCGGTCCGGTCTCTATCTGTTCGACGGAAGCGAGCCGATCAAATTGTCGCAGGAAATTCAGCCAACCTGGGACTCGATCAACTGGCAGTATGGCCATACGCTATGGGTGCAGGTAAATACGCAGCACAAAAAAATCTATGTGGGCGTCCCCGTGGGCAGTGCGACACAGCCCAATCAAGTGCTCATGTTGGACTATACGGAAGGTTTCGGCGACCCGCTTGAAACGATGCCGTCGGCACCGCCGCGATCGAGAAAGTGGGCGCCTTGGACGATCTCAGCCAATTCATGCGCGCTGATTGAACGGAGTGATGGAACAGCGCAAGTATTCTTTGGATCGAACAACAACACAGGGAAAATCCATCAACTTACGCCAGGTGAGTACTCAGATGACGGCGTG
>Ga0209178_1000465_pt1 | contig 11930 bp, 8 predicted proteins | sample GAAS200_FD_187521 | JGI IMG/M metagenome (GOLD analysis project Ga0209178, IMG submission 187521) | Agricultural soil microbial communities from Georgia to study Nitrogen management - GA AS200 (SPAdes) (version 2) | ecosystem: Environmental > Terrestrial > Soil > Agricultural land | place: USA... | reverse complement strand
CCGCTTCCCCCGCAAGCGGGGTAAGGAAATCATGGCCGAATGGGCGGTAACGAATTTCGACCGGATACGCGCGGCCTTCCACCGTCACCACGGGCGTGTCGCCGAAATGCTCGGCGAAGCGCGCCGTGTCGATGGTGGCGGAGGTGACGATCAGTTTGAGATCACGCCGCTTGCGCAGAAGTTGTTTCAGATAGCCCAGCAGGAAATCGATGTTGAGGCTGCGTTCGTGCGCTTCGTCGATGATCAGGGTGTCGTACGCCGACAACCAGCGGTCGTGCGCCATCTCGGCCAGCAGGATGCCGTCGGTCATGAACTTGACCAGGGTGTTTTCGCCGAGCTGTTTCGCGAAGCGCACCTCGTAACCGACAACGCCACCCGTCTCACTGCCGAGTTCACCGGCAACACGACGCGCCATCGCGCGCGCGGCGAGTCGCCGCGGCTGGGTGCAGCCGATCATGCCGGCGACACCGCGCCCGGCCGCGAGGCACAGCTTGGGCAATTGCGTGGTCTTGCCGGAACCGGTCTCGCCCGCGATTACCAGCACTGGGTGCTCGCGGATCAGGCGCGTGATTTCGTCCGCGCGTCGCGTGATCGGCAAGGCTTCGTCCAGCGTGATCGGCGGCACCAGCGCGGCCCGCGCTTCACGCTGCGCGACGGAGGTCGCAGTTTCCTGCGCCAGTTTGCGCAACACGTCGGGCGACGATGGCCGCTTTCGCTCCATCCCGCGCAGGCGCGCGCGCAGCCGACCGGCATCACGCGTCAGGGCGCGATCCAGCAGGCGTTCCAGTTCGCGCGGCGTCGGTACATAGTTGCCGCGCGGGTCGGGCTTCGATTCCATCGCGACATGTTATTCGACGCGGCCAGTCATCTCCTTCAACAAAGCGCGGAAACCGTCCGGGAAACCGTTTGCGCTGAATGTGGTGGCCGTCAGGCCGCGAATTCGAAGCGCCATCGTCCTTCGACTTCGACGCTCGCGGCCTGCGGGGTCGGTCCGGAAAGCCAACGCCCGGCACCCCCGGCACCTGAAACTGGGCCCTGTTTGGTGCATCATTCGGGCTTTGCCCACCGGAAATACCCATGCCCCGCACCACGCTGATCCTCGCCGCCGCCGTCGCCTGCGCCTGCACGGCCTGCTCGCAGCAATCGCCCAATGCCTCCGCGCCCGCACCGGCCGGCACCGCAGCCAAGGCCACGACCGCCGCGTCGCCCGCACCGGCCAGCACCGCGCCGGACATCGGCATCAACCTGGCATACATCGACCGATCGGTGGAACCCGGCGACAACTTTTTCGATTACGCCAATGGCGCATGGCTGAAGACCGCCGAGATCCCGTCCGACCGTTCCAGTACGGGTGCGTTCTACGACATCTTCGAGATCACCGAAAAGCACACCGCGGACTTGATCAGGAATGCGGGCGCCGGCAACCCGGCCGCCGGCAGCAATGCGCGCAAGATCGCCGATTACTACGCCGCCTACATGGACACCGCCGCGATCGACAAGGCGGGCCTGACGCCGATCAGGCCGGAACTCGACGCGATCGATGCGATCAAGACCCGCGAAGACCTCGCACGCGTGCTCGGCAGCCGCCTTCGCGCCGATGTCGACCCCATCAATGCCACGAATTTCCACACCTCGAACCTGTTCGGTCTGTTCGTGACCAAGGGGCTGGAAGAAACCTCCATCCAGATTCCGTATTTGCTGCAGGGCGGCCTCGCGATGCCCAGCCGCGATTACTACCTCTCGAAAGACGCGCACATGGCCGAGGCGCGCGACAAGTACAAGACTTACGTCGCCGCGCTGCTGAAGCAAGCCGGCATCGCCGATGCGGACACCAAGGCCGCTGCCGTGATCGCGCTGGAAACGAAGATCGCCGAAACGCAGGAAAGCCTGGTCGACAGTGAGGACATTCACAAGGCGAATACAGTGTGGAGTACCCCCGAATTCCCGAAAAAGGCACCCGGCCTCGACTGGAACGCGTACTTCAAGGCGGCCGGCCTGGATGGCGTGAAACGGATCGACCTGTGGCAACCGTCCGCGATCACCGGCGAATCGAAACTGGTCGGCAGCCAGCCGGTCGACGCGTGGAAGGCCTTGCTGACGTTCCACACCTTGAACGCCGCGGCGTCGCTGCTGCCGAAGCCTTACGAGAAGTTGAGCTTCGATTTCTTCGGCAAGACCCTGCAGGGCACGCCCGCGCAGCGCGAGCGCTGGAAGCGCGCGGTCAGCGCGACCAGCGCCGCCCTTGGCGATGCGGTCGGCGAGTTGTACGTCAAGGAATACTTCCCGGCCTCGTCGAAGGTCGCGGCCGAAGCGATGGTGACAAACCTGATCGCCGCATTCCGCACCGGCATCCAGAAACTCGCGTGGATGTCGCCCGAGACCAAACAGAAGGCCGAAGCGAAACTCGACACGCTGAAGGTGAGTGTCGGCTATCCCGATCACTGGCGCGACTATTCGTCGCTCGACATCAAGCCAGATGACGCGCTCGGCAACCACCTGCGCGCGGTGAAGTTCGAGTACGAACTCGCCAAGGCCAAGATCGGAAAAGCCATCGACGACAACGAATGGTGGATGACGCCGCAGACGGTGAACGCGGTCAACCTGCCGCTGCAGAATGCGCTGAACTTCCCGGCCGCGATCCTGCAGCCGCCGTTCTTCGACCCGAAGGCCGATACCGCCGCCAACTACGGCGCGATCGGTGCAGTCATCGGTCACGAGATCAGCCACAGCTTCGACAACACCGGCGCGGATTTCGATGCGCAGGGCCGGCTGAAGAACTGGTGGACGCCGGCGGACCTGAAACACTTCGAAGCCGCGACCGACGCGCTCGCAAAGCAGTACGACGCGTACGAAGCGTTGCCGGGCCTGCACGTGAATGGCAGGCAGACGCTCGGCGAGAACATCGCCGACGTGTCGGGCCTGACCGCCGCCTATCGCGCGTATCACCTGTCGCTGGAGGGCAAACCCGCACCGGAAATCGACGGGCTTTCCGGCGACCAGCGCTTCTTCATCGCGTTCGGGCAGGCATGGCGCAGCAAGACACGCGATGCCGCGTTGCGCCAGCAAGTGGTCACCAACGTGCACGCCCCCGGACAGTTCCGCGCCGAAACCGTGCGCAACCTCGACCCGTGGTACCAGACGTTCAACGTCCAACCCGATGCGAAGCTGTACCTGAAGCCGGACCAGCGGGTGAAGATCTGGTAGCGATGCACGGAATGCCGCCGCGCCAACACGCGCGCGGCGGCATTCGATGGCTTGTCAACGCGCTGGGAGAACGTGATGCAACCTCGTCACCAGATCGCTTTCGCATGCCGGTAATCCGGGCTTCCGTGGCCGGGAAACCGTACAGTTTCCTGCTCGACACCGGCGGCCAGTACTGCATGATTTGAGACGCCGAACTCGGCTTGTGGCGCAAGCAGTATCCAGACTGGTCGCACGTCGACGGGGTTTATGGGTCCCGCCAACATGCAGATCGGGCAATTCGAAACAAGGCTGACCATGCTGCGCGAACATCGATCGATCCGGCATGTTCAAGCTCGGCTCGCGCATGAGGCACCTCACGGCGACATCCTGCACATGAACGCCACTGCAATGGACACGCTCGTGTTCATCTTCGAGCCTGCTTTCATCCGTTAGGGTCCGGTAGGCAGCGCGACATTTTCCCTGCGTCGTTCCGCGCGCTGTCCTGCGGTGCGACCGATCCGAGAGGAGAAGACTGCATGTCCAGCAAGGTCTATCGCACGCTGTGCCTTGCCGTCGGCCTGACGGCCACGGTCGCGTTCGCCGGCTGCACCAACTACGTCAAGCGCAGCGATTTCGACGCCGCCATCACCAAACTCCAGAGTACCGACCAGAGCCTGCAGCAGCAGATCAATTCGCTGCAACAGGACATGCAAAGCCACTTCGCGAAGTACGACACCCAGATCACGGCGATGCAGGGGCGCATCCGCGTCGACACCGTCGCGCATTTCGCGTTCAACGAGGCCAGCTTGCAGGACAACGACAAGGCCATGCTGGATGAATTCGCGAAGGTGATGCGCACGCACCATTCCGATGCGCTGGTCACCGTGGAAGGCTTCGCCGACCCGGCAGGTTCCTTCGCCTACAACAGGCGACTCGGCAAGCAGCGCGCGAATGCCGTTCGCGATTACCTCGTCAACAACGACGGCATGGCCGCCAGCCAGGTGCGCGCCGTGAGCTACGGTGAAGCGCACGATCGCCAGGTGAAGCCTGGCGCCACGCGGGCCGAGGGCGAACCCAATCGCCGCGCATCGCTGGTGATCGATTTTGCCGGCACGGCAAGTTGAGCCAACGGTTCGAAGACTGCGCGACGCGCCCGGATTTTCCGGGCGCGTTTTTGTGTGCGCACCGTCAATCAATCCCGCAACCCATCAACCTTTGCCAACAATCATGAAGATCGAACGACTGGATCATTGGGTGCTGACCGTGCGCGACGTGGACGCGACGGTGGCGTTCTACGAACGGGTACTCGGGATGCAACCGGTCACCTTCGGCAGCGGGCGCCGCGCGCTTGCTTTCGGCGGACAAAAGATCAACCTGCATCCGGCGACGGCGCCGCTCCGTCCGCATGCCGCGCAGCCCACGCCTGGCTCGGGCGACCTGTGCCTGATTACCCGCACGCCGATCGAAGAAGTGATCGCCGGGCTCGAAAACGCCGGCGTCGCCATCGAGGAGGGACCCGTGCCGCGAACCGGCGCGCTTGGGCCCATCACCTCGGTGTATTTCCGTGATCCAGACGGAAACCTTATCGAGGTTTCGCGCTACGACGCGGAAGCGCAGCATGCCGGAACACGCCCTTGACGGCGCGCAGCCGGCCGCTTGGCGGATACCACCGCGCGTGCCAGCCTCACTCGTTTCCCGCACCGATGGAGTGAGTCCCTGATTGCCCGCCTATCCGTTTGTGCCTTGTTGATTGGCGCCGGGCGGAAAGCTGCTCGCGGAAATACATCAAGTGAACTTCGCGACCCGGTTCGGCAACGATGCTCAGGCGATGCCAAGGCCGGTAATTTCCCCGATTGCATCGCCATCGAAACCCGCGAGCCGAGCGAACGTGCGGCCGCGTTCGGCGTAGTCGCGGAACTGGTCGAAGCTGGGCGCACCGGGCGACAGCAGCACCACGCCACCCGGTTGTGTGGCAACCTTGGCGCGAGCGACCGCATCGACAAGGTCGCTGGCCTGCTCGACGGTGCACTCGACATGGGCATTCCGCAAGGTGTCCGCGATGCGCGTGCCGGCTGCGCCCTGCACCACCACCGCGTGCACGGGCCGCACGCGCAGTGTTTGCGCGAAACCGGTCCAGTCGAGACCGCGATCGTGTCCGCCCAATATCAAGGTCACCGGCCGGCCACGCAGGCTTTCCAGCGCCGCCAGCGCGGCATCGGGCGTGGTGCTGATGGAGTCGTCGATCCATTCCACGCCGTCGCGTACGCCAAGTGACGTCAGCCGATGCGGCAACGGCTTGAACGCGGCCAGCGAGTGTGACGCGGCGCAGGAGTCCAGCCCGAGCAAATCGATCGCGGCCAATGCCGCGCAGGCGTTGTGCGCATTGTGCGCGCCGTGCAGCGGCAGTTCGCTCACCTTGAAAATCTCGTCGTCACCGTGACGAATGAAACCGTTCGCAACGTGCCAGCCGCGCGGATCGTCGAACGTTCGGCGCTGCACGTGGCCGGCGGTGCGCTGCATCAGCAGCGGTGACTCGGCATCCACCAGCAGCGTGCGCGAAACGCCAGCGAGTTTAAGTTTGTCCACGACATAGCGCTCGCGCGTGCCGTGCCAGTCGAGGTGTTCCTCGCCGAGGCTCACGATGACGCCCAGGTCGACCGGCCCGGACTCGCCGGTCTGGAAGCTGGAAAGTTCGATCGCCCACAAATCCGCGCGCTGGCCGTCCAGCTCCAGCAGCGGCAACCCGATATTGCCGGCCAAGGCGGTGCGCACGCCCAGCGTCCGCGCGCAATGCGCGATCAAGGCCGTGGTGGTGCTCTTGCCCTTGGTGCCGGTGACGGCAACGACGCGGCTTTCCGGATTCGCGCCGAACCACAGCGCGGTGCCCGACGTGAAGCGTGCGCCGCGCGCTTGTGCCGCGATGATTTCGGACTTGTAGGCGCTGATGCCGGGCGACTTGATTACGACGTCATGCAAGGACAGCGCGGCAGCATCCGGCGGCACGTCGACCACGCGCAGATTTTCGTCGTCCCGCTTGCGCGCGACTTCGGCCTCGTCGGGCTTGCAATACAGCGTCAGCGCCTGTTGCGGAAAGCGGCGGCGGATCGCCACGAGCACGCTGCGACCTTCGCGACCGTAGCCCCAGATCGCGACATCGGCATTGGTGAGGTCTTCGAAGCGCATGGGAGGACGCATTATCGCGCCGTCACGGCTGCGGCATCAGCCGGCAATCCAGCCCAGCGCGGTCTCGAACCGCGCGGGCACGCCGTGCTCGCCGGAAGCACGGAGCCAGGGTTCCAGCGCAAGTTGCGACATCTCGAGTTGCGGCGCGATTTCCCGACGGAACCGCGCCACCAGCGCATCTTCCGACCACTCGGGGCGCGCCGCCAGCGCCGTGAAGGCGGCACGTGCTTCGGACGCCTCGCCCACGCATTCGAACGGCTTGTGGTTGCGGTATTCGATCAGCGCGTCGAACCCCGGGGTCTGCAATTCGTCATCCAGGAGATTGCCGCCGAAGATCTGCAACAGGCGCGGCTTGGGCAGGAACGGCGCCAGCGCCAGGAACACGAAGTGGCACTTCGGGCACTGCCCGCACCAGCGGTCCGCCGGCTTCGGACCCGTGATCCGGAAATTGCGGTTGCAACTCGAAAACGCATCGAAATAGGGGGCGCCGGATTTCGCGAATGCGCGCGTGACCGCGAGTTCGGAAAAAGGCCGCAGCAACGAAAAGTAATCCAGATCACCGGCGACATGGGTGTGCAACCACATCGCGAACGCCTGCTCGAACGCCCACCCTTTGCTCCATTGGTGGTTGACCTGCCCGCCCGCATACTCCAGCGTCGCGGCCGAGGCGGAACGCTCGTTGGCGAACGCGATGCTGTCCAGCCCGTGCAGGACCGCCGCGCACGCGAGAATCGCCGAGTTGATCGCGGTGACCGGGATGTGGCCGTTCCACGCGCCCATCCGGTTGTAATCGAACAGCACGGGCGACAGTTCGCGGCCGATGTGGAGCATCGGCAACCCGGTACGTGCGGCGACCGCCGCGATCAAAGGCGACGCGCCTACCCACACGGCGGTGGCGTCGGCACCGATCGCCTTGAGCGCCTCCACCACCACCAGCGAATCCTTGCCGCCGCCGATCGGCACCAGCACGCGCGATGCACTTTTTCTCTCCATCACGCGCAAAGTGGAAGCACGGAGCGCCTGCGCACCTAAACGCGGAAACGCGATCTTCCCGCGCAAGTCCACCCCGTTGCGATACGCGAACTCGCCGAGCCCGTGCAGATACAAGGCGTCGAGCAGATCGGCGGTCGCGCCGTCCAGCGCGCCCGTTTCGACCTCGATGCGCGGCGGAAGCCCGGCCTTGTAATAGCTGACGCCGGCGATCAGATGCAGCATCCGAAGCGCGGCATCGAATGCGGCCTTGCGCGCCGCGTCGAGCTCGGGCGACTCGGAAAAACGGATGCGCTCGATCAGTTCGGGACCATCATCGAACGCGTACACGAGTTCGGCCACGCCGCCGGCGTAGCCGCAACGCACGAAGCGAAAAGCCTGCGCCGATCGAGGATCTGCAAGTGGAGTCATTCGAGGATCGCCGGTTCGGCAAGCGCGCGCAGGTTGTAGCGCGGTGACATCGATTCGCCGTAGGCGCCGGTTTGCGCAATCAACAACACGTCGCCTTCCTCGCTGCGTGGCAGGTGACGATCGACACCCAGCACGTCGCCGGATTCGCAGATCGGACCCACCACTTGATAGACGATATCGGCCGGCGCACCCAGACGCGAAAGGTTCACGATCTCGTGCCACGCATCATACAGGGCGGGCCGGATCAGCACGTGCATGCCGGCGTCGCAACCGAGATAGTCGATCGTGCCCTTGCGCTTGGTCTGGGTGACGTGCGCCAGCAGCACGCCCGCGTCCGCGACCAGCCAGCGGCCCGGTTCGAGCCACAACTCGTACTGCGGATACGTACGTTTCACCTCGGCCAACGCCGCATCGACCGCTGCGATATCCAGTTCCGCCTCGCCTGGATGGGAAGGCACCCCGAGGCCACCGCCGAGGTTCAGCGTGCGGACGCTGCCGACACGTTCGGCGATGCTGGCGAGTTGTCCACACACGGTCGGCCAGTGCGAGGCGTCCAGGATTCCGGATCCGAGATGCGCATGCAGACCCGTGATGCGGACGTCGTGCCGGCGCGCGAGTTCCATGAAGGCGTCGAGGTGTTCCAACGGCAGCCCGAACTTGCTGTCGGCGCCGCCCGTACGCACCTTGTCGTGATGGCCGAGCCCGCGGCCCAGATCCACCCGCAGCATGATTTCGCGCCCGGCGAACAGATCCGGCCAGTGCTGCAACGGGTGCAGCGCGTCCAGCGTCACCGGCACGCCGCGCTGCAACGCGCGTTCGTAGTCGACATGGGGCGCGAAATTGGGCGTGAACAGGCGCGGTGATGCGTTCGCTTCGGCGATCGCGTCCACCGCATCCAGTTCGCCGGGCGACACGCATTCGAAACCCAGCCCCTCTTGCGCCAGCGCGCGAAGGATCGCGGGATGCGCGTTGGCCTTGACCGCGTAATACACGCGGTCGACCGACTGCAGCGCGCGCAATGCACGCGCGCGTTCGCGAATCGTCGGCAGGTTATAAACATACCGCGGCGTCGCCCGCGCAAGGTCCAGCAACCCGCCGCGCGCCGCGCGCCACCACGGCGCACGCACGTACGTTCCACTTTTCCCGTACAGCGATTGCCAACTCGGTCCGAACAACGTCGTGTCGTCGGTACGCAGTGCGCCCGCGCGGATCAGTAATTCGTGCAGGCGCGGCAACAAGCCATCCAGCGTGCCCTCATCCACCACGAACGTCAGGTTGAGATTGTTGGACGATTGCGAAATCAGGTGCACGCGCATCCGGCCGAACTCGGCCAGCACGCCGGACAGGCGATGCAGCATCGAACGCATGCCGCGCCCGACCAGCGTCACCGCCGCGCAAGGCGCAATCACCTTGACGCGACAGACTTTGGCGAGATCGGCCGCCAGCGCCGCCACCACTTCGGAATCCAGCAGGTTTTCGGTGGGGTCCAGCGACACGGTGACGTTGGTCTCGGCCGAGCCGATCAGGTCCACGGACAGCCCATGCTTCTTGAAAAGCGCGAACACGTCGGCGAGGAAGCCGACCTGTTGCCACATGCCCGAGGTCTCCATCGACACCAGCGTGATGCCGCGACGCGAACTGATAGCCTTGATGCTGGGCGCGATTTCGGCGGGCTGCGGCGCCACCACCGTGCCGTCGAGGTCCGGGTGTTGGGTGTCCTTGATCCACAGCGGCACGCGCGCGCGCCGGCACGGCGACAGGCAGCGTGCGTGCAGCACCTTGGCGCCGGTCGTCGCGATCTCCTGCGCTTCGTCATAGTCGAGGTGCTGCAACAGGCGCGCGCCCGGCACCTGGCGCGGATCGGCGGTGAACATGCCGGCGACGTCGGTCCAGATTTCCACCCGCGCCGCGCGCAGCAACGCGCCCATGTACGCGGCCGAAGTGTCCGAACCCCCGCGGCCCAGCAACACGGTTTCGCCCTCGGCGTTGCGCGCGATGAAACCTTGCGAAATGAAGACCTCGCCGCGCGCCGCCATTTGCGCCGCGAACGCGACATCGGGCTCGGCCTGCACCTGCGCCGACAACACCCGCGCACGTTCGTTGAGGAACGGCAGTTCGCGCGCAAGCAACACATCGCGCGCATCCAGCCATTCGGTGGGCAACCCGTTTGCGGTCATGAACGCGGCGCCGATGGCGCTGGACAGCAATTCGCCGTGGGCCTGGACCGCTGCGTGCCACCAGTGGCCCCTCTCTCCTCGGGAGAGGCGACGCGAAGCGCCGGGCACAGCGCGCCGGGGTGGGGGTTCGGAATTCGCCAATTCTGCTTGAACGTCCAAATCCTCACCCGCCCTTGCTCGCGCCATCCAAGGCGCTCGCCCTTCGGTCCGGCTAATGCTGTTCACGGCCGATCCCGTCGGCCGTAGTCGGGCACGCTCTCCCGGGGGGAGAGGGAAAACCAAAGCCCGCAAGGAAGCCAGCCAGTGCTCCACCCGCGCGACGTCGGCAAGCTGCATCTGCACGGCCAGCTCGCGATGGCGAGCGACCACGCTCGCCCATGCAGCCTCGCGTTCCGACGGCGCACACCTGCACAGCGCCTTCAACGCATCGGTGATACCCGAAAGCGCGGACACCACCACCAGCACGCGCATGCCCGCGGCACGACGCACCGCCGCGAGATCCAGGATCGTGCGCCAGCGTTCGGCGGTCGCGACGCTGGTGCCGCCGAACTTCAGCACGACCCAAGGCGCGTCGGTAGCAAGCGGCGTGGCGGCGGTCGCGGGCATGGATCGGCGGAGATGAAAGCGCGGCAGCGCGGATACGGCCCGCAAGTGTTGCGGGCAACCATCGAAAACGCAATCGCGCGTGGCAAGCTGATGACCCCATCATCAAGCGTCCGCTCACGTAACGGTCGATCGGTGACACACCCCGGCAACATGCGGGCTGAACGCGCCACGCACGACGTGCGCCCCCGCGCGTGAGCGAAGCGGGGCTACCCAATACAATCGCCGCATGATGCCCCAAGTCTCGCAGACCCCACCCGCCGAAATCGTGCCACAGCCGGTCCGTGAAGGCACCGACGTCACGATCAACGGCAAGTATTTCCGCCACACGGGCGATCCCGACCTGCCGCTGCTCTGGTACCTGCGCGACGTGTTGCGCCTGACCGGCTGCAAGTACGGCTGCGACGATGCCAGTTGCGGCGCATGCAGCGTGCTGGTCGATGGGAAGTTGAAACGCGCCTGCACGCTGTCGATGCAGGGTCTCGCCGGCAAAGCCATCACCACCGTCGAAGGCCTGGCCAAACCGGATGGTTCCCTGCATCCCGTGCAGCAGGCGTGGATCGACGAGGACGCGATCCTGTGCGGCTACTGCCAGTCCGGCCAGATCATGGCGGCGGTGGCGCTGCTTGCGCGAAAACCGAAACCGAGCGACGCCGACATCGACGCCATCGGCAACCTGTGCCGGTGCGGCAGCCATCCGCGCATCCGCCGCGCGATCCACCGTGCCGCTGACACCCTGCGGGGCAAGGCGAAGTGAATCGCCCGCACGATGCCAGTCGCCGACGCTTCCTGAAAGTGTTCGGCACCGCCACCGGCGCGCTCGTGGTCGGCCTGCCCGCCTTCGCGTGGACCCCGGACCAACTACTGGGCCAGAACCTGTTCCGGCTCAGCCCTTACGTTCGGATCGAACCCGACGGCACCACCGTGATCGGCGCACGCGATCCCGAAATCGGCCAAGGCATCCGCACTGCCGAAACGCGCATCCTTGCCGAAGAACTGGACGCCGACTGGCCGCGCGTGGTCGTCGAGCCGCTGGAGCTGGGTGTCACCAGCGCCGGCGGCGAACCGCACTGGACCTACGGGCACCAGATGGCATCGGGCAGCACCAGCGTGCCGGCCGCGTGGAACGACCTGCGCAACGTCGGCGCGGCGGCGCGCGAACTGCTGCTGCGCGCAGCGGCCGCGCAATGGAAAACCGACGTCGCCAACCTGCGCACTTCACGTGGCGTGGTGATCGCGGCGGATGGCCGGAAACTCGGCTACGGCGAACTCGCCGAAGCTGCGTCGAAACTCAAGCCCGCGAACGCGCCGCCCAGATCGAAGACACCGGCGCAATACGTGTTGATCGGACAGGATGCGGGCGACGTCGACGCGCGCGACATC
>Ga0209178_1000464_pt1 | contig 11931 bp, 7 predicted proteins | sample GAAS200_FD_187521 | JGI IMG/M metagenome (GOLD analysis project Ga0209178, IMG submission 187521) | Agricultural soil microbial communities from Georgia to study Nitrogen management - GA AS200 (SPAdes) (version 2) | ecosystem: Environmental > Terrestrial > Soil > Agricultural land | place: USA... | reverse complement strand
CGCCGCGCTGGCGCGCAGCCTCGCCTTCGCGCGCCACCTGACGCGCGGACGCGACCTGTTCCTCACGCACTTCCTGCCGGCTTCGCTGGCGCAGCTCGCGATCGCCTTCGGCGCGCTGTCGCTGGCGGGCATCGGCGCCAGCCTGCCTGATGAAATCCGCACGGCGTCGCTGTTCCTGTTCGCGGTGGTCGTGCTGCCGTTGTGCTCGCTGATCGTCGCCGACCGCACGCTGCGTCTTTTGTTCGATGGACGCGTGCGGAGCTTCACGCCGCCGACACCAACACCGACGGGTCCGGCATCAACGCCGCCGAACGATGGCCGGCGATCCGAAGACATGCCGACATCCGTCGATACCGAAACTTTCGTACCCGGTGCAGAACCCGCTGTCGCAAAGCCCGAAGCCCCCGCGCAAGCCGTGCTGGATGAAAACCTGCTGGCCGCGGCACGCAGCGGCAACACAGCGGCAGCGATGCAGTGGCTCACGCAAGGCGCCAACCCCGATGCGATCCCGCCCGCGGGCGCACGCGACCAGCGTTCCGCGTTGGTGCTGGCAGCCGAACTTCCCGACACGCATTTGTTGCGCGCGCTGATCGCGAAGGGCGCGGATGTCAATCGCGCGCACGCCGGCCTGACGCCGCTGCTGGCGACCACGCGCGCCTGCCACGAAGGCCGTCCCGAAATGGTGACCAGCCTGATCGCGAACGGCGCCGACCCGGCGCGCGCCGACGCCGACGGCAACACGCCGCTGCACCACGCCGCGCTGTGCGCGGAACCCGCGGTCGCGGCGATCCTGATCGACGCGCAAGCGCCGCTGGAAGCGCGCAACCGCGAACAGGCCACGCCGCTCGCGGTCGCGGCCGCCGCCGCGAACTGGCCGGTGCTGCGCTTCCTCGCCGAACACGGCGCGCACGCCGACGCCGCGATGCCGGCGGCGGCGGGCATCGCCGACGACGATCCGGAAGGCGTGCGCATCCTGCTCAAGCACAAGGGCCGCGCCACCGCCGTCGATGCACTCGGGCGCAGCGCCTTGCTGCACGCGGCGCGCGAAAACCACGTCGAGATCACGCGCGTGTTGCTGGACGCCAACGCGGACGTGTCGCTGGCCGATCGCTACGGCACCACGCCGCTGATGGAAGCCGCGCGCGCGGGCGCGGCGGGCGTGGTCGCGCTGCTCGCGGAAAAAAACCCCGACGTGAACGCCTGCGACCAGCACGGCCGCACCGCGCTGATGCTGGCGTGCCAGTCGCCGCGCGCGAACGCGGCGTGCGTGCGCGCGCTGCTGGAACTCGGCGCCGACCCCGCGCGCAAGGGCAGCGACGGGCGCAGCGCGATCGACCAGGCGAGTGCCGCGGGACGTTGGGATCTCGTCGCATTGATGGATCCCGAAGCCGCGCTGCCCGCGAGCCATGCGCGCGGCAACGAACCCGAAGCTGGCGCGGACACGCCGCAACACTTGCTCGATGCGCTGCGCTTCGCGCACTGGTCGGTCGTCGCGCGCTTCGAGGAGCGTGTGCGCACGTGGCCCGCGACCGAACTCGCGGCGTTGTACCTCGATCTCGCCGACCACGCGGACGCTGCGCCGCGCGCGTGGTTGCTGGAACATGGATTGGACGCGGAAGCGCGGCTCGACGACGGCAGCCGCCTGTTCGATGCACTGCTCGACCACTTGCCGGCATCGCTGGCGGCGGTGCGCCAACTGCTCGACGCCGGCGCCACCCCCGCGGGTGCCGGGCGTTTCGGCGCCGCGCTCGCGCGCTTGAATGACGAGGACGGCGCGACGCTCGCGCTCGCGATGCTGGAACGCGGCGCCGATGCGTTCGGCGCCGATGCCGACCATCGCACGCCGCTGCATCACGCCAGCCGTCCTGGCATGCTGCCGGTGCTGCGCGCGTTGCTCGCGCGCGGCGCCGATCCCAACGCGCGCGATCGCGCAGGCGCGACGCCGTTGCACGTCGCGCTCGACGGCAAGCCCGACGAAGTGCTGCCGCTGGTGAAGGCGCTGATCGCGCACGGCGCCGATCCGGAAAGCCCCGCCGCCAGCGGCGAGACACCACTCGGTCTCGCGCTCGCGCGCGATGCGACCAAGCTCGAATACTGGTTGCGCTGGAACGGCTGGCCGCTGCCCAGGCGTCCGCTGCGCGACGAAGACCTGCCTGCGGCCGCCGCCGATCCCGATTCCGTGGCGCGTTTGCTGGAACTCGGCCTGCCTGTGGATGCACGCGACAGCCGCGGCGCCACCGCGCTGCTGCGCGCGAGCGGCGCGGGCGCGCTGCAGAGCGTGCAGCGCCTGCTGGCCGCGCACGCTGACCCGAAACTCACGGTGGATACCGGCGCTTCATCACTGTCCGCCGCCGTCAGCGCGCGCCAGCCCGACATCGCGCGCGCGCTGGTCACCGCGGGCGTACCGGTGGACCTTCGCCATGCCGACGACGTGACCGCGCTGATGATCGCGGCCGCGCTGGGCCACGCCGACATGGTCGCGGTGCTGCGCGAACTCGGCGCACAAACCAGCCTTGTCGACGCACGCGGTCAGACCGCGCTGCACGCCGCCGCGCGTTTCTGCTTCGACAGCCGCGACAGCCTGCGTTGCAGCCGCTTGCTGGATGCGCTGCTGCGCGACCCGACGCCGGTGAATACCGCCGACCGCAGCGGCGCGACGCCGCTGCTGGTGCTGCTCGGCGTACACACCAAGCCCGGCGCCGATTGCGACGGCACGCACCTCGGCGCGCTGGTGCCGGCGATGCTGGAAGCGGGCGCGAACCTGGACCACGCCGACGAGCACGGCGTCACCGCGCTGCACGCCTGCGCGATGCACGCGACGTTCGAACCGGCGCGCGTGCTGCTGCAACGCGGCGCCAACCGCGAGGCGCGCGACTGCATGCAGCGCACGCCGTCCGACGTCGCACGCGTGCTGGGCTACATCGACCTCGCGATGGAACTCGCGCCGCGGCGCGGCATGCCGCTCAATGCACCGGTGGTGACACCGGTGGTGACACCGGTGATGACTCACCAGGATTAGCTGCCGTTTCCTGACGCCGCGCGGTATCGGCTTCGAACAAGCCCTGCAGTTCCTCGTAGGCCTCGCGCGTGGTCTGGCGCAGCGCGACGTCGTCGTCGTACACGAGGTGCTGGTCGCGCAGCAATCGTTCGTCGTGTTCGCGGAACAGTTCCACCACCGCGCGCGCCTGTTCCTTGTCCATGCCGAGCGCCTTCAGCGTCAGCACGGCCATCTTCAGGCTGGAATAAAACGTCTCGCGCACCACGTCGTCGGGATCGGACGTCAAATCCATCAGCCGGAATGCGTGCTGGCGGTTGCGCGCGCGCGCGACGATCTTGAGGTGCGGGTACATCCGCCGCACGATCCTCGCGGTGCGCACGTTGGTGTCCGGATCATCCGTCGCCAGCACGAACACATCGGCCTTGCCGGCACCGGCCGCGCGCAGGATTTCCGCGCGGGTGGGATCGCCGAAGAAAATCTCGGTGCCGGCGAAGCGGCGCGACAGGTCCACCTGTTCGATGGAACTTTCCAGCGCCACGAACGGAATGCCGCGCGCGCGAAGTAACCGACCTACGATCTGCCCGACGCGCCCGAAGCCCGCGATCACCACGCGCGGCGCACCGGTGTCGATGGTGTCGTATTCGCGCACCGGCGTCTTCGGCTCGGGCAGCTTCGCGGCCGCCAGCACCAGCAGCGGCACCGCGGCCATGCCCAGCGTGACCACCAGCACCAGCACGCCGTGCTGCATCGTCGTCAGCAAACCCTGCTCGTTCGCGAGCTTGAACACCACGAACGCGAACTCGCCGCCGCCCGCGAGCAGCGCGACCAGCTTCAGCGCGTCGGCATTGCCCATGCGTTTGTTGATGCGGCCCACCAGCGCCAGCGCCGGCGCCTTGCACGCGAGCAGCAGGACCACCAGGCCCGCGATCAGCCACGGATGCTGCTGCAGCAACGCCAGGTTCACGCCCATGCCGACCGTGATGAAGAACAGGCCGAGCAGCAATCCTTCGAACGGCGCGATGTTGGATTCGAGTTCGTGGCGGTATTCCGAATCGGCCAGCAGCACGCCCGCGAGGAACGTGCCCAGCGCCATCGAAATGCCGGCCAATTGCATCAGCCACGCGACGCCCATCACCACCAGCAGCGCGACCGCGGTGGAGACTTCGATCAGTTGCGTCTTGGCGACCGCGCGGAACACCGGCCGCAACGCGTAGCGTCCGCCCACCACCACCACCGCGATCACGCCGGCGACGCGCAGCGCCGACACCCACGAAGGCACGTTCGCTGCGTGCACGTCGCCGTGGCCTGCCAGCAATGGAATCGCCGCGATCAGCGGAATCGCGACGAGATCCTGGAACAGCAGGATCGCGAAGGCCTGGCGTCCGTGCGGGCTCTGCAGTTCGCGCCGTTCCGCGAGGATCTGCAAACCGAACGCGGTGGACGAAAACGCGAGGCCCAGTCCCACCACGATCGCGGTCACGGGTTCCAGGTGGAAGCCGAATACCGCGATCAGCGCGATCACGGCCGCCGAACCCGCGACCTGCAGCGTGCCCGCGCCGAACACCGCGCGCCGCATCACCCACAGCCGTTGCGGCGAAAGTTCGAGGCCGATCACGAACAGCAGCAGCGCGACGCCGAGTTCCGACACGCCGGTGATCGCTTCCGGATTCTGGATCCACTTGAGGCCATACGGCCCGATCACCACGCCGGCCGCGAGGTAGCCGAGCACCGACCCGAGCTTCAGCTTGCGCGACAGCGGCACCGCGATCACCACGGCGACCAGGAACACCAGCACCGATGCCAGCCAGGAATGCGTCTGCACGGATCACCTTCGATTCATGGCGTTGGATTATGGCAGCGCCACCATGCAGCTTCACTGCAACCCGTAGGAATGCAGCAGCGCATCGGGTTGCGGTGCGCGCCCGCGGAACGCGACGAAACTTTCCAGCGCTGGCCGGCTGGCGCCGACGCCCAGAAACTCGTCGCGGAAGCGTGCGCCCGTCGCTGCGTCGATCACGCCGTGCTCCTCGAACGCGCCGAACACATCGGCCGACAACACTTCGGCCCACAGGTAGCTGTAGTAACCCGCCGCGTAGCCGCCCGCGAAGATATGCGTGAACGCGTGCGGGAAACGTTGCCACGCGGGCGGATGCAGCACCGCCGCTTCGCGCCGCGCGGCTTCCAATGTTTCCATCACGCGCGCGCCGCGCGCCGGGTCGTAGTTCGCGTGCAGCAGGAAATCGAACAAGCCGAACTCGAGTTGCCGGCACAGGAACATTCCGGCCTGGAAATGCCGCGCCGCGAGCATCTTGTCGAACAGTTCGTCGGGCAGCCGTTCGCCCGTCGACCAGTGCTTCGCGAACAGGTCCAGCGCCTGCCGGTTCCAGCAGAAGTTCTCCATGAACTGGCTGGGCAGTTCCACCGCGTCCCATTCCACGCCGTCGATGCCGCCGATCGAAGGCAGGTCGATGCGGGTGAGCATGTGGTGCAGGCCGTGGCCGAATTCGTGGAACAGCGTCTGCACGTCGTCGTGGGTCAGCAGCGACGGGCGTTCGCCACTCGGCGGCGCGAAGTTGCAGGTGAGGAACGCGATCGGCAACTGCACGCCGTCGCCGTCGCGGAAACGCGCGCGGCACACGTCCATCCACGCGCCGCCGCGCTTGCCCGAACGTGCGTACAGATCGAGGTAGACGCCCGCGATCGCCGTGCCACCGGCATCGCGTACTTCGCAATAACGCACATCTGGGTGCCACGTGTCCACGGGCTCGCGTGCGGGTTCCACGCTGATGCCGTACAGCTTGCCGGCCAACGCGAACATGCCGTCCATCACTGATGGCAACGGAAAATATGCCTTCAGTTGTTCCTCGTCGAGCGCGTAACGCGCGAGCCGCAACTTTTCGGACGCGTACGCGACATCCCACGACTCCAGGATTTCCAATCCGAGTTCACTGCGCGCGAACGCGCGCAATTCTTCCAGTTCGTGTTGTGCGACCGGTTTCGCGCGCGCGATCAGGTCGCGCAGGAACGTCAGCACTTCGTTGGGCGTTTCCGCCATCTTGGTCGCCAGCGACTCTTCCGCGGCATTGGCGAAGCCGAGCAACTGCGCGGCTTCGTGGCGGAGCGCGAGGATCTTCTCCATGCGTTCGGAATTGTCGAACTTGCCCGCATCCGGCCCCTGGTCGGATGCGCGGGTCTGGTACGCCCAGTACACGCGCTCGCGCAACGGACGGTTGTCGGCGTAGGTCAGCACCGCCTGCACCGCGGGTTGCTTCAAGGTCACCAGCCAGCCGTCGAGCTCGTGCTCACGCGCGTATTCGCGCAGCACCGCGCGGCCGGATTCGGGGATGCCGGCGAGGTCGCGCTCGTCCTGGATGTGCTCCTGCCACGCGTCGGTGGCATCCAGCACCGCGTTGGAAAACGCGGTGGTGAGTTTGGACAGCTCGTTGGCGATGTCACGGAAACGCGTGCGCGCGGGTTCTTCCAGCGCGACGCCCGACAACTTGAAATCGCGCAGCGCGTGTTCGACCAGCGCGCGCTCGGGACGCGAACGCTGCGCGAAATCCGGCGCGTCCGCGACCGCCTGCACCTTGGCGTAGAGGTCGCGGTTCTGGCCCAGCGCGCTCGCGAAGTCGGTGATCTTTTCCTCGGCTTGCTCGTAGGCCGCGCGCAGTTCCCTGGTATCCGCGACCGCGTGCAGGTGCGACACCGGCGCCCAGGCGCGCGACAGGCGCTGGTCAAGGCGTTCCTGCTCCAGCATCACGTGCACGAAGTCGCGCGGCGCGCCGGCCGCGGTCAGCCGTTCGATGCCGGCCTGGTAGTCATCCAGGATTGCGTCGATCGCGGGCACCACGTCGGCCGCGCCGATCCTGGAAAACGCAGGCAAGGAGGCGTCGCTGAGCAGGGGGTTTTCGGTGGACATGCGTGGCTCCGGTGGATTCCACAGCGTGGCGTTCCCGCCCCCCGAAATCAAGCTTGCGACGCGGCCCGCGTTTCCCGCGCGCCGCCCGGCCGCTACGATGGCCGCTTGAGGTTTCGAGAGGCGACGCAATGGCCAACGTGCGGGAATTCCGGGGCGTGCTGCCGAAGCTCGGCGCACGCGTGTACATCGACCCCGCGGCCACCGTGATCGGCGACGTCGAACTCGGCGACGACGTGTCGATCTGGCCCGCCGCGGTGGTGCGCGGCGACGTGGAACGCATCCGCATCGGCGCGTGCACGAACGTGCAGGACGGCGCGGTGCTGCACGTGACCCACGACGGCCCGTACACGCCCGGCGGTTCGCCCTGCATCGTCGGCACGGACGTGACCATCGGCCACGGCGCGGTGGTGCACGCCTGCACCATCGGCGACTGCTGCCTGATCGGCATGCACGCGACGATCCTCGATGGCGCCGTGGTGCAACGTCACGCGTTCATCGGCGCCGGCGCGCTGGTCGCGCCGGGCAAGACCGTCGGCGAACGCGAACTCTGGATCGGCAATCCGGCGCGCTGCGTGCGCACGTTGAGCGACGGCGAAATCGAGGCGTTGCAGTATTCGGCGGACCACTATGTCCGCGTCAAGGACGAATACCTGCGCGGATCGCCTTGAGCGCGGCGCCTGCGTCCGGCCGTACGCCGTGCCAACGCTCAAATGACGCCGCCGCGGTTTCGACCAGCATGCCCAAGCCGTCCGTCACCGCCGCGCACCCCGCGGCTTCTGCCCACTCGACGAAGGGCCGTGCGGCCGGGCCGTAGCTCAGGTCGTACGAGAACGTGTGCGTTCTTGCCAGCGATCGCGGCAACGCCAGCGCGGCATGCTGCACGCCCGCCGAAGTTGCATTGATGATCAGGTCGAACGGTCCGCATTGGTCGAGCGCAGCCCATTCGACGGTGCGCAATCGTCCCGGTGCAGATAACGCGGCAGCCAAAGCCTGCGCGCGTTCGTGCGTGCGGTTGGCGACCGTCAGGGATCGTGCACCCGCGTCCAGCAGTGCGAACGCCGCCGCGCGTCCCGCGCCGCCGGCACCGAGCAGCAGCACGTCGCGTCCGCGCGGATCGAACCCGAGTCGACCACGGATGTCCGCCAGCATGCCGGCGCCGTCGTTGCTGTCGGCTTCGATGTGGCCGTCGGGCAGAACCGTCAACACATTGGCGACACCGAGCCGCTGCGCCGTCGGCGTCTGCACATCCGCCAGCGCGAACGCGGCGGCCTTGTGCGGCAGCGTGACATTCGCGCCGCGGCCGCCGCGTGCGAAGAATTCGCGGATCGCGCGTTCGAAGTCGTCCGGCGCGGCATCGATGGCCGTGTATTCCAGCGCGATGCCCGTTTGCTCCGCAAACAGCGCGTGCAGCCGCGGCGACAGCGAATGCGCGATGGGATGGCCGAAAACGGCGTAGCGGAGGGCGTCGGTCATCGCGGCAGTTTACGGGCAAAAACCGGCGTCCCAATCCGTGAGACGACGGCGGCGCAGGATCGCATCACCAACCAAGCCGGAGTCCGCCATGCGCCGCCACGCCCGTTCCGAACCGACAATTCAGCACGACGCCCTCACGCTGGCGGCCGCGACGTGGCTGGCCTGCGGCCTCGTGCTGTTCGGCTTGACCCCGCTGCCCTGGCGCGACGCGACGCTGGGCTGGTCGCCTTTGTTCTGGCTAATCGCGGCGCCGTGCGTGCTGCTGGTTGCGAGGCGTGCATTTCCATCGCGAGCAGAAGAAACGCCGCGACGCCAGATTCGTTCGATTCAACGCAACGACGCTCCCGCTCCCCGGCGCCGCCACGGCAACGCGGTCCGCACGGCCCGCCCGCGACGCGCAGCAGCCTGACGCGTCAAACGACGACGCCGTTCCGCTTTGCCTCCATTCGCCGCAGCAGCTCGCGCATGACGCGGTGGTACAACTCGTCGCCGAGTTCTGCATCTTCAACGCCCGCATCGATGGACGGGTTGTCGTTCACCTCGATCAGCACCGTGCGATCGTGGGTCTGCTTGATGTCGACCCCGTACAAACCGTTGCCGATCGCCGCCGCGCCGCGCAGCGCCAGCTTGATCACGTCCGGCGGCGCGTCGTCGATCTTCAGACATTCGAAGCCGCCGGATCGCGCACTGCCGCGCGCGCTGTGGTTGTAGATCTGCCAGTGCCCGCGTGACATGAAATATTTGCAGGCGTACAGCGCCTTGCGGTTGAGCACGCCGATGCGCCAATCGAATTCGGTGTAGAGGAATTCCTGCGCGATCAGCAGCGCGGTGCTCTGGAACAGGTGCGCGGCGGCCTTGGCCAGCTGTTCCTGGTCGTCCACCTTGATCACGCCGCGCGAAAACGATCCGTCGGGAATCTTCAGCACCAGCGGGAAGCCGAGCTTTTCCGGCAGCTCGCGCAGCTGTTTCGCATCCTCGCGGTACAGCACCTCCGAGCGCGGCACCGCGATCTTGTGCGCACGCAAGAGGTCATTCAAATAAATCTTGTTGGTGCAACGCAGGATCGAGGTCGGATCGTCGATCACCACCATGCCTTCGCGCTCGGCCTTGTGCGCGAAGCGATAGGTATGGTCGTCGGGCGCGGTGGTTTCGCGGATGAACAGGCCGTCGTATTCGGCGAGGCGCGGGTAATCGTGCTTCTGGATGGGATCGACTTCGATGCCGAGCTCCCTGCCCGCGGTGATGAACTGCTTCAGCGCGCGTGAATTCGACGGCGGCATCGCTTCCTTGGGATTGACCAGCATCGCCAAGTCATAGCGGAACTGCTTGCGCGCGCGCGGCTTGCGCCACAAGCGTTTCGAGAACGCATCCAGCGCCTGCGCGAACGCGTCTTCCTGCGCGTCGTCCAGCGTGTGCAGCCCGACCGGCTTGATCGCGCTGATCTGCCACACGCGGTCGCGTTCGAACTCGATGCGCACCAACGGGCACGGAAACGTCTCGAACACCTGCCGCGCCAGATCCTGCAGCGCGGGATACGAGGTCACGCCGAAGTAAACCAGGATGCCGAGGTCGGTGGTGTCCTGGCCGCCGGCAGGCAGGAAGTGCGTCAACTTCTGGTTGAGGTCTTCGACGTCGAGGTTGTACAGCGCGCGCTTGCGCAGGTCGCTGATCGTGCGCACCGACGGAATCACGCGGTGCCCGCGTGCCTCGCCCAGCAGCGAAACGTAATGACCGATACCGAGGTACTTGTAGCTGCGGCACAGGTTGACGACGTGCGTGCGCTCGTCGCCGCCCAGCGGCTCGCGCAGGTACTGCATCGCGGTGACGACGTTGTCCGACGGGTAGTACGAACCCCAGTCGGAGGCTTTTTCCACGACGATGACCAGCCGGCTCATTGCGATCTTCCCGATTCGAACCGCGCGCCGCATTTCGCGCAGCGCCGGAAGCGCGCAGTGTCGGCACGGCAGGATGCGAACGCAAGGGGTGGCCGCGACTGGTCCGGTATCGATTCAGGCTTGCACGCCGCCAACCCGCGCGCCACGCTTGCATGCATGCCGCGTACTTCGCCCATCCCGGAAATCCGCCGCGCCACCCGCGCCGACATCGACGCACTGCTTGCGCTGGAAGAAGCGACCTTCGACAGCGACCTCATCAGTCGTGCGCAATGGCGCCGCTACATCGGCAGCGCCAGCACGACGGTGTTCATCAGCAGCACACGCGATCGCGCTGATGCCGCGGCCGTGGTGTTCTACCGCCGCAATGCGCACGCGGCGCGCCTGTATTCGCTTGCAGTCGGTACGCACGCACGCGGCACCGGGCTTGGCGGTGCACTCCTGGCAGCGGCAGAAAGCGACGCACGTGCCCGCGGTTGCACCGCCATGCGTCTGGAAGTGCGCGCCGACAATCCCGCCGCGATCGCGCTGTACGAACGGCGTGGTTACACGCGCGTCGCGCCCCTGCCGGGGTTCTACGAGGACGGCGCGGATGGCTGGCGTTACTTGAAAGGGCTGACACCTGTCACGCCCTGAACGGGTGCCCTTCGGGACATGTGCGCGCTGCCATGCCGGTTCATCATCGTTCCGGTTCAATCCGGCCCCGTCGTCATCTGTCAAGCATGCTTGACATGAGACATCGATGTGGCTATCTTGATGTCAAGCATACTTGACATGGAGTCTACACGATGAACCGAACCCGCTTGTTCGCCTCGCTTTGCGCCGTTCTGCTGTGCGCCAGCGCCGCCTTCGCCGCACCACCCGTCGGCACCGCGACTGGCCCGGCAACCACCGCAACAGCGCTCCCATCCGTCCCGACGCTGAAGAACCCGATCCCCCCGCCGCCCGAGGCCAGCCCTGACATCGAAAAAATCATCACGGCGATGAACAACGCCTCCACGTGGGGACACCCGGACCTGTTCGGCGAATTCGCCGGCATGCGGCTGTATTCCCAAGGCCACTACGCGGCGGCCATCAAGTACTTCAAGTACGGTGCGCGCTATGCCGACAAGTTGTCACAGCTCAGCATCGGCCTGATGTACGAAAACGGGCAAGGCGTCGAAAAGGATCCGGTGACCGCATGCGCGTGGCTGGCCTTGGCGGCCGAACGCAAATTCCCGAGTTTCATTGCCACCCGCGACCGCGTGTGCGAAGCGTTGACGCCCGCCCAGCACGACCAGGCCGTCGCGGTACTCGACAAGCTGATGCCGGAGTACGGCGATGCGGTCGCGAAAAAACGGATGATCACGGCGCTGAATCTGGCCAAGACCGAAGGTACAGGCTCGCGGCTGGGCTTCGACAGCGGCATCCAAACAGCGGGCGTCAACTCCAACTGCGGTGGTCCTACGGTCGGCGACGCCCCGGTCGCTGGCTGCGGCAGCACGGACTTCTGGAGCCCGTGGCGCTGGGATGCGAAGAAATACTTCGCGGCACGCGACGCACGCTGGCGTGGCACGGTGACGATCGGCGATCTCAAGGATTTGAACGCACCGGCGTCGAGTGCAGTTGCGAAACCAGCCACGGGCACGCCTGCGCCGTCATCCAGCGCG
>Ga0209178_1000463_pt1 | contig 11938 bp, 10 predicted proteins | sample GAAS200_FD_187521 | JGI IMG/M metagenome (GOLD analysis project Ga0209178, IMG submission 187521) | Agricultural soil microbial communities from Georgia to study Nitrogen management - GA AS200 (SPAdes) (version 2) | ecosystem: Environmental > Terrestrial > Soil > Agricultural land | place: USA... | reverse complement strand
GACCTATCGCTCCGAGGGCGGCAAGAACATCGCCGTCAGCGTTCGCGTTTCTTAAGCACCAAATCTAACTGCCGCTTCTCCTCTCGCGGGGCGCTCGCATTCAAGAATGCGGCGCCCCGTTTTTTTCCCTCGCTCACTTCCCTTCTCAAATCACTCCGTGCTTTGCCGCTGAGGAATTTTTCTCATGGTATTCGTTATTCATTTACCGGGCGGTACGCGTACGCCACGACTTGAGCCATAAAAGCCGCGCATAGAAGCTGCGCAAAGAAAGCGAAAAACGAGTCCTATGTTGACAATCCTCACCTCTACAAAACCCGGTCTTTCAGTGGCAGCTGCCAATCGCAATCGTGCCACTGAATCCAAAGTAAGACGCGATAAGAAGAACCGGCCCAGCCAAGCTCAGTTCGGCCGCTTGGCCCTGATCTGCTTCACGCGATCCCGTCGCGAGACGCTGTGTGAAAAATATGAGCGTGTGGGATCTGCACGGCTGGCTAAAGCAGGCACAAAAAAAACTCGCCCCCGATTCTCCTTGAAGCAGGGGCGAGTGGTTGCAACAACTTGGCTGCCGAACCTAGAACCGGAGCGTCGGGCCGATTGCAATGCGCAGGTTGTTATGCGGTCCGTTTGTAAAATAAATTTCGTCACCCACATCGACGCGCAAGCCGATTGGTCCCCAAAAGGCTTCGGCGCCTACGCCGGGGTAGAAGGTTGCATCAAGATTACTTGCCCGCAGGTGCCCGAATACGTTACCGACGGTACCAAAGGTGGCGGGCGCGTTGCTGAACATGAAATCGTCGAAGCCGCCCTTCGCCGTTAGGAATAGTCGGACGGGGCCGCGATTAGTTTGAAATTTTGGACCAACCATAAAATGAAGAACTCGCACGTTCGAATTAGTTATGGTTCCTCCGCCTGTGCCATTATTTGTCGTCGTCGCATATCCCTGCCGGAAGTCGTAGGCCGATTCGACTTCAAAGGGAATGTACGGCGTGATGTTTACCGCCGCGCGCGCGCCGATACCGAAGAAATTGAGCCTGCCGTCGTTGAGACGGAAGAAATTCCCGAAAACGCCGACAGAGCCATGGTCGCCGGGAGTACTCTCCGCATAGGTTCCTTGCGCGAAGACTCCAGGTGCAGCGATCAAAACTAGAACTAAAAGTGGCAGAAAACGTTTCATGCGTGCTTCTCCTCAGTGTCGAATTGGCTGGTGTGATTTGTCTTTCTTAGCTGCTATAAGACTGCGAAGCTCGGAACCATGGCCTTTCTGTGGGGAAATGCTTGGTTGGCTAAAGGACTCCTTGCGGAACCACCTCAATAGTCGCTTCTATTTCGCGTACTCCGGACCACGCCGGGTGGACATGGGTGTGCCCGCACGCACATTCGTGGCGTGAGCTTTCAGTTTCGAGAACTGAATCGCAGGAGCAAGCTGAAGTCACGCTCGCGCACCGGTGGTGTGAGGCCATGCTGCACGAGGCGTCTTCAAATACCGAATGCGAATGGCGCTTTCGCGGGTTCACGCCTTTTTTCCTTTCAAAAGCCCCACCGCCCCTGCGTTCGAGTCTGCTCACGTGGATCCCCTTGCTGGTGCTAGAAGCCTAGGAGAAAAGCGCACGTAAGCAAATCAGCGGCTTGCTGTATAGGCGCCGAAAGGTGTGATGTACGGCATACCCCTGACCGTACGCGCCGGAATCGCTGTTTTTCGCAAGTGAAGGAAATGTTTGCCGTTAGCCGAAAATGCGGTTTCAGGCCGCGTCGAAATACGAGGGAGTCTGTATTGAGGCTTAGTCGCAGTTTGCGTAAACAGGAAGTGTCAATCGCGGCGTGTAAGTCGGCCGCGGCGGGCGCAAGCAAGGAGGACGACATGCTTCGTTGGGCGTTGGCATTTTTCGTGATCGCCGTGATCGCCGCGATTTTCGGCTTTGCAGGGATCGCTGTTGCGGCGGCGGGTATCGCGAAGCTTCTGTTCTTCGTATTCCTGGTTCTGTTCTTGCTCACTCTGTTGGGTGGTCTTGTTAGACGAGCCTGAGGACGTTCTGTACGAAAGGTGCCCGGCCGCCTCGGCGGCCGGGGCTTTCTGGAGGTACCAAATGTTTAAGAGAGCACTGGGACTGCTGGCATGTGCCGCGATGTTGGCTGGCACGATTACCGCAGTAAAGGCCGCAGACAAAGAGGACAAAGCGAAGATCAATGACCGTCTGCAGGATTCCGCAAACGTAATGAAAGAAATTCTGAACATGCCCGACGGCATTCCGGGCAATCTGCTCGATAAGGCGCGCTGTGTCATCGTTCTTCCGAATGTAGTGAAGGGCGCTTTTGTAGTAGGCGCCAGCTACGGCCGAGGCGCGATGGTCTGCCGGACCGGTCCCGATTTCAGTGGGAAATGGGGCGCACCTGCAATGTACCAGCTCGAGGAAGGAAGCGTAGGCTTCCAGATCGGTGGCCAAGCTACTGACTTCGTGCTGCTTGTAATGAACGACCACGGCATGCGCAGCCTGCTGGATAGCAAAGTCAAACTTGGCGCCGGTGTAAGTGTCGCTGCTGGTCCTACGGGCCGCAATGCTGAGGCGGCTACCGACGCCCAGATGAATGCAGAGATCTTAACGTACTCACGCGCCCGCGGCCTTTTCGCAGGCGTATCGCTCAGTGGAGCTTCCCTGCGTCCCGATAATGACGCGAATGCCACGTTGTACGGCAGCGGCGCAACCGCTCACAGTATCGTCACGGGAACGGCTTCCCAGACACCGAGTTCCGCGCAGCAGCTTGACACCACCCTTGATCAGGCCTCCCCTCACCTAAAGTCCGCGTAGTCCTCCTTCCAGCGCGAGGAGGGTGTAGCTTCACACCCTCTTCGCGCTCTCCTTCCTTCAAACTCTCGCTAGCCCGCGCTTTGCATCTCATGTCCCAAGCGATCTTACACAACTTCCCGGATTGAGATGTACGCGTGTCATCCCCACACTGAACCTGTCACACGAGCATACTCAGCCTGCTGAAAGTTATCTGTAGAAAGGATCTTTGTTATGGCAGAGCAACAGAATCGCTGCGTATGTGGTAAGAGCTTCAACTCACAAAGCGAGTTGCGGGAGCACGAGCGTCATTGCAAGGACGCTCAACAGAGGCAGCAGCGGTAGGCATCACGATCGAGCCCGGCGCGCAAAGGCGCCGGGTTCGATCAAAAACGTTTTTTCGAATTGTCTACTGCTTCGCTCCAACCGCCACCAGCACAACTCCCCCGATCAACGCCAAGCCTCCAAGCACCGGCGGCAGGGGCACGGTATGGCTTTCGGTTTTCGTCGCATGGATCGGCCCGATGTCAGCCACCTTCTTTTGCGTGTGGTATGTGAAGCCCTGGTAAGCCAACGACACAATCCCAATCACTATCAAAACGATTCCTGCCAGAAGCGCGGTCTTCATGTTGAAGCCTCCCTATGTCTTCAAAGAAGCACAAAAAAGGGCAACGCCGACTGTGCGACGTTGCCCGTTCTGCTGGACCACTTAGTGGCTAACGTGTCTTTCGTGTCTCATCCGTTCGGCCGCGGCCACGTTCGCTGTGTCTTCATCGCGCATGGTCTCGACGAAAGCGTCTGCCTGTTGTTGAGCAGCTTCCTTGGCAATGCCATAACGCTCCTGGATCCTGCCCACGAGCTGATCACGGTTTCCGGCGATCACATCCAAATCGTCGTCAGTCAGCTTGCCCCACTTTTCGCGGAACTTGCCTTTTGACTGTTTCCATTTGCCTTGTAGTTGATCCCAGTTCATGTTTCCTCCTGCAAACTTGCTGCCTCCTGATCACATCATTTCGCACACCCATAGCGAATACGCGGACACATTGAGATCGCGCTCAGCTTATCCTTAAGAAAAAGCCTTACAAATCGGTTTGATCGATAGCCTCAGTAGAAGCGCACGTGCAATGCGCTGGGAAACTGGCCGCTTTTCTGACGGAGGTCGAAAACGGTGCAGGTCGCCTGGCGGTCTCCTGACTGGTGAAGAATCTGGCTCAAATAATTCACCGTGGCTTCGCGTTGCGCAAAGTCGAACACGACGAAAGCGCCAAGATTCAGTCCCCGGATCGCCCCCGGCATGCTGGCGCGGACCGTTGAAATATCGAGAGGAACCGGCTGCCCTTCTTGAACCGAGCGTAGCGACCGCAGGATTGGAACGCGCCAATACTCATTCCATATCGAGTCCGGCCCATAGGAGACGTAGCCATCGGTAAGAGCGTAGCCGCCGCCATCTCGAATTTGCATCCACATCGCCCGCACCGGGTACGGCCATTCCAGTTCCGGTATTGTCACCACAGTTGAGCCGTTTAGTTCTGGCGGCATCTGGCAACCCTCTGTCGCTACCGCGAAACCGGCATAGTGCTCGCTGGCTGCCGACGTCGCGGCCGGAAATGGCACCGTAAGCAGATCAATCGCCAGTAGAACGGAAACACCGGCGACGAGCGCACGCCGAACTATTGCCGAAGATGTTTTATTTTGCAGCTGCACTAGTCCCATCGCCGCCAGGCAAGCGAAACACAGCACCACGACAACATAAAAGCGCGCCGGTGCCGAGACATATCGTCCGAATGGCGTGGAATAAAACAATACTGCGGGCCCCGGGATGCGCGTTTGCGCGCCCCAGATGCGAAGATGCGGCCCTAGCGAAAGCGCCCAGAAGATCGCCACGGAAATCGCCAGCCGGATTGCCCAGCGTCGATTCAATTGTCGCCAGCTCCAGAATCCAATTCCGGCAAGAAGCAAAATCACGGGCCCCAAATAAACAATGCCCTCATATCCAGCGGAAAATAGTCCTATGTTCCAGTGGCGCACGGTCGATCCGAACAGAAGATGCTTCCAGCTCGGCACGAACAACCCGAGCAGATCGGCAGAGTGGGCCTCAATCATTTGGAATTGGCGCGTTCGTGGCCGGTCCGCGGAAACGCCCCACATCGAGAGAAAAAGCGGCAGGAAGAGAACGGTAAATGTGATCGCGCCGGCCGCTACAGGTCGCCAGACGTTCTTAATTAACGGCCAGCCCTCGATTGCCAGATCGACACCTAAAATCACGATGCTCAGAAGAACGCAGAAGACAGTGTAGTTGTAATGCGCAAGCGCAGTAATCATCAGGCAGATACCCAAAACGATGCCGTCCCTCCACCGCCCATTCGCTCGCCGCAAAACGGTGTCCACCGCCAGAAAATAGAGTGGAATCGGAAACGCAGTCACGAGACTCAAATGGCCCAGCGCTTCGCCCATCATCCATGGGCTAAAGCCAAAACAAACTCCGCCGATGACGGCAGCGACCGTGTTGGCGCAGATTCGCAAACACAGCAGGTACGCAAAAAAAGCGGCCAATGCGAGTTGCAATATCAAGGACACGTTATAAGCAATGATCGGACCCACAGTGAGGCTGAATGGCAAGGCAAGCAGCGATGCAACTGGGTCCAGCGTACTCCACGCCAGATTAACGCGATTGGGATAAAAAATGAGATTGGCGAAATAGGGGTTTTGCCCATGGCTTACAGCCCGCCCAAAATGCCATAAGAACCATGCGTGCTGAAAACTATCGCCTGGATAACCCAGGATGGCGCGCGCCAGATGCAGCGATCCCGGCAAAAGGAAGAAAATGCCAAGGAGCGCGTAAAGCAGCAGGATGGGCAGATCCCGCGCGGCAAGAAAAGTTTTGCCTGCCCGTTTATCTTCGCTATTGTTCGGAGGTGCCGCCGCGTCCCGCACGCTCATCGCCATACCTTATCATGACGACCGAAACTCCCCACGGACGCGAAAAGCGAGCCTCTCGCGTGCGAGTGCGTTAGAATATGGCCGAAAGGAGCAACTCACTCAGAATGGCCACATCGGGCAATTCATTTTCTACACTCGCAACTCTGCGTGCCGGCAGCAGCAGCTATGAAATTTTCCGCCTGGAAACGCTCGAACGCGCGGGCGCGGGGCGAGTTTCTCGCCTTCCTTTTTCCCTGAAAGTGCTCCTGGAAAACCTGCTGCGCCATGAGGATGGCCGTTTCGTTCACGCCGAAGATATTCGCGCGCTGGCCGCGTGGCAGCCTTCTGCGAGCGGCGGAGCCGAGAAAGAAATCTCGTTCCTGCCCGCGCGCGTTTTGCTCCAGGATTTTACGGGGGTGCCGGCCGTTGTTGACCTGGCCGCGATGCGAGAAGCAATGCGCAACTTGGGCGGCGATCCCAAAAAGATCAACCCGCTCTTCCCCGCCGAACTTGTGATCGATCACTCGGTGCAAGTCGATCTCTTCGGTGGCAAAGATTCCTTCGCGCTCAACGCCGATTTTGAGATGAAGCGCAATATCGAGCGCTACGCCTTTCTACGGTGGGGACAGAAAGCTTTTGAAAATTTCAAGGTCGTTCCGCCAGACACGGGCATTTGCCATCAGGTAAATCTCGAATACCTTTCGCGCGTTGTCTTCCGCGCGCAAAAAGACGGCAAATGGTTCGCCTTTCCCGATTCTCTCGTCGGCACTGATTCCCACACGACGATGGTCAATGGACTCGGCGTTTTCGGCTGGGGTGTAGGCGGAATCGAAGCCGAGGCCGCGATGCTCGGCCAGCCGCTCTCGATGTTGATCCCGCCCGTTGTCGGATTCAAGCTGCATGGGCGCCTCGTAGAAGGTGCCACGGCGACGGATCTCGTTCTCACTGTGACGCAGATGCTGCGCAAAAAAGGCGTCGTCGGCAAATTCGTCGAATTTTACGGCACCGGCCTCTCGAGTCTCACTTTGCCGGACCGCGCCACGATCGCGAATATGGCACCCGAGTACGGCGCCACGATGGGTTTCTTCCCCGTCGATTCGGAGGCGCTCGCGTACCTCCGCTTTACAGGCCGCGCCGAAGATCAGGTCCAGCTTGTGGAAGCCTACACGAAGGAACAGGGGCTATTCCGCACGGACCAGACGCCCGACCCGGTTTTCTCCGATACGCTCGAACTCGATCTCGCAACAGTGGTGCCGACCATCGCAGGGCCAAAACGCCCTCAGGACAGCGTGCCGCTCACGCAGGCGAAAAGTTCGTTTGAAAAATCGCTCACGGCTGCGCCGAAGAAAGTCTCCATGCAGAACAATGGCGACAAGTTCGAACTGGCGGACGGTTCCGTTGTGATCGCCGCAATCACGAGTTGCACGAATACGTCGAACCCGTCGCTCATGCTGGGCGCGGGCCTGCTCGCAAAAAAGGCCGTCGAGCGTGGCTTACAAACGAAGCCGTGGGTGAAGACGAGCTTTGCGCCCGGCTCAAAAGTTGTAACGGACTACATCGAAAAGGCCGGGCTATGGCCATATCTCGAGTCCTTGAAGTTTCATCTGGTCGGCTACGGATGCACCACGTGCATCGGCAATAGCGGTCCCCTGCCCGAAGCCATCGGCAAAGTCGTAAAAGAAAACAATCTCTCTGCTGTTTCGGTACTGAGCGGCAATCGCAATTTCGAGGGCCGCATCAACCCCCTCTGCCGCGCAAATTATCTTGCGTCTCCGCCTCTCGTCGTCGCGTACGCGCTCGCTGGCCGCATGGATTTTGATATTGTCAACGAGCCGCTGGGCCACGATAAGGCCGGAAAGCCGGTTTATTTGCGCGACATCTGGCCCTCTCCGCAGGAAGTGGAGACAACGATGCGCAATTCCGTCTCCAGCGAAATGTTCCGCAAGGAATATGCCGATGTTTTCACCGGCGACGAACACTGGCGCGCGCTTCCCGTTCCGGAAGGCGATATTTATTCCTGGGATGCAAAGTCGACATACATCAAAGATCCGCCGTACTTTGAAAACATGCCCGTCAAGCCCGCTCCGTTGCCTGAGCTCCACGGTTTGCGCGCTCTAGCGATGCTCGGCGACAGCGTCACCACCGATCACATTTCGCCTGCTGGCTCCATTCCCGCCGATAGCCCGGCCGGAAAATATCTCATCTCCCACGGCGTCCAGCCGAAAGACTTCAACTCCTACGGCGCGCGCCGCGGCAACCACGAAGTAATGATGCGCGGCACCTTTGCCAACATCCGCCTGCGCAATATGCTCGCGCCTGGCACCGAAGGCGGCTGGACCATCCATCAACCGAGCGGCGACAAAATGACGATCTACGACGCCGCTATGAAGTATCGCGATGAAAAGGTCCCGCTCATCGTAATCGCCGGAAAGGAATACGGCTCAGGCTCGTCGCGCGATTGGGCGGCGAAAGGCACGATTCTGCTCGGCATACGCGCGGTGCTTGCGGAGAGTTTCGAACGCATCCATCGCAGCAATCTTGTCGGAATGGGAGTGCTGCCGCTGGAGTTTCTGCCGGGAGACAATCCGAAATCGCTCGGCCTAACGGGTCTCGAGACGTTTGACGTCGAAAGCCTCGCGAAAGATTTTCATCCTCGCAAGAAGCTGAAGATCGTCGCTCGCGGACAGGACGGAAAGAAAACCGAGTTCAACGCTATCGCGCGTATCGATACGCCGTTTGAAGTCGCGTATTATCAACACGGCGGGATTCTGCAATACGTTCTGCGGCAAATGCTGTAATAGCCGGCTTGGCGCTAAATCTTATTGCGCTCGTCAAACGGATGCGGAGGCTCATCCTCGATCCGTCCACGCGCGGGTACTTCCCTCTCGTCGGGAGCGTCTTCCACGCCGCTGACGACTTCCGCTTCCAGCGCCTGCCCATCTTCCAGAAGCTCTTCTACGCTTTCCGGATCGGCTTCTGCGATGTTGGAGATGCCCTGTACGTCTCCTGATTGCCCCGCCCTCGATGAACTATCGTCCATTGAGGGAGCGAGCCCCACATCGCTGGTAAGCGAAGATTGCAGTGACTGATCCGAACCCACTTCGTTCTGCTTCCTTCGAGCGGGCGCGCGCTTCGCATTCGTGTCGCTTGCGGTTGGTTTTTTGTGTTTAGAAGTTCTTGTCTTTTTCATATTCCCTCACTCTATCGGCGGACCAATTCAGCACAATAAGGCCTTTGCTGTAGGGATTCGCGAGTGCACGCACCCGTTCGCGGGATCTTTGAAAGTGTGCAGGCTTCCGCGATAGATTCGGAACGAAGGCGAAGTGGTTGAAAGACTGAAAGCGCTGCCGCAACCCTACGCTGCGGCAGGGCTCCGTTGAATATGCCTAGTGCCGGCCTGCTGCACCGGCAGCCACGCGGCCTGCTCCATCCGGCCTGCCGGCGGGCGCTGCTGCGGGAGGCGCACTCGGTCGAGCCATAGGTGCGCTTGCCCCCGCGTTTGGCGAGGGTGCCATGCCGGGAGACGACATCGCAGAAGGACTCGGTCCCGAAATTCCGCCTCGCGCATCGATAGATGGCCCAGCAGGACCTGCCGAACCGCCTCCGCGCGCCATCATCACAGGCACACGTGCAGGCCCTGGTCTCGCTGCACCTGCACCTCTAGGCGCCCCATTCGGATTAGGACCGCCGCCCGTTACTGCCGCAGGCTGCGGGCCATGATACCGCGAGTCGATGGAAATCTCCCCGTCGTGCCTCATCACGGTAGGCACCGTTCCACCCATCGTACGACCGAGAGGCGCATGTATTACCTGTGGCCCGGAGAAGAATCCGTGGTGGTTCAGGAAAGCATCGGCCTTCACGTCGCGCCCCATCACGACACTTGCAGGCGCCGCATGGGCAGGCGCACCCGGCGGCGCTGTCGCTGTCGTACGCATGCTGATGCGGGGTCCGAGTACGGTCACCGGGCGCGCATTCACGCTACTCTGCAATTGTGGCGCGCCTGTGTGCGCGAGGCTTCTGTTGATTCCAATCGGATGAACAATCACGGGACTTCCCGGCCGCAGCGGCGTGCCTTGTTCGAGAGTCCCGGGCGCAACCGCCGTAAGGCAGCCTGCCGCCGTAATCGAACACGCGCCGTTGCCGCTTCCGATGGGCGACCAGCCCACCCAGCCGGGCCCGTCATACCAATTCACGAGCGCTGGGCTCCATGCATCCAGAGATCCCGGCATCCAAAACCACCCCATGGACGCGTCGTAATTCCACGCACCATTGTGGAAAGGCAACCAGCCCCACGGTTCGGCGGAGATCCACGTGAAACCCCAGCCGGGATAATAGCCCCACATTCCCGCCGAGTAGGGCGACCAACCCGCCGGTTCATAAGGCGACCAACCATACCCGTAGCCTGGGAAGAAGCTCCAGGCCCCGTACGTGTCAAGATCGGCCCAGCCATAAAACGGGTGATTCAGCGAAACCGACTCGTCATCCGTCGCAAGCACCGCTTGCTTGTCCCTGGCCTGCGTCCACTTGTCCCAGTCATCTTTTTCAAATCCATTCGCGACGTTCAACGCTTCTACAGCATGCGGATCGTAGGTCAACACGCGATTCTTGCCCACGTCTTCCGTCTTGCCGTCGTGTTCGGCCTGAACTTCGCCATCGAACACTTCCACGCGCAACGCGCCCTTCTCGAAATTCGTTCGAAATTCCACTTTGCCATGCACCGTAAACGTCACACCAGACGCATCCACCTCATACTGATCGTGGTGCTCGGGCATGAAATGAAAGGTTGCGTAGCCTTTGCTGAGCGTTAGCTTGTTGATCCTGTCGCCCTGCTGCGTCAGAGCCAGCTCTGTAAAATCAATCTCCGAACCTTGTCCCAACCGCGCGGTGGATCCATTCTCAAATTCAATCTCGGCGAAGCTGTTCGCCGAAGTCGCGACCGAAAATCCCTCCTGAAGGGGCGTATTCACCGCTCCGGCGCTCCAGTCGGTTTCGCCCACGTGTCGAACGGCAACCTCGCCCTGGACGAAACTCAAACGCACGATCCGCACGTGCAGCAGCGACATTGCTCCCGCATTCGGTCCTGTGTCGGCGGCCCCGGCACGCGGCGCAGCTACGGCCACCAAGACCAGCAAAATCGGCAAAAACCATCGTATGTATTTCATAAATACCTCGCGGCGCGCTTCTTTCTGGAAACGCAATACAAAAGGAACAGGCTCCCTAGAATGCTCGGCGTGAGAAGTCTTTGACCGCCAACCCCTCTTCAGCGGGACTTCCATTTCTCAGTACTCCAACTGCCCCTAACATACACCCTTCACTTACTGCATACAATGATGCGCGGGTAGCCTTCGCGGTTAGCTGGTCGAAGTTAGCGCCCCAGCATGGAAAAGAGGATCGTCCGGGCCGGTTCGCTCAGCTTGCTCTCGATTGGTTCCTCTTCGGGCTGCTTTTCGTCCTGCTTGTCTTGCACCAGAGGAGATGCCTGCTGCACAGATGAGCTCTTGGGCTGAAAGGCCGGTTTTTGAGAGACGCGTTCGGCTGCTACATTCTCAGCCGCCGTACGTGGCGCTGGGGGCGTGCCACGGCCCGGAATCGCCCAATCCGCCAGGAATGGATCCCGCTTTGAGGCTGGCGCCGTTTCGCTCGCAACCCGAGTTGCGTTCTGCGTCACGAGCCGGTCGAGTGCGTCCCCAATTCGCTCCAGTTGCACAACAAGAATATCGCTCGCTTCGGATGTCTTGCGCTCAATGCGCCGCGAACTGCTAATCGCCACGATAAACCCGATGAGTCCCAGAACAACGAGGCATCCGACTAGAAGGTACAAGCCGGGAAACGTAACAGATTGACTTCCGACGGAAATAGTAATGTCCGAGAGCATGGTTCCCCCCGGGCTGGGAGTTCCGCCGATCATACGCAGGCGCTTTCCCGAACTCAACCAGGCATTTCCCTTATGAACGCTGGATTATTCCTAACTTTTAGGGGATCGGACGTAGGCCACACCGTACCGGAAGAGTCTCGCACCCTGCAACTCGGACACATTCGCAATTTGCGCCGGCACGAAGATACTCATGCCAGGTTCGTACGGCACGGCCGCTTCGATCTTCGTCTCCACCGAATATTGGCGCGTGCTCCGAAAACTGAATCCACCACGGGACATGTCTTCGCACGGCACAATCTCTTCTCCCCGGCCCGACACGCGTATACAAGCGTTGAACTTCACCTGCGTGCGCCGGTCGCGCCGC
>Ga0209178_1000462_pt1 | contig 11957 bp, 15 predicted proteins | sample GAAS200_FD_187521 | JGI IMG/M metagenome (GOLD analysis project Ga0209178, IMG submission 187521) | Agricultural soil microbial communities from Georgia to study Nitrogen management - GA AS200 (SPAdes) (version 2) | ecosystem: Environmental > Terrestrial > Soil > Agricultural land | place: USA... | reverse complement strand
GATCGGATACGGCTCCGATTCCGCCACGCGCTGCACGACTTCTACCCCTGACACGTGCATTTCATATCCGCCCGGCGCCCGCGGCTCAGCCTGAATCTTCCCCGTCGCAATTACGCTCGATTCCTGCGTCAATCCCTTCAGCGCCTCGAAGGCCGGCGGATTTTCTTTCAGCGACACCACTCCCTGCATCAATCCTGTGCCGTCGCGAAAAATCGGAAACAGCAATTTGCCCGATTCGCGCAGGTTGTAAAGCCAACCGCGAATCGTGACAACACTTCCGGCGTGTGCGCTGGCTTGTTCGATGGAAATAATGGGAATCGCAGATTCAGAATTCATCGGCAGTATTCAACGAAGAAAGAGGATCGATCACGCACCTCCAACCGCCTTTTCGGCGGTTTCCTCGAGCTTATCGAATGCCTCGCACACCTTATCGAGCGAAGGATCTCCGGCCGCCTTTTCCTTCAGCTCAAGCACCAGCGGCAATTCCTTCGGATTCGCGCGCAGCGTCTTCATCGCCGCGTCCCAATCGATGGTTCCCTCTCCCGGCAGCAGATGTTCATCCTTTTCGCCGTGATTGTCGTGCAGATGCGTCGTAACAATGCGCTCATGCATAAGTTCGAGGCTCGCGGCAACGCCAGTGTCGATATGCGCGTGTCCTATGTCAAAGCAGTAACGCAGGTCCTTCAGGTGTGTCTCTTTGACGAACTGTTGCAGCGATGCGGCGCACCCGAATTCACCCGGCGTATTTTCCACCGCAATCGTGACGCCGCGATTCTTTGCGAACACAACCAGGTGTTCGAGCGAATTGAACGCAGCATCGAACGATCGCCCATCCGCCGCCTGCCGATTATTTCCGATGTGCTGAATCAAGTATCGAAACGGAATCCGCTCCGCCACTTCCAGCGCGCGCTTCACTTCATCCACGGCATCAATACGCCGCACGCGCTCCGGATCGGAAATCGAGATCGGAAAGCCGCTCTCGCGCCCCGGAGCCAAATCGCGCTGCGTGGGAGCATGGAGCGAATGCAATACAAGTCCATACTCCTCCAAGCCGCTGGCTAACTCACGAATCGCCTGCTGCTCCGCATAATTAAAATGCGGATGCGCGCACCACACTTCGATGTTCTTGATGCCGCCGCGCGAAATCTCCGCCAGCAGCGAAGCGTTCAACGATTGCCTTATATATCGGTACGTCGAAAGGACCCGTTGCATTCATGCCCCAGTAAAAGTGCGAATGAGAGTTCTATCGTCGGTGGAAAAAGGGTTCGCGTCAATAGGATGGTGGGCGCAGTCGCAATTCACGCCGAAACAAACGCACCAATTCCAGCTCGAATGCTGGTAACGCCGGAAATGGATGAAAAGGAACTAAGCCGCCTGCGAGAGGAACTCGGCCTCGAAGCCCGATGGCAGCATACCGATCGCCGCGCCGCGCGCCAGCAATTCGCGCACAGCTCGGCGGCCTTCGTCGCCATAGTCCAGTGTCCAGCGGTTCACATACATCCCCACGAACTTGTCCGCAAGAACAGGATCCATATCGCGCGCAAATTGCAGCGCGTAATTCAGCGCAGCGTCGCGATGCTCAAGGGCGTAGCTGACACTGTCGCGAATCACTCGCGCCACCTGATACCCAAGCTCTGGTCCGAGGCTCCGCCGAATCGCATTCGCGCCGAGTGGAAGCGGCAACGAAGTCTGCTCCTGCCACCATTGCCCCAGATCGACCACGCGATGCAGCCCGACCTGCTGGAAGAGTAGCTGCCCTTCGTGAATGAGCAGCCCTGCCTCAACTTCCTTCGCCTGCACCGCTTCCAAAATCTTGTCAAACGGCATCGTCACCGTCTCAACGTTCGGCTCAAAAAGCTTCAGCGCCAGATAAGATGTCGTCCGTGTCCCCGGAATCGCAATCTTCCGCCCCGCAAGATCGGTTTTCTTTAGCGGATGCGAAGAGACAACGATTGGCCCGTACCCCTCGCCAAAGCTCGCGCCGCAATCCAGCAGCACGTACTTGTCCGCGACAAATGAGTATCCATAAAAGCTCACCGCAGTCACATCGTAGACTTCACGATGCGCAGCGTTATTCAGTGTCTCAATGTCACAAAGGACGTGATCGAATTTCACGCCCGGCAAACGCACTTTTCCTGTCGCCAGGGCATAAAACATGAAGGCATCATCGCTGTCAGGCGAATGAGCAAGGCTTAAAGTCGCCATCTTAGCCGTTTGTGCCGGTGTGGACATGGTCTGGGCTCCGTGTCTACCGTTTCGGAATAGCGCTCGTTTTCATAGGTGACCAGGGACAGCACCGCCATTGAGTTGTTCGCATGTGAACGAGAGCGTGCGTTGGTGCCGTGCCTTCCGGTGTGAACGCGTTGAACGACGCAAAAGGATACCACAGCACCCGCTCACCGCCTAGCAGTGAACATCCCCGGCGAAAAGGGAGGCGAAAGATGGACGCTTGTCTGGAAAGCCAAGCCGAAGTCACTGCACAGTTGGTTCCGATGCCGACGCTTCGGGAAGCACGGACGCATGATGCACCACCAGTAACCACTTCCCCTCGCGAAGCACAAAGATATTCGTCGCCTGCACCACGGCCTCGTCGAAACCCTCTTCGAACGCCGTCGTGAGCCGCACGGTGCACGCGACCCAACCTACCGCTCCTTCCACCCGTATGCGTACACCGCTTAACGCCACGCGGACGCGGCTCGTATTCGCAAAAACGCGCGCCCAACGCTCGCGTACTTCGTCCCACCCCAGCAACAAGTCCCAGCCCGGCTGCACGCATTCGACCAGATCGTCATGCGCCCACACAGCTTCCATTCGCGCCAGATCGAGCGATTCAAATGCTGCGTAGAATTCTTGATTTGCGCGACGGACCGCGTCCTCAAGTGTCATAGGTCGAGCGCTCGGTTGAGGATTCATAAAAGGGCGATGCGGTTTGGCTGGGATTATATCCGATTCTCTATCGCGCACTAAACAAACGCCGCCATCCTGAAGTTCGCACGGTTTGCGTGCGAGCTGAAGGACCCCTCTTGCTTCTCTTTCGTCTGCCGTGGCGAAAAGGACTCTCTTTCTCACCGCCCTCTACATTACTGGCTCATTTGCGAGTGCCATATAGGGTCATCCGCGCTCGCCGAGGCGCCATGCTCATCCGCTTCATGTATCTTGCCGCTCGCGTCCCGAAAAAATGATTTGCGGCCGGACGTGCCGTAGTCCTGCGGAAGCGCCTCGACTACGTATTGACCCTGCGATGAGTTGGCATCGCTCGTGACTCGGTAAAGAAAACGATATCCGCCGTCGCTTCCGGCGGCCAGCGCCGCGCTCACAATCGCCGCCCTTTCCGGCGTCACCTGTTTCGTCGGTCCGGCGCCCAGCTGCACCAATGACTCCGGCAATTTGCCGAATGTCTGCTCGTACTCATCGATCGCCTTCCCCAGCGTCTCCAAATTTTCCGCCGCCGCATCCTCGCGTGCGGCTATGTCCGACTGCGCCCACTGCACGGAAAGCTGCTTAATATCAAGCATCACGAGCCCAAGTGATAAAAGCTTCCAGTTTCCGCCTTCGCGCACCATTCCGAAATCGTCTGACTGACCGTTCACCACGGTAATGGGAATGAAAGCGAGATTCTCATGCACGCGCGCCGCGCCAAATCGAAACTCAGTCGTGCTTCCGGCCCGCTCGCAACGAATCACGGTGTGATTATTCGGGTCGGACGACAGCATTGGCTTTCCTGAGTCGTCGGAAAGAGAGAAGCGCTGCATTAGCCGCTGGCGCTCTTCCGCCGGAAGCGCCCGATACGCCGCGGCATTCTCAGCCGTAAACGAATTTCCAAACGCCGCCTCATCTCCACGGCACGCGGCACTCAAAACATTCGTCAACGCGGCCGCCGGACCGGAATCGGCAACATTCGCCTGCTGCTGCGTCGCAGTTTGCATCTGCGCACCCGCGGGACGCGGCCCGGCAAGACAACACGTTGCCGTCACACACGCATATAAGAGCACGCGAAGAAATCGCGACGCATTGCAGCGCGGGATTTCGCACCCGCCGTACAGCCAAGCACACGAATGCGGTTTAGAAGTCTGCGTCATGCGCCCCGTCTCTACGTATTTTCGTAACTTTTCTGCTCCACACTGTCAAAACAAGTGGACTCGCGCGTCACGTTCGCTTTTGCTTTTCTGAATCTTTCTCATCCGTCGTGTCGAGGCGAACGACTGTGGTGCCACTCTTCCTTTTCTGGATCTCTGCGTTTCCGAGAAACGGCCGACGAAAACCGACGTTGCGACGCGGCGGTTTTTCCTGTGCCTCCTTAACCTCCTCTGTTTCCTATACCTCCTTTGCTTCGGATTTCACCCGCGCCAGTATGGTTGCCAAATCGCGCGCGAACTTCGAGCGCGGCATCACTTCCTCACATCCCGCAGCCCGCGCCTTCTCGGCCAGTTCGGTTTGTACATGCGAAAGGAATCCGATCAGCGGAACAGTGGGCGCATCTGTCTTTGCAATCTCGATCGCGTCAAAGGAATTCGCGCGCGCATTCAAATCCACCACAATAAGCTTCGGCTTGCCCTTCGCAATTTCTACCGCAAACGTATCCGGGTTGGCGCAGCTCCGCAACTCAACGCCTAGTTGCCGTGCCGTCTCCATTAGCTTTGCCTGAAAGAAAATGTCATCGATGTACGCCAACACGTCACACACGTTTTCTCCCGGCGCGGTACAAATGGATTGATGATTTAGCTCTCATGGAAACCTCTATACGTGACGCGGCCGATGCAAATCTGGGAGAATGGGACTGCAGGAAGATCAACCACGACAACGTGCCCGCCGCAGGCGGGGTACGGCACAAATTCTGGAAACCGGGCGCGCCGCGTTCTCTAATGCTCCGTCGGCTCGTGTGCGCCAACCGTCTCGTCCGGCACGTCGCCGACGCGGCCTTTGACGCGATCGTACACACTATAATGGCAAGTCGAACCCAGCGCCTCGTTGTAATAAGTGGAGACGCCGAGAGCCGTTCGCAACTCCTCATTAAAGCGCCGTAAATCCCCAAGCTGCGTCACCCGAATAGGGATTTTCGCGCCGTCATGCGTCAGGAGGAATTTCTGGTAACCCGCATCCCAAAGGTGCGTGAACTGTCCCTGCGCCATGATCGATGGAATCACTGTCATCTGAAACCGCCCATCCGACGATTTCCGCAACTCCGCGCCGCAGCCGTATTTCTCGATCCGCACCACGCCGCCTGAGCTTCGTACCGTGAAGCCCCTCGGCGAAAGCGACTCGATTTGTGCCTGGTTAAAGGTCTTATTGACGTACCACATGTAAGGAACAGGATAAGAATTTCCCCACAACCTGTAAAGCCAAAAAATCTCGAAGCGAACCTCCGCAATGCGCATCATATAACCATGACTGGTAAGCGATGTAGAAGCGCCTCCCTCTGAATACCGCATTGGCTCTCTGTCACCAGGAATTCCGATCTCGATTTTCTTGACCGAAACCGCCGATTCGTCCACGCTGGCGACGAGCGCATGTCCAGCTTGATCGAAATTCGGCAAGCCATTCCCGCGGATACGGAAACCGTGTCAAGTATTCTCATGGAGGTTGCACAGTGGCAAGAACAGGCAGGCGCGCCGTTATGGCTGGACGGCGAACTGCTCCCGGAACAAATCGGCGCCGAAATCGCGTCGGGCCTTTTCTTTCTTGCGGAGTACGCTGGCGATCCAGCAGGCACAGTGAAGTTTCAGCTTGAGGACCAGCTTTTCTGGCCGGACGCCCCGAATCCGGATGCGGCCTATGTTCACCGGCTTGCGGTCCGTCGCTGTTATGCGGGAAAAGGCATTTCGACCGCGCTTCTGGCCTGGACTGCTGAGCGCGCGCAGTATCTTGGTCGCCACTTCTTGCGTTTGGATTGCGATGCGGACCGGCCCAAGCTACGCGCTGTTTATGAGTCGTTCGGTTTTCGGCATCACAGTTACCGTCATGTGGGCTCGTATTTTGTTGCTCGCTACGAACTCGACGTCGCAACGCGGGGAGTGCAATAACTCGCGGCGCGACGACTTGTCAGGGGCGGCCGTCGTTCTGTGCAAATGTTCGATTTGATTTGTTAAACTGTACGACCGCGCCATAGTCGTTCGCGGCTGACACAACCAATGAGGGCACCGTAGGTTTGAATGTAGCGCCGCGGTCTTCAGCGCGGCACAGCCTTTACTTAAAGAGCAGGATTTTGACCACAGCCAACCAACAAACCGTATCCCCAGCCGCAGCGCCGAATCCGAATAGGATCGGCGAGCGCCTGCTCGACCGTATCGGCAATACGCCGCTGCTCGCACTCGACCGTATCGGGGCCGAATTTCCCAACGTTCAAATTCTCGGCAAAGCCGAATGGTTCAATCCCGGCGGCTCCGTGAAGGATCGCGCGGCCTGTTCAATGATCCGCGACGGCGAACGGCGCGGCCTGCTGCGTCCAGGCAAGATCATCCTCGACGCGACGAGCGGCAACACAGGTATCGCTTATGCGATGATTGGCGCGGCGCTCGGCTACAAAGTAAAACTGTGCCTCCCGTCAAGCGCGTCGCCGGAAAGGAAGCACATCCTCAGCGCGTATGGCGTGGAGATTGTCTACACGCCGGGCGACGAGGCAACGGACGGCGCCATCCGCCGGGTGCGCGAAATCTATCAAGCCGATCCTGATCGCTACTTTTATCCCGATCAGTATGGCAATCCCGCGAACCCAACGGCGCACTACAACACGACCGGCCCGGAAATTTGGGAGCAGACCCACGGCGAGATCACGCATTTCGTCGCTGGACTCGGCACCAGCGGCACATTCATGGGCGTCACGCGCCGCCTTCGTGAATTGAATCCGAAAATTCGCTGCATTAGCATGCAACCGGATTCCGGCTTTCACGGCCTCGAAGGCCTGAAGTACATGGCCACCTCGATCGTTCCGCCCATTTATGACTCCGCCCTGGCGGATGAAAACCTCGAGGTGCAGACGGAAGATGCGCATGCGATGGTCAAGCGCCTCGCGCGCGAAGAGGGTTTGCTTGTTGGGGTCAGCGCGGGAGCCGCCGTGTGCGCATCAATGGCAGTTGCGCGCCGTCTGCCGCGCGATGAGCGCGCTGTTATTGTCACCATTCTTCCCGATTCCGGCGACAAATATCTCACTGACAAATTCTGGAGCGAAGATTGAGCGCGTTCACATTGAAAATCGGAGATGCATTGACGCGCCGCATCGAGGGTCACGGTGTCGAGACGTTTCCTTATGAATGTTGCGGTGCGCTTCTCGGACGCGACGACGACGCAGGCCGTGAAGTGAAGGAGCTTTTTGCACTTTCAAACCACCGCGATGACTCGCCGCGCAATCGTTTCGAGATTACGCCCGAGGATGTGCTTCTCGCCGAACGGACCGCGCGGGAGATGAAGCTTGACCTGATCGGATGGTATCATTCCCATCCCAATGCACCGGCGCGGCCCAGCGAATTTGATCGCGAACATGCGTGGCCGTGGTACAGCTATATTATTGTAAGCATTCGGGATGGCGCGCCAAAGGAGATGACGTCTTGGCGATTGCAAGATGACCGTTCAGCCTACGATTCCGAGGCAATTGAATCGGTAACCCCTTGAATGGGCATCTAATTCGCCGGATTGAGGCGCAGAAATGCGGTTCTAATCGCAACAGTAAAGAATTAAAATGCGATGTAAGTTATTGAAAATAAAGGACGAGATTTTTTCTAATCGCAATCAGAACGCCGAAAACGGAAATCGGTAATGAGGAGAATCGGATGCCAGTGAAAGTCATGATCCCCACGCCCCTGCGGGCCTACGCGGGCAAACAGGATAGCGTGCATCTGCAGGCGGCAACCGTCGGCGAAGCCCTTTCGTCTCTCACAGGGCAGTTCGCCGAACTGAAGCGCCACCTCTTCACGGAGGACGGGCGTCTGCGTAGCTTCGTCAACGTCTACGTGAACGACGAAGACATCCGCTATCTTCAAAAGGACCAAACCAAGGTAAAGGAAGGCGACACCATCAGTATCGTCCCTTCGATCGCAGGCGGTCTTTAGCTTTGATGTTTCGTGATGCGCGTGCCTCTGCCAATCGGACGTGCGGCGCATGAAACGACACATAGGAGCGTATGCTTGTTTACCCTGAGTGTTCTTGCAAAGGGCTACGCCCTTGTGATTGACGCAGGAGATTTGTAATGCCAACGAAAACAGAAACGCACGCAGCCCCGGCCCAGAATCAACCAGCCACGACGCTCTCCAAAGAGGAGATCCTTCGCTATAGCCGTCACCTGATCATGCCTGAAGTCGGCATGGAGGGTCAGCTCAAGCTCAAGAACGCTAAGGTGCTCTGCATCGGCACGGGCGGCCTGGGTGCGCCGCTCGGGCTCTATCTCGCAGCAGCGGGTGTAGGCCGCATCGGCATCGTCGATTTCGACGTAGTCGACAACACAAACCTGCAACGGCAGGTGCTGTTCGCCAATGACGACGTCGGTAAACCGAAAGTCGCGGCTGCAGCGGCGCGCTTGCGCGGACTAAACCCAGACATCACAATCGACGTGCACGAAACGCATCTCTCGAGCGACAACGCCCTCGAAATATTCAAGGACTACGACATCATCGTCGATGGCACCGATAACTTCCCCACGCGCTATCTCGTAAACGATGCCTGCGTCCTGCTGGGCAAGCCCAATGTATACGGTTCGATCTTCCGCTTCGATGGCCAGATCACCATTTTCGGCTATCCGGGCGGCCCCTGCTATCGCTGCCTCTACCCAGAACCGCCCCCGCCCGGTCTGGTTCCCTCTTGCGCCGAAGGCGGAGTTTTGGGTGTATTACCCGGCATCGTCGGCACGATCCAAGCAGCGGAGACTCTAAAACTCATCCTTGGCAAAGGCGATCCGCTCGTCGGACGCTTGCTGCTCTTTGACGCTATGGGCATGAAGTTTCGCGAGCTCAAGCTGCGCAAGAACCCGGAATGCCCGGTCTGCGGAGAGCGCCCAACTGTCACCGAACTAATCGATTATGTCCAGTTTTGCGGTATTCGCGGCGAGGAGGCGCCAAGCACCGTGACAAACATTCCTGAAATTACCCCGCGTGAGTTGAAAACGCGGCTCGACCGCGGCGACGACCTATATATCCTCGACGTCCGTGAGCCGCACGAATACCAAATCTGCAATCTCGGCGGGCACTTGATCCCGCTTGGCGAGCTTTCCCGCCGCGCGGCGGAGCTCGACTCGTCCAAGGAAATCGTCGCTCACTGCCGCAGCGGCAAGCGCTCGGCGGAGGCTGTCGACTTCTTGCGGAAGGCGGGATTCAAGAAGATTTGGAACTTGAAGGGCGGAATCCTGGCGTGGTCAGACGAAGTCGATTCGTCAGTGCCCAAATACTAAGCAAGTCGAGTTTATAATGGAGGCCTGATGCCAGGCACAAAGATCACGGTTCGCGACAACGGTTCTCTGTTCATCGAAGGCGACTTTGAAATCCTCGATGCGACCGGCAAAGCGTTCGGTTTAGCAGGACGCACTGCCATTTCACTGTGCCGTTGTGGCCAATCAGAAAAGAAGCCCTTTTGCGACGGCGCCCACAAGCGCCAAGGCTTCCAAAGCGGCTGCATGGCTCACGATTTGCCCGCGCCGCAGCCGAAGGTCTAGCGAAAGCAGCAATTCTTATGGACCGGGAATCCTCTTCCCGGCGCTTTTCGTTTTTACATGCCAGATGAACCGCCGCTGGTGACCAATACGTCACTCCCCCTCGCATGAGACGTGTGCAACCCCGCCATAATGTTACGCTTCTCTAGTACTAGAACTGTGTAGAGTTTCGGCCTGTCGCGTGCTGTACCTTCCTTGGGGACACGTGTACTTGGGGGCTTTGTGGTTCAACCGGGCAAAGTTTGGCGATTCATTCATCGTTTTCGCATTCTGCTGCTGGGCATCATAGCCGTACTGGCTTACTGCACTCTGCTTGGGGTGCTTCGCAGTTCGTCGTACGTGACTGATCCTTTACTCGACACTTACCTCGAGATGGCAGGCAGTCTGGTGGCCTTCACCTTCGCCGCAAACGCCCTTGTACGTTTTCGAGGCACTCGAGATCGCATTTCGCTCATTTTGGCATTCGGTTTCATGCTGGCCGGCCTCATTGAAGTCGGTGCCAGCCTCACCTTCTACCGTGGCATGCTCGTCGCCACGGCCGGCGCTTATCCCAATCAAACCACTCTGGGCTGGCTCGCGGGGCGAACCCTTCTCGCAGTTCTTTTGATCGCCGCGCTTGTCGTGGAAAATCGCATCCCAGTCTCGCGCGAACCCGCGAAGGAAATGGCTGGCGCAACGCTCGTCGTGGGCGCAATCGCCTATATCACCAGCATCTTTTATTTCATGATGCCGGCGGCTCTCAAGGTGCATCCCACCGCTCTGATTCCCCGCCCTTGGGAACTGATCCCAGCAGCGATCTTCACCGCAGCCGCGATCGCATTCGGCCGTCGTCTTCGCCGCGCGGACGCATCACTCGACCGCGCGCTCTTTATTGCGGCCGTTCTCAGCGTGCTCTGCAATCTCGCAATGGCCGAATCGGGCCGTATGCTGGATGCGCCGTATACGCTCGCGCACGGCTTGGTTGTCCTGAGCTATATCGTTGTCCTCGGGGGCACGCTCCTCGACAATGCCCGGCTCTTCGATCAGGTCAGCCGGCAGGCAAATCTTGATCCGATGACGGGCTTGGCGAATCATCGCCAGATGTTCGAAGTTCTCCAAAGCGAACTCCAGCGCTCTAGCCGCACCGGCCGCAGTTTCGCCGTGCTCCTCTTCGATCTCGATGGCCTGAAAAAAATCAACGATCGCTACGGCCATCTAACTGGCACTAAAGCCATCAAGCGTCTCGCCATCGCGCTCAAAAACGGCAGCCGGGCCATCGACACACCTGCGCGCTACGGCGGCGACGAGTTCGCGCTTATCCTGCCCGAATCGACAACGAGCGAGGCCCAACAAGCGGCAAAGCGCATTTGCGACCGTCTCGCGAACGATACCTTGCGTCCGCGAATCACGGTCAGCGTCGGCGTGGCTGTCTATCCCGCCGACGGTACGACCATCGAGAAACTCTTGGGAGCAGCAGACGTTTCACTCTATCGAATGAAAGGCAGCACGGGGCCAAAGAAGACACGCATACGGCACGTCGCAGCGTGCCTATAAAAACAATTGGAGGGGCGAAATGGCGCTTGGGATGGGGGTCCCTAAGTCATTCATTGCAGTACGCACTGAGAAACGCGTTCCAATGGAAGTAGGCGTCCGCATCACGGGTCATGACGCAATTCCCGGCACCGAAACAACGTTTACGCAAAACGTCAGCCCGCGAGGTGCGCGTGTGCTCAGCACTCGACCCTGGAAGACCAACGACCAAATGGTCATCTCCACAATGACCGGCTCGTTCCGTGCAACCGCGCGCGTCGCTTATTGCACGATTACCGCAGAGAGCAATTTTGCTGTCGGCGTCGAATTTATCGAACCAAACGGCAGGTGGGTAGTCGACCAGCCGGCTTGCTAAACAAAATTTGTTCCGGCGACGACTGGCGTTCTCCCTGTGCTATTGCACAAATCCCACGTTGGGATCCGGCATCGGGCCTTCGGGCAGCGTGCCGAACTGCGCCTCGTAACGCGACACGTTCTCCTGCAACGCGCGCATTAGCCGCTTCGCATGTGCCGGCGCCACGATCATGCTTGCCACGAGCTTTCCCTGCGGCACAGTGGGATACACGTACACAAAATTCAGCGTGAACTCCTCGGCATTATGATGAACCACCACCAGGTTCGCGTACTGCCCCAACAGTTCCTTCTCGTCCGCCTTGATCTGCACTTGCTGTGGTTTTGGCGCCTCAGTCATCCGTTTTCTCCTCGCTGCTAACCGACCACTATAACAAACCCCTCTTCCTTTTTTCGCAACATCCCAAAACGCATTCATTGACTCGCTCCTTAGTTAAGCGTAGTT
>Ga0209178_1000460_pt1 | contig 11975 bp, 8 predicted proteins | sample GAAS200_FD_187521 | JGI IMG/M metagenome (GOLD analysis project Ga0209178, IMG submission 187521) | Agricultural soil microbial communities from Georgia to study Nitrogen management - GA AS200 (SPAdes) (version 2) | ecosystem: Environmental > Terrestrial > Soil > Agricultural land | place: USA... | reverse complement strand
CGGTGGCGGAAATGATTTTCCACTTCTTGGGGTCGCCGTTCACATGGCAGCCCGCACACACCCCGTTGGGGACTTTCGAGTGCGGTCCGATTTCCGCGGGCCGTTCCGCGACCCAGAGGTACAGCTGCCGCGCGCTGGCGAAAATCGATTGCTGGTGACACTGGTGACATTGCAGGGAGTCGTGCACGGATTGGGTGAACCGCTGGTACGCGGGGCCCATGATGTGACAGCCGGTGCAGAACCCGTTGTCGTGCTGCATGTAGTGCCAGCCGTACGCGCCGCCACCCGAGCCCAGCAGAATCACCCCCAGCGCCGCAAACCCCAGCCCCAGCTTCAGGCTCCAGGGGCGGCTGGCGAGCCAGAGCACGATGGGCCGGCGCCGCTTCCAGAGCATCCAGGCCACCGCCAGCGCGACGATGATGCCGAGGATGAACCCGGTGATCTGGAGCCAGGAGGGGAGGTTGAACAGGAGGCGGACGAACGCCGAAATCCCCCCGGGTAGGGGGGACTCGACTTTGACCTGCGGGAGGACTCCGGGCAGGGTCGGCTCGAAAATATGGAGCCTCCGGTTTACCGGCTTCCGACCACTCGCATGCTGTTGACTGGCGCACCCGCCATGCGGACGCCCGGGGGCGGCGTCGCATGCACGCGGAGGTCGACGCCCGCCGGCGGCGCCAGCCCGTACGTGGTATGCAGCGCCTGAATGGACGCGGTGAGGAGGGCCTCGAGGAGGAACGGATTGTGCACGCCGTTTCCGGAGGCCATGTGGGTCGCAAACCCGCGGCCCATCAACTTGCCGCTCAGGAAGTTCTGACGGTCTTCGGTGGCCGCGAGTGCGGCGTTGAAGAGCGCGCCCTTCGCCACCGTGGTGACGTTGGTGCTGAAGTTGAGCTCCGCGGAATCCTGAGCGGTGCCGCGCGCCAGGATGGCGGGGATCAGGCCCGGATCGGTGGGATCGATCACGTTGTTGTGATTCGTATCCGACCAGATCTGGTCGAGCAGGTTGTCGATACGCCCCTGGAACACCTGGAAGGCGGTGGACGCGACACTCGGCCCGCCCACGTGGCAGGCGCCGTTGGAACAGGCGCGGAAGTCGCGCTGGCCGATGGCACAGTTCGTGGTCGCCTGAGGAATCCCGGCCGTGTCGAGGCACGGCGTCGCCGTGAACGTGTGCCCCACGCTCTGGAACGAGAAGGCACCCGTCGCCTTGTCGGTCACCGTGGTCTGGGCGACGTGACACGTCGCGCAGAGGCTCGGATTGGCCGCGGAGCCGTGGCTCGAAACGATCTGGCCCGTGTCATAGGCGAACCCCGGCGGAATCCAGCCGACGTTGATGCCGAGCACGAGGAGTCCCTGCGCCCCGTGCGCTCCGCGGGAGGTGCCGGTGGCCCCCGAGGCGACGCTCCAGGGCGGCGTGCCGGACCGCGAATGGCAGGAGACGCACAGGTTGTCGAGTGTCGGAGTGGAGATCGACGCCCGCAGCTGCGCCGTGTTGGGCGAGCCGTGGGGATCGTGGCACACGACGCACGTGATCCGCAATGCCGTCGCGGGCGTCACGGCGCCCTTCTCCTTGAAGTTTCCCGTCACGCCGAACTTGACGGTGAGTGCCGTCTGTCCCTCATGGCATGTACCGCAAGTCGCGATGTTGGCCGCGGACGACGTGGCCACGCTGAATCCCGGCCCGGACCCGTGCGCCGATTGTTTCCATTGATCGACGAACGGCTCGTGGACGCCGGTGTGACAGCCGGCGCAGGACGAGACCAGGCCGGTATCGACGTTGATGGAAGCGAGCGGTTCCGTCTGCTGGGTCGGATTCTGGACGTGGGCGAAGCCCGGGCCGTGGCAATTCTCGCACTGCACGTCGTGATAGGCGGAGTCCGGTTTCACCGCGTACCCGCCCGGCTTCCCGAAGCTGTTCCCGTTTTGCGAGACGCTGTGGCAATTGCTGCAGTACGACACCGCGTGTCCGGAGCCTTGCAGATCGGCCCAGGCGGACGCGTGCTTGGTATTGACCCACCTTGCCTGGACCCCGACGTGACAATTACCGCAGGTCGTCTGCTGGGTGGCCGTCGTGAAATATCCGAGAAATCCGCTCGTCGAGTCCGGGGGAGGATTGAAAGGTGGTCGCGTGCGATACACGATGTCGGTGTGTGTGCACGCGGAGGCCAGAATACTGAGGACCACGATCCACAGGCGATGTTTCATAGACACGCTCGATGCTTGTGTACTGGTCACCTAAGTACTTCCCCGTACGTATCGAGACTGCATACCGGTCGATGATGCCGCAAGCAAATCACTGTGAAGGTTTCTTCACGCTGACGAGGTGTTCGCGGCGGTCGCGGTATCCAGCTACGGCCGGGGGACCAGCTCCCCAGGATCTGCTGACCGTTAGAGGGCGCCCGCCAGCTGGGGGACCGGAGCATGCGCGCGCTCGCCTGCCCGCCGGTGCGGCGGCACCAGGAGCAGAGACGCCGGGAGCTGATTCAGGAGCTCCTCGCTGACGCTGCCCAGCAATGCCCGCTGGACGAAGTTCCTGCCATGCGATCCGAGGATCACGAGATCGGCGGCCCAGTCGGTTAATTCCCGAAGCAATGTTTCCACCGGGTGCCCGATCCGGATGACCTTGTCGGCAGTTCTGGTTCGGACCCGGGACCACAACTCCGAGGTGACCTGGGCTTCGGACCAGCGATAGTAGTCATCGTGATCCAGGGCCATCGTGATGCCGGGGGTGACCGGAAGGGGCTCGATCACGGAGATCAGCCGCAGCTCGGCGTGCAGTGCCTTGGCGTATGCCTCGGCCATGGCCAGCACGGCCTTGCCGCTTTCCGAGAAATCGATTGCCGCCAGCACCCGAGACACCGGCCCGGTCGAGGGCCCGGCGACGATGACTGGACGCTCGGCGAGACGGGCCAGACCGTGCCCGGTGCTCGATCCGAACCACCGGCCGAAGGTGCTGTGGCGCTTGCCACCGATGACGATCGCCTGCGCGTCCGTCTCCTCGGCGGCCTCGTTGAGCTCTACGGCCGCCCGTCCCAGGCGGACATCGAGGTGGCGCAACTCCTCACTCGACAGGCGGTCCCGGAGCACTTTGCGGATCCGGTCTTCCGCCGATCGGAGGGCCGCCGCCTCGAATGCTTCAGCCTGCACCGCATCCGGGGCGGGCGTCGAGGTCCAGGGGCTGCGGACGGCATGCACGAAATGGCAAGGTGCGTCGAACGCCGTGCCCAGCTCGCGCGCAAGCGCGAGGGCGCGCGGTGCGGCGTCGGATCCATCGACGCCGACGATGATCGGGGAGTGGTTCATGGCGACAGGCTCCGGTGTAGGCACGGAGCCAATCTCCGCGAGCCCTCCTGAAGGGGTTGTGATGGTTCAATGAAGGTGCGTGGGGCCTTCTCCGCCGGGCTGGCAAGGGGGGGGACGGGTCGATATGATTGGACCCATGAAGACGGGCACCAAGTTCGCCATCGGCGCCGCCATCGTGGTCGTGTCGGCGGGATGGCTGATGGCGACGGGGATCAAGCAGTCGGGGCAGTATTTCCTCACCCCGACGGAGCTTTCCCGGAAAATCGCGACCGATCCCGGGTTCTACGACGTGGGGATGAAGGTCGGGGCCCACGTGGTGCCGGGATCCGTGACTCGCGACGTCGCCACGTCCACCCTCAAGTTCAGCGTCGCCGACGGCGGCGCCATCTACCCAGTGGTCTTCCACGGCCTGCCGCCCGATACCTTCACCGATTCGGTCGAGGTGGTGGTCGAGGGCCGGCTCCAGAAGGACGGCGTCATCCACGCCACCGACGTACTCGCCAAGTGCGGGTCGCGGTACGAAGCCGTGCCCAAGGCCTGACCGATGTCCCTGCTGGGCGACCTGGCGCTCTGGATCGCCCTCCTGCTTGGCATCTGGGGCGCGTTGACCGGATTCACCGGTGGCCTTACCGGCCGGACTGACCTCCAGCAAAGCTCCCGTAACGCCGTCTTCGCGCTCTGCGCCGTCCTGCTCGTCGCCGTCTTCGCCCTCGAGTGGCTGCTCTTCGCGCACGACTTCAACGTCGAATACGTCGCGGCCCACATCTCGAGCAACCTGCCGACCTTCTATACCTGGTCGGCGCTGTATTCGGGGCAGCAGGGGAGCATGCTGTTCTGGGCCGCGGTGCTTACCATCTTCGGTTCCTTCGCAATGGTCACCACGGCGCCGCGGCATCGCGTGTACCTGCCGTACGTCGGCGCGGTGGTCTGCGTCGTGGCGGTGTTTTTCATCGGCACCATGCTGGGCGCCGCCAATCCGTTCGACCGGCTCCCCTACACGCCGGCGGACGGGCGGGGGATGAATCCGCAGCTGCAGAACCCGGGCATGGTCTTCCATCCGCCCATGCTGTACCTCGGCTACATCTCGATCACCATCCCGTTCGCCTTCGCCGTGGCCGCGCTCCTGTCCCGGCGCCTCGACGTTGATTGGCTGGTCGCCATCCGGAAGTGGACCATCCTGTCCTGGCTCTTCCTTTCCATCGGGATCTGCCTCGGCATGTGGTGGGCGTACGTCGAGCTGGGGTGGGGCGGGTACTGGGCGTGGGATCCGGTGGAGAACGCGTCGTTTCTCCCGTGGTTGATGATGTCCGCGTTCCTGCACTCGGTCATGATCCAGGAAAAGCGCGGGATGCTGAAGCGGTGGAACCTGGGATTGATTCTCGCGGCGTGGATTCTGTCGATCTTTGGGACGTTCCTCACCCGCTCCGGTGTCATCTCGTCGGTGCATTCATTTACTCAGTCGCCGGTGGGGACGTACTTCCTCTTCTTCCTGGTCGCCGCGGCGGCCGCGCTCACCGTCCTCTATGTGACACGCTTGCCGCTCCTCCAGGCGGAATCGACGCTCGAGTCGCTGGTCAGCCGGGAGTCGACCTTCCTCTTCAATAACCTGATGCTCGTGGGAATCGCGGCGACGGTCCTGTTCCTTACCATGCTCCCGATCCTCTCCGAGCTCTTCACCGGGAACAAGATCACGCCCAAGGCACCGACCTTCGATTTCGTGAATGTCCCCCTGGGCGTCGCCCTCCTCGGCCTCATGGGGATCGGTCCCCTGATCGCCTGGCGCAAGGCGTCGATTCCGAATCTCAAGCGCCAATTCGTCGCTCCCGGCATCGCCGGCGTCGTCGGCGCGCTGGTCATTCTGCTGCTCGGCATGCGGCAGGTGTGGCCGGTCATCACCGTCACGCTGGCGACGTTCGTGATGGGGACGGTGGTACAGGAATTCGCGCGCGGGATCCGGGCCCGCCACCGGCAATACGGAGAGATGTATCCGCTCGCGTTTTTTCACTTGATCGCACGCAACCGGCGCCGGTATGGCGGCTACATTGTCCACACCGGCATCGTGACGCTCTTCGTGGCGTTTGCGGGCATGGCCTTCAAGGTCGAAACCGAAGCGTCCCTCAAACCCGGCCAATCGGTCACGCTCGCCAGTCCCTACGGCTGGACCTACACGTTCAAGCATCTGGGCATTTCGCAGTATGACGCGCTGAACCGCAAAGTGACGGCGGGCACGGTGGTGGTGTCCCGCAACGGCAAGACCATCGGCACCATGGTGCCGGAAAAGCGCCAGCACGTCGACTCCTTCGGCAACCCGACGTTCGAGCCGTCCACGGCCGTGGCCATCCGGAGCGATCTGCGCGAGGATCTCTACGTCGTATTGGGCGGAGTGGTGGGCGGCACGGAGACGGCGGTCTACCGGTTCACGATCAATCCCCTCGTCTGGTGGGTCTGGTATGGGGGCCTGATCGTGGCGCTCGGCGGTGTCATTGTGATGTGGCCCGGGGGAACGGTCGGGTCGAACCGGGTGGCGGCGGGGTATGCCGCGAAAATTGGAGCGACGGAATGATGGAATCTCCCAAGGTGTCCCGCCGTGACTTCTGCGGCGCCATGACTGCAGGGTTCTTGCTCCTGCGGGGGACCCAGAACCCGCAGGCGCCGGCGACGGCGCAGCAGCCATTGCCGGGGTCCGGGCCCGCGGGCTCGCTCGCGGACCCGGAGCGCGCCGGCCGTCCGCTCGATCCCGTCACGGCCAAAGACAACGACGCGGCGATCCAGGCCATCGAAAAGCGGCTCTCGTGCACCTGCGGGTGTGGGCTCGACATCTACACCTGCCGCACCACGGACTTCAGCTGCACGTTCTCGCCCGGGTATCACCGCCAGATTCTGTCCCTCGCGGCGGGCGGGATGTCCGGGGATGAGATCATCGCGGAATTCGTGAAAGAGCACGGCGAGTCGATTCTCATGTCACCTCCCCGGCGGGGCTTCGCCCTGTTGGGATACTACGGTCCCTGGATCGGCATGGCCGCGGCCGCGGGGGGGCTCGCCCTGCTCATCCGGGCGTGGAGCCGCCGGGTGGTGCGTGTGGCGGAACCGGTGAGCCCGGTGACCGTCACGGCGACACCCGCGGAGCTCGAGCGCCTCGCGAGCGAGCTCAAGAACTTCGAGGCCTGAGCGTGCTGGGCCTCGCGGTCGGCCTCGTCCTCCTCTGCGCGACGATGTGGTTCGTGCTCCTGCCGATCCTGCGGCCGCGAGCGGACGCGCGCGTGGAAGATGCGGGGGCGGATCCGGACGACGACCTGAGTCCGCGGGCGGTAGCCCTGCGGGCGCTGGCGGAGATCGAGTTTGACCGGGCAACCGGGAAGCTCTCGGCGGACGACTATGAATCCCTCAAAGCCCGCTATACGCGCGATGCGGTGAGTGCCCTGCGGGGGGGAGACCAGCCTTCCACACCGCCCGCCCCCGCCGCTGCGCCGACACCCAGTCCCGTGCTTCCCCTTTCCCCGAAACGTGCTGCGTTGCCGGCGATGGCCTGCCCGGTGCACGGCGTCCGGTCCGAGATGGGCGCCGTCTTCTGTTCGGAGTGCGGCCGCCGCCTGGGCCTCAAGGAGGGGGATCGCGTTTGCGGCCGGTGCGGCACGCTCCTCGAGCCGGACGCCAGCTTCTGCGGGCGCTGCGGGGGCCGCGTCGCCGCGTAAGGCGTGACGCCCGTCACGAACCGCCGGGGCATACCGCCCCGGCATTGACCCCGGACATCGTCCCGGGGTTAACAACTGCCGGCCCGGTCGGTCTCCTCTCCCGAGTTTCCGAAACAGCAACCGTTCCTACTTGGGTAAGGAGATTCAGGCCATGCGCACAAACCTGCTCGCCGTCGTGCCGGCGGCGCTGGTGCTGATCGGAGCGGCCGCGATGGCCGCCTGCAGCGACACGACGTCGCCCGCGTCCGATCAATCGGACGTCATCCAATCGTTGACGGACCAGTACGGCGCCCAGATGGACACCGATTTCGGCGCCGTAGGCGGCACCACGTCGGACGTTCCCACCGCGGCGGCTCCCGCGGGGTTCCGGGCCGACGTCCTCGCGGATACCGCGACGCTCCCCGCCTTCTGGGGCCGGTTGCGGATCATCCCCGGCGGGCCGAAACCGATCCTGGACCGCAATGTCGTCATCCAGGGTGACACGGCCAGGGTCACGCAGACCATCAGCTTCCAGGGCCTGTTCCTGGTGGATACCACGGCGGACACGGTGTTCAATCCCTCATCGAAGCAGCTGAACGAGGGGATGACGCAGTCCGCGGTGCTGGTCCGCGACGCCACGAGGCCCCATCACTGGCGCGCGGTGTCCCTGAGTCTCCAGAACTGGCTGCCGACCGATGTGGCGGCCCGGACCGTCGCGGTCACCCAGATCACCGTGAAGGTGAATGACACGATCCGCATCACGGCGGACACTCCCGATTCGCTCTATACCGTGGGCCGGATGCTGCACCTGCACATGGGGGACACCGTGTCCGTGACGGCGTCGGTGACGAACAGCGACGCGACGTATTCACCGGCGACCTTCGTGTTCCTGCACGTCCGTCATGCATACAACGACCTGTTCTGGCACCGGGTACCGATGCGGAACAACGGGGACGGGACGTTCAGCCGGACCTGGGTGGTGGCGCGGAGGGGGATCGACCGGTTCATCATCGACGCGATCAACGCGGCGACGCTCGAACGGGGGACACTCAACAACTACGATGCCAACGAGTGGGGCATTCCGTACCGGATTGACTGAGGATCCTTCGCTTCGCTCAGGATGACCACCGCACGTCTCATCACATCGAGGGACGTGCGGTGGTCACCTGCTCCAGCACGCGATCCGTTTCCTTCCGCGCGTCTTCGACCAAACGCCCGAGTCCGTCGACCGTCTTGGCCTTCCCCTGGTGCTCGATGTCCGCCAGCATCTTGGCGAGTCCCGCCGCGCCGATGGTGGCCGCCGCCGACTTGAACGCGTGCGCGCCCTTCGCGATGGCGGTGGTGTCTCCCGAGCGCACCGCGGCGATGAGCGTCTCCATCCGCTTGGGAGCATCCGCCAGAAACGTGTCGAGAATGGGCCCCAGGGCATCGGCGGCCCCCGCCTCGGTGAGCTCACGCCGCAGGCGCTCCAGATCCGCTGCGGGCGGGGCGGCGGGCTCCTCCCGCCGTTCTGTCTCCCGGATCCCCACGGCCTCACCCTCGACGCCGGCGGCCCACCCTTCGGCGGCCGCGAAGAGCTCATGCGGCTTGAACGGCTTGCTCAAGTACCCGCTCATCCCGGCGGCCAGATATTTCTCGCGATCACCCGAGAGCGCATGGGCGGTCAATGCGACGATGGGAAGCTTCTCGCCTTTCTTGGTCTTCCGGATCTCCGCCGTGGCCTCCATGCCGTCCATCTCGGGCATCTGGATGTCCATGAGCACGATGTCGTAGGAGTTCTTTGCCACCGCGGTCACGGCGTCCCGTCCATTGTCCACGACGTCCACCTGGTGGCCGCGCTTCCGGAGCATGGTGGCGGCGACCTGCTGATTGACCGGATTGTCCTCCGCCAGGAGGATGCGGATGCCGCGGCGCGCTTCGGCCATCGAGTGCCGCGTCACCACGTTGCGATCGACCGTGCCGCGGAGGACCGACGCCACGGCGTCCAGGAGATCGGCCCGGGAGGCGGGTTTCGGCAGGTATCCCTGGATTCCCAGCTCCCGGCACCGCTGGCCATCCCCGGGCATGGCCGCCGACGTCAGGAGCATCAGCCGGAGATCCGCGAGGGAGGAGTCCTGGCGCAGCGCCTGGGCGAGCGAAAACCCGTCGAGGTCCGGCATCTGCGCGTCGAGAATGACCAGGGAGTACGGATGCTTGGCGTCGCGGGCGCTCCGCACCGCCTGATGCACCTGGGTCGCGTCGCCGAGCTCGTCCACCTGCGATCCGGCGGCGACGAGCATGTCGCGGACGATCCGCCGGTTGGTGGGGTTGTCGTCGACCACCAGGATCTTCGCCATGAGCGCCGCCGGCGTGCCCAGCACCGGCGTGGGGGTCGCCTTCTCGACGGGATAGCGGAGTGAGAACGAGAACTCGGTGCCTTTGCCCACGCGGCTCTCGACCCGGAGCTCGCCCCCCTGCAGCCGGACCAGCCGGCGGCAGATGGCGAGCCCGAGGCCGGTGCCGCCGTACCGGCGGGTCGTGGACGAATCGGCCTGCGTGAATTCTTCGAAGATGGTTTCGAGCTTGTCCGCTGCAATCCCGATCCCGGTATCCCGCACCGTGAAATACAGCAGGACGTCGTGCGCGTCCGACGGTTCCCGCTTGGAAACGCCCACCACCACCTCGCCCTGGTCGGTGAACTTGATCGCATTGCCGACCAGGTTCGTGAGGATCTGGCGCAGGCGGGTCGGGTCGCCCCGGACGCTCGGCGGCACGCCGGGTTGCACGTCGGTGATGAGGTCGAGCCGCTTCTCGCGGGCCCGGACGGCGAGCAGGGCCAGCGTCGATTCGATCAGATGGCCAGGATCGAAGGGAATACTCTCGAGCTTGAGCTGATCGGCCTCGATCTTCGAGAGGTCGAGGATGTCGTTCAGCAGGGTGAGCAGCGTCTCGCCGGCCGAGCGTACCAGGTCCAGGGAGTGGCGTTGCTCCGGTCCGAGGGGTGTGTCGAACAGGAGCTCCGTCAACCCCAGAATCGCGTTCAGCGGCGTCCGGATCTCGTGGCTCATGTTCGCGAGGAACGCGGAGCGCGTCCGGGCGGTCTGCTCCGCGGCCTCCCGCGCGTGCTCGATCGCCTCGCGGGCGGCCACCCGCTCGGACGTATCGGTAAAGGTCACGACCGCCCCGGACACGCTGCCGTTCAGCTCGCGGAGCGGGAACGCCGTAAGTGAGACGGGGAAGGGCGTGCCATCCTTCCGCCAGAACACCTCGTCGTCCATGCGGATCCCCTGACCGTCGCGGAGCGCGCGATAAACGGGGCAGTCCTTCGCGGGGTACGGCGCGCCGTCGGGGCGGGTGTGATGCAGCAGCTCGTGCGAGCCCTTGCCGAGCACTTCCGGCAAGGTGAATCCGGTGAGGCTCGACGCCTCCGGGTTGAAGAAAGTGACGTGGCCCTCCACGTCGACGCCGTAGATCCCCTCGCCCGACGAGTCCAGCAGCTGACGAAAGTGGGCTTCCGCCTCCCGGATCCTGGCTTCGGCCCGGCGCCGCTCGCTGACGTCCTCGTACAGGACGACGATTCCCTTGGTCCCGTCTTCGCGGTTGACGACGGCGGCCGAGGCCAGGACGGCCAGCTCCTGCCCCGACTTCGTCAGGCGCCGGAGATCCGCCGCGACGACGTCGCCGTCGAGGACGGACTGCTGCAGCATCCACCCGCGGTCATGCTCGGCGGGCGGCACGATGAGCTCGTTGATCTCCCGGCCCACGGCCTCGTACTCGGCATATCCGAACATGGTGACGAACCGGGGGTTCACGCGCTCGATGATCCCGTCGGGCGACAGCTCCGCCATTGCGATGGGTGCGCTGGCGAACAGCGCTCCCAGAAAGGCGTTCTGGCGGCTGGTCTCTTCTTCGCGGATCCGCAGCAGCGCGCTCGCGCGCAGCATCGCCACCAGGGCGAGGTGCGAGCGGCGCCCCTGCACCCACATGTAGGCGCCGTAGAGCGTGACGAGCACGATGGCGACCTCGCGGGCGCGGGTACTGTCCGGCGTGGTGTTGAACCACACGCCGAAGGGCAACGGCCCGAGGGTCGCGAGCAGGAAGAGGCGGAAGCTCCGGAGATCGGCGGTCAGGGTCCACGCGGCGCCCGAAACGAGTCCCGCTTCGGTGAGCAGGATGAGCGTCACGTACCGCATGGGGATTTCGGGGAAGTAGACGGCGGCGCCCACCCCCCACGCCAGGCCCACCGACACCACCGAGAGGCGGACGGCGCGTGCCGCCGCCGCCGGAGAGACGTCGATGGTCTTCACGCCGGACATCAGGATGCCGCGGACGATCACCGCGATCACCACGGCGCCCGCCCAGGCCGTCAGCATCGGTGTCCGCAGGACCCCCGCGAGCAGCCAGACGCACACGCTGAGCAGGACCAGGTGCGCTACGTGCGCGACCCGCTGTTCGGAAAGGAGGCGGTCGGTGAGGGCGAGGCTCACTTCCGCCTGCGCCCGGCGCTCCCGCTCGTCCGCCGAGATGGGAGCGATGGTGGAGCGACGGGGGACGGCGCCCTCGGGAACAGCCATGGGGTTACGCTAGTGCTTGGCCGTCAGCGAGTCACGGGTGACGAGGCCCACCGGCACGGGGATGATACTCGGAACTGATTGTCCTTTCAGCACTTGCACAACCGTCTCGATGGTCCGCCGGCCGATGGTGACGGGGTCCTGAACGGCGTCAGCTACCAGGGCCGTCCCCGAGGCGATCTCGGTGCGGGCCTCGGGAGTCGCGTCGTATCCCACCACGAAGATGTTCTTGGTCCCGGCGGCCTGGATGGCCGCGAGTGCCCCAAGCGCACAGTCGTCGTTCGTACCGAACACCGCGTCGATGTGCTGATCGGTGGTGAGCAGATTGTCCATTTTCTGTTTCGCCACGTCCCGGAGGCCCCGCTCCACGGCCGGGCGGGCGACGATCCGGATGTTGGGATACTTCGACAGCGCGTCAATGAATCCGGTCACGCGGTCCCGCACGCTGGCG
>Ga0209178_1000459_pt1 | contig 11977 bp, 11 predicted proteins | sample GAAS200_FD_187521 | JGI IMG/M metagenome (GOLD analysis project Ga0209178, IMG submission 187521) | Agricultural soil microbial communities from Georgia to study Nitrogen management - GA AS200 (SPAdes) (version 2) | ecosystem: Environmental > Terrestrial > Soil > Agricultural land | place: USA... | reverse complement strand
AGGATGTAGGCAGTCAAACTGCAACCTACAAACTGCAACCCGCTGAGCGCCTGGGCGACTAGGCGCCTGTCTGCTTACGAGCCGTCTGTCCCCTCCAGAAGAGGAACACCGGAATCCCCGCCAGCAGCAACGCCGTCCCGATCGCAGCGTTTTTCAGATTCTGCGCGACACTGCTCTCCACGACCCATATCGCCGAGATGACAAAGAGCGCCGGGAGCACCGGAAACCAGGGTGTCCGGAATGCCGGCGGCGTCGCCTGTCCCCTTTTCTCTCGCGCGCGGTAGACGAACAGCGTCGCGACCGTCGCTCCGAAGAAGATCCAATCGCCGAAGACCACGTAATCATTGAGCTGGGCGTAACTCTTGGTGCAGGTGAGCGCAATCGCCCAGAGCGCCTGCACGCCGATCGCGATCGTCGGCGTCCGATACACGGGATGCAGCCGGGCCATCGCCGGGAAGAACACCCCGTCCGCCGCCATGGCCTGATACACGCGCGGCGTGACCAGGATGACGAGGTTGAGAAACCCGAAGGTCGACGCCGCAATGCCGGCCCGGATCAGGATATCTCCGGAGGGCCCCACCAGCCGGCTCATGACCTCCGCCGCGGGCGTCTTGCTCGCCGCAAGGCCCTGGATGCCGAGCACGCGCAGATAGACGACGTTGGCGAGGAGATAGACCGCCACGACGATGACGACGCCAAGCACCAGCGCGCGCGGAAGGTTCTTTTCCGGCTCGATGATCTCCTCGGCGATGAAGTTGGTCTGCTGCCATCCCCCTGACGCGAACAGCACCGGCACCAGCGCGGACCCGAGGGCGACCAGGACGCCGCCGGCCGGGGGCGCCGCGGGACCCTCCACCGCGGGCGTGGGGAGTGCCACGATGAGGCCCACCACGATCAAGGCGGCGAGTGCCGCAAGCTTCAGGACGGTGAAGATGTTCTGCGTCACCGCTCCCGGCTTCACGCCGACCCAGTTGACTCCCGCGAGCAGGACAATGGCGCCGACGGCGACGGGCACGGTGGCGTTCGGCCCGACGCCCAAGAGCGGGAGAGCGTAGTTGGCGAAGGTGACGGCGACCGCGGCGGTGGCTCCCGTCGTCATCACCAGGAGCAGGGCCCAGCCGTAGAGAAACGCCGGCAGGGGACCCCAGGCGTCCCGGAGGTAGATGTAGCCGCCCCCGGCCTTCGGGGACCGGGCGCCGAGCTCGCCGAAGCAGAAGGCACCGATCAACGCGATCCCGCCGCCCAGGACCCAGGCCACGAGCGTCAGGGTGACGGAGCCCACGCGGGCCGCGACGATCTGGGGGTTCACGAAGATGCCGGAGCCGATGATGCCGCCCACGACGGCCATGGTGCCGGAAAAGAGTCCGATCCTGCGCGCGTAGGTGGTCACAGGCCCCTAAGGTACGCGGATTCGCTGTTCGCGCTAAGTTATTGCTCCATGAGCGACTGGCTGCAGAACAACCTCGGCCTCTCGATCGGCGTCCAGGGACAGATCGCCGTCACCTGCATCATCGTCCTGGTCCTCCTGATCGTCCGCCGGATGACGCTGGGCCTGGTCTGGCGGCAGACGCACGACGCCAAGCTCCGGTACCGCTGGCAGAAGGCGACCACCTACTTCGTCTCCCTCATCGGCATCCTGATGCTGGGGCGGGTGTGGTTCGGCGGATTCCACGAGGCGGGCAACTTCCTCGGGCTCTTCGCCGCCGGTATCGCGATCGCCCTGAAGGACATTCTGGTCAACATCGCGGGCTGGCTCTTCATGGTCTGGCGCCGCCCCTTCTCGGTGGGCGACCGCATTCAGATCGGCACGATGGCGGGGGACGTGATCGACGTCCGCCTCTTTCACTTCACCCTGAACGAAATCGGGAACTGGGTGGATGCGGACCAGAGCACCGGCCGCGTCATTCACATTCCGAATGGGCGCGTGCTGACCGACGTCATCGCGAACTACAGCGAGGGCTTTGAGTACATCTGGAACGAGATTCCCGTCCTGGTGACGATGGAGAGTGACTGGGAACGGGCCAAGGAGCTGTTGCTCGAGATCGTCCAGCGCGATTCCGCGGACATCGTGAAGGCGGCCGAGGAATCGGTCAAGCACTCGACCAAAAAATTCATGATTCTCTACACCACCCTTACGCCGACCGTCTACACCAAGGTCGGAGAAGACGGCGTGGTGCTCACCATGCGGTACCTCTGTGAGCCCCGGAAGCGGCGGGTGACGGAGCAGACGATCTGGGAAGACGTCCTGCGCACCTTCGCGAAAGAGCCCCAGATCGATTTGGGGTACATCACCCGCCGCGGCTTCAACAACACGTACGAGGGCAAGCCGGGTTTGCGGCCGAAGTAGTCGTCAGCGCAGGGCCGCGACGACGTCCGCGTCCGCGACGGCTTTGTCCGGCGTCACGACTACTCCCGCCACCTTTCGGTCCTCTCCAAGCCGGACCAGCGCCGTCGCCTGTTGACCCCGGTTCCTGCCCGTGATCACCAGCGCCCAGTGCCCGTCCGCCGGCCAGCTCGGTGTGAGGGCGTAGACGCCCTCCCCGCGATCCTGGAACGTGAGCGGCACAGTCTGCCGCTGCCCGTTGACGGTTCCCTCGGCACGCCCTTCGACCGCCATGGCCTGGGGACCTTTCATCCAGAAGGTGTGGACGATCAGGATCACACCCCGGTTCTCATCGACGTATGGATTGACGGGACTCTCGATCGAGAGCCAGACTCCCTTCAGCGCGGTTGCGGCATCCGCGGAACCGGTGCTCTTGCACGTAGGACACGGAAGGGCGGGGGCAGCGCCCACGGCGAGGGACGCTGCGAGAAGTACGGCTGCGCTACGGGCTACCATGGGTGACTCCGGTATGGGGTTACCGATGGGATGCCGGCCATCGGGAGATGGTTTGAACTCGGAAGTGCGAGCGCGGAGCGCGGAACCGAGGACCGAGGTCGGTTCCGCATTCCCACCTCCGCGTTCCCCGTTCAGAGTTTGCGGTACCCCGTCCAGGGCAGGTAATTCCACCACAAGTCCATCATGGCCCTGCTCCCCGCGAGCACCCCGTCGCGCGTCACACCCACCGGGGGGGGCACGAGGGCCGCCAGACGGTCGTAGACCTTCCCCGCCTCGTCGGGGTTCACCCGGGAGAGCAGATGCCAGAGCGACAAGGCGTCATCCACCCTTGCTGCCACGAGCGCGGAGTCGACGACTCCCGCCACCCGATTCCCGAAGTCAATGGCATCAAGGGCCCTTACCAGCCCCTTGGATGCATCTTCACGACGCGGGGACCCCGGCCCAAACCCCTTCCGAATCGACGCGACCGCGCCCGCCGGAACGATCGCGAGCCTCCCGCCGGTCGCGAGCTCCACCTGCCCCGCCGTCACCCGCAACAGGCCGTTCCCCAGAGAATCCACCTGCAGGACATAGGCGCAGCCAAGATCGGTAGCGACCGTGGCGGGCGTTTCCACGACGAACACACGGGGTGGCGCCAGGACCTGCGCGGAAATGGTCCCCTGCCGGAGCGCGAACCGCTGCTCCCCCGGCGTGATCGACAGCACCCGGAGATCGCTCCTCGGCTCCACCACCACGTCGCCGATGGTGAGCGTGAGCCGGGCGCGCGATGAGTCATCGGTGACGACCCGCGCCCGGGAGATCCGGGGCTTGCCCGACACCACGACCGTCGGCACGAGCGGCGCGCGGGGCGCCAGGAAGATCACCAGCGACGCCGCTGCGGCCAGCACTCCCGCGAACAGGACAACCCGGCGGCGCCAGTGGATCCGGCGGGACACACCTGGCCAGAGGTCCCGCGGGGGCTCGATGGAGCGCGGGAGATCCTTGACGCCTCCGACGGGCGGCTCGAAGTCGGTCATCGCTCGAGCATCTCCCGCAACAGGCGGCGGGCCCGGAAGAGCTGGGCCTTGGACGTGCCTTCGGCAATGCCGCACGCCGCTCCGATCTCTTCGTGGGTGTAGCCTTCGATGTCGTGCAGCACGAGCACCTCCCGCGCACCATCCGGCAGCCGCGCGATGGCCTGGTCCAGATCCATGCCGAGATCGACCGACTCCCCGACCTGTCCTTTAGGGCTCCCGGCTCCCGGTCTTTCGAATGCGGCAGGCGACTCCACCGCCAACACCCGCTGTTCACGCCGGCGGGTTGCCCGACGCTCCGTCAGCACCAGGTTCACCGTCAGCCGGTGGAGCCAGGTGGATAGCGCGCTCTCGCCCCGAAAGGTCGACAGCCGCCGCCACGCCTGCACGAATACGTCCTGCGTTCGCTCCTCCGCATCGCGTCGATTGCCCGTGAGCCGCAGGCACAACGCATACACGCGGCCGACCTCCGCCCGGTACAGGGCGTGGAAGGCCGCCTCATCCCCCGCCGCGGCTGGGGGCTGGGTGTCGGCGTCATTGGGAGCTGGCGTCGGACGGGTGATGTCGATAGGACGCCGGCCGGCCTTGGAGGGTTTAGGGGAGCCGGATGCCGCCCGTGAGGGACTTCAGGCGCTGCTGGAGCTGCTTCTGGGCGTCCGCGATCTTGCTCTGCGACGCCCCGAGCTGCTGCTGGGCGGTTCCGGTCACCGACGCCACCTGCGACTTCACCGGAGCGATCAGGGGATCGGCGTAGGCGTTCACCTGAGCGGTCAGTTTCTGCTCCGCCGCCTTCACCTGATTCCCCATCAGACCCTTGATGCGGTCCGAGATGGCCTGATCCAGGTTGGAGCGGACCGACAGGGATGGACTTTCGGGAGTGCCCGAAAGGCGGGCTGACACGTCGAGCGTCGAGATCCCGGACACCACCTGCCAGACGAGCCCCCCGGCCCCGCCGGCGGCCGCGGAATCATGGGTCCAGGTGATGTGAGATGACTTCACGTCCCAGCCGGCGCGGAGGATCTCGCCTTCCAGCGCGAACCGGAAGCTCATGGTCCCGGCGCCCGGGGCCAGGTGAATCCCGCCCACCGGGATCGCCAGATCGGGCAGTTTCACCGCAGGAATCACACCCGAAATCGTGTCGAGCGCCTGCGGCCGCCGGTGGTCGAGCAGGGCGCCGGCCTGAAGCGCCGGCGTCTGGGTGTTGAACGTGGTCGGCTTGCCCGTCAGAGTCTGCGACGTCGTGAGGTCGGCCAACTTCCCGCTGTAATTCCTGGTGCTGTCCAGGGTGAACGACACATCGCCGCTCTTGAGCCAGAACGCGGGCAGATCGTGCTCACGCGGGAACCGCACCGTGGTTCCGGCCCGCCGCACCCGCTTCGGCGCCGGCGTGGCGTGGGGCGTCAGCCCCCCGGGCGCGTACTGCCTGGCCACCCGCACCCAGTGCAGCGCCTTCTCGAACTTTCCCGCAGCCGCCGGCCCGAACACGGCCGCGCCGATCTGCGACGCGTCGAGCGCGGGGAGCTTCACCAGCCCCCTGGCAGTCTCGAGGTCCCGGGCCTTGGCGGAGTCGAGCTGGGCGACGCCATGCTGAAGATCGGATGCTCCCGCCGCGATCCCCCGCCCCAGCGCGTCGACCTTGTCTTTCGCCTGCGAGAGCAGGCTCAACATCCGGCGGGCATTGTTGACCGCCGTGAGGTCGGTAGGCTTGGCGCCCTTCAGCCGGTTGGCGAGCGCGACCGCGCTGTCGACCGTCGGACCGGTATGCAGGTCCAAGAGCGCGGCGTTCCAGGCCTTCTGGGCCGAGTCGGCGCGGGCCTGGAGGGACCGCGCGGCCGTTTCGGTCGAGAGCCTGGACGGATCGAGCGTACCCACGTCCAGCTTCCCCGTGGCCAGGTTCAGGATCGGGAAGTTGAGCCGGCCGGCGAGGTTCTCGGCAGCCTCACTCGTCTTCGATGGGCTCTTCGGTTGAGACGAGGCGCCGGGAGTCGTTGGGCCGTTCGTTGCAGTGTCGGAACTCGCCTCCGATGGCGTGACCCGGCCGTCGGTGGTCCTTGGCGTCCCGAAGCGCAGTCCCGTGGCGGCCAGGCGGTCGACGATGAATTTCTTCCGGAGCAGCGGCAGGGTTTCGAAGTCCGCGTCCAGCTGATCGGCCTGCAGGGTGTTCTTGAAGGCCTCGGTCGGACTCGCGATGGTGAGCCCGGAGATCGTGAGCCGCGACTGCCAGAGCGAGATCCGCACCTGATCGATCTCGACCTTCGCCCGCGCCGCCGCGGTGCCCCCGGCCTCCAGGGCGCGTTTCACCAGCCAGTTTCCGAACAGCACCCAGAACAGGACCAGGATCAGGACGAAGGTCCCGAACGGGATGACCGCCTTCCAGCGAAACAGGGCGACCTTCATCGGAAGAACAGCTTGTAGACGTTGATCAACTTGGTCGCGGTGATCACGTGGTAGAACTTGGTCCGCTTGAGCCACGCCCCCGCGGTGTCCCGGTACCGGTCCACGCCCCAGCGGAGGAAAAAGAAGAGCGGGAGAAAGCAGATGGTGGTGAAGACGAAGGAGCCCAGCACCACCGTGTTGTTGAAATTGGTCAGCGGCATCACCGGCGCGTTGTACAGCGCCGTCCAGAGCCCGGTGAGACCGGGGGCGAAGAGGAGCTGGTGCCCGATGTAGTCGAACACGGGGTCCAGCGCGAACCCGAGGGGCGTGAAGACCGCCCAGCCCAGCATCGCGCCGCCGAACGAGACGTTGAAGAAACAGATCAACGCGAAGATGAAGACGTTGTGGAGCGACGCGAGCGGCGTAAGACCGAGGAAGGCGCCGAGGGCCATCCCGGCGGCCACCTGGCCGGGGGTGCCTTCGGAATGCAGCGTGTTGAAGATCGACTGGATGAGCTTGAGGATGATCATCCGGGCTCGAGGCTAGAGTCGATTCGGTGGCGTCAATCCCACGGCGACCGGGGCCGCTTCAGGTTCCGGCGTGAAATCCTCGCCGGGGTTGATGAACCGGTCCTGCTCGAACTTGTACTGCTTGTCGTACAGCTGCCGGTACCGTCCGTTCGCCGCCAGGAGCTCGGCGTGGGTCCCGCGCTCCACGATCTCGCCGCCTTCCATCACCAGAATCTGGTCCGCGCTGCGGATCGTGGATAGCCGGTGGGCGATCACGAAGCTGGTCCGCCCCTGCCGCAGGGTGCGGAGGCCGTCCTGAATCTTGGCCTCGCTCTCGGAATCGAGCGAGCTGGTCGCTTCGTCCAGAATGAGGATCCGCGGGTCGGCGAGAATGGCCCGGGCGATGGAGACCCGCTGGCGCTCGCCCCCGGAGAGCTTGACGCCCCGCTCCCCGACGATGGTGTCGTACCCCTTCTCGAACCGCCGGACGAAGTCGTCGCAGTGGGCGATCTTCGCGACCCGCTCGATTTCGGCCCGCGATGCATGGGGATTGGCGAACGCGATGTTGTCGGCCACGGTGCCGTCGAACAGGAAGTTGTCCTGGAGCACCACGCCCAACTGGGTCCGGTAGTCCGACAGCCGGATGGAGTCGAGATCCCGGCCGTCCACCAGGATCCGCCCCGACTTGGGACGGGCGAACGCCATGATCAGCCCGATCAGGGTGCTCTTTCCCGCCCCCGAAGAGCCCACCAGCGCGGTGGTCGACCCGGCTCTGGCCGTGAACGTGATGTGCTTCAGGACCTCCACGTCCTTCACGTATTCGAACGTGACGTCCTGGAAGTCGATGTCGCCCCGGATCTCGCCCGTCGGCGCGCGGGTAGCGTCGGTCTGGTCCTCGGTGGTCACGGACCGGATCTCCCGGATCCGGTCCAGTCCGGCGAACGCTTCCGTGATCTGCGTACCGATCGACGCGATGTTGATCAGGGGCAGCGCCACCTGCGCGACCAGGATGCCGTACAGGACGAAGTCGCCCATGGTCATCCGGTTCGCGACCACGGCCCGGCCGCCCACCAGCATGATCAGGATGCCGATGGCGCCGACGATCACCGATGCGAACGCGCCCACCCCCGAGATGCCGGTCATGGTCGTCGCGACGTTCCGGAGCAGTGAATGCACGCCGCGACCGAAGACCAGGCGCTCGCCCTTCTCGGCGCGGTACGACTTGACGATGCGGATGCCGCCGAGCGTCTCCGCGAGACGGCCGGTGACATCGGCGTTGATCTTCCCGCGGTCGCGGAACAGGGGCCGGAGCTTGGTGAAGGCGTAGGCCATCCCGCCGCCGAACGTGGCGAGAATCAGAATCGCGATGCTCGTGAGCCGCCAGTTGAGCAGGAAGAGCCAGACCAGGGCGATGGACGCGGTCAACAAACCGCCGATCATCTGCACCAGACCCGTGCCGACGAGATTCCGGATCCCTTCCGCATCGGTCATGATGCGGGAGATGAGGACGCCGCTCTTGGTGGAATCGAAGTAGTTGATCGGGAGACGCAGGACGTACGACTGCACCTTGCGACGCATGTCGGTGATCGCGGCCTGGGCCGCGACGCCGAGAATCTGCGAGTTGCCGAAGGACGACGCGGCTCCGACCAGGGTCGCCACCCCGACCCACAGGGCGATGCGCGGCAGAAGCTCCGGGTGATGCTGATTGATGACCTGATCGATGACCATCTTGGAGCTGGCGGGAAGCACGAATCCGGCGACGCGGTTGATGAGCATCAGCAGGAGACCGACGGCCAGGCGCCACCGGTGGGCGTAGATGAGCGCCCGCGCTTCCTGCCAGGAACCCGCGGTGATGGCTTTCTTCTTGGGCTTCTTGTCGGGAACGGCTGCCGGTGTGGTCACGAGGGGAATCTACGACCCCGGGAGCCGGGAGCGGTACCCTCCGTGCGGACGGTGAGCACAGCCCCCGGCTGCCCCTCCCTCAAACGCGCTGGAAGTCCGGCTGCCAGTCCGTCACGAGCTTCTTGATGGGCGTCCGCTCGTCGATCCGCTCATCCAGCACCCGCCGGACGAGCGCCGGCAACTCCGCGTCACTCGCGAAGCGGAGGCCGATCAGCTGGCTCGTCGACAGCTCCCCGATCCGCCCCCGCAGCTCCGACGGCAGGAGCTCTTTCAGCCGGACCCGCATCTCGAGCCGGATGACCCGGTCCTGATTGCGGGTCGCGAATTGCCGCATGTAATAGAAGACGTGGAGAAACGCGAAGGCCATCACCACGGTCCAGGCGGAGTCGAACGACAGCCCGGCCCGGAACAGGTGGACGATGGCCCAGACGAAATTCACAGCCAGAATGCCGGAAAAGAGGAAATGAAACCCGGGGATGTACCGGGGGTGAGTCCTGAAGTCCTGCCGACCCTGGGGCATCGATAACTCCGGAGAAAGGGGGCGTCGCCGTCACGCGTCGCTCTCCTGCAAACGCTCCGCGGCAGCTCCTGGGTTCCTCGACGGACCCTCAGAATCGCCTTATCTTGTGCGACGTGAGCGGTTTCTCTCTCCCGCGCGAATCGATCCACACACGACTCCTCCTGACCCAGGGGGGCGAACGGCCTGGTTCCGTGTTCGTGATGGCGCGGGCCCCGTCCCGCGAAGGGCCGGAGACCCCGCTCGAGATGCTGAACCGCCCGGAAGGGTTCTTCCCCTTCCTGCCCGACGATCAGAAGGAAGTGCTCCTCGTGTCCCGGGCCCAGACCATCGCCCTTACCATCCCGGCCGCGAGCGGGAAGCGGGCCCCGGGGGCGATCGAGATCGGACTCGAGGTCGCGCTGGTCGACGGCACGGTCTGGAACGGCGTCGCGGAGGTCGTGCTGCCCCAATCGATGTCCCGCCCCATCGACTATCTCAATGCCGGCGGAGGTCCCTTCTTCGCCGTGACCACCAACCACGCCACCCATCTGGTGAACCGCGCGCACGTCCTGTACGCGCGTCCCACGGACTGACGACATGGCGCGTCTCGACCCCTTCATCGATCTCCTCATCAAGAACGGCGGCGAGCAGCTGGTGCTGGTGCCCGACGAGCCGGTGGGGATGGAGAAGCATGGGCGGCAGTCCAAGCTCTCGAAGCAGGTGATCACCGAAAAGCAGCTCTACGCCCTGCTCACGGAGATGGCGCCCTCGGAAGCGGCGGACCGCATCGGCAAGGGCACGGGAGCGACGTTCGAGTACGCCGGCGGAGCCGGACTCGTCATCGTTCGCGTGACTCCGAAAAACGGCAAACTGCACGCGCAGATCACGCCCGGAGTGGATGCGGGGCCCCCGGCCAACGTGGAGTCGGAGGCCTCGCAGGAGCCCGCGGCGTCTCCCGCGAGGATCTCGGTTGCCCAGGAAGCGCCGGGGGGGGGAGGCCGCAAGCCGCGGTTGTCGGTCGTCGTGGCGCCGCCCCCCGCCGAGGCCTCGACCAACGCGCCGGGCGCCCTGCCCGCCGAGTTCGCGGACTCACGCCTCGAAGGCGCCCAGCGGCAGCTCGGCCAGTTGTTGCGCGCGCTGGTGCAATCCCAGTCATCCGACCTGCACCTGCGGGTGGATGAGCCCCCCATCTTCCGCACCCATGGCGAGATCGTGCGCCACGGCGAGGACCCGCTCACGGGCGAGCAGCTGGATCTCCTCCTCCTGTCGATCATGCCCGAGCGGAACCGGCTCGAGTGGCGGGAGTCGGGCGACACGGACTTCGCCTACGAGATCGCGGGGCTCGCGCGCTTCCGCGTGAACGCGGCGCGCGACCGGAAGGGCTCCGTCGGCGTGTTCCGCGTGATTCCGGCCAACGTCGTGACGGTGGAAGACATGGGCATCACGGCCGAGGTGCAGAAGCTCTGCTACCTCACCAAGGGCCTGGTCCTGGTGACGGGCCCGACGGGCTCCGGCAAGTCGACGACGCTCTGCTCGCTCATCGACCTCATCAACCGCGAGCGGTCGGATCACATCATCACGATCGAAGACCCGATCGAGTTCGTGCACGAGAACAAGAACTGCCTGATCACCCAGCGGCAGGTGCACGTCCATACCGAGAGCTTCAAGTCGGCGCTCCGGGCGGCCCTCCGCGAAGATCCCGATATCGTGCTGGTGGGCGAAATGCGCGACCTCGAGACCATCGCCATCGCGCTTGAGACCGCCGAGACGGGCCACCTGGTGTTCGGAACCCTGCACACGACCACCGCGCCGTCCACGGTGGACCGGATCATCGACCAGTTCCCCGCGGACCGGCAGGCTCAGATCCGTATCATGCTGTCGGAGTCCCTCAAGGGTGTGATCGCCCAGACGCTCTGCAAGAAGGTGGGCGGTGGCCGGGTGGCGGCGCGGGAGATTCTGCTCACCACGCCGGCCATCTCGAACCTGATCCGGGAAGGCAAGACGTTCCAGATTCCGTCCATCATCCAGACCAGCAAGAAGCTGGGGATGATCACGCTGAACGACGCCCTCCTCGATCTGGTGGAAAAGAAGATGGTGGAGCCGGACGAGGCGTACATGAAAGCCGTCGAGAAGGCCGGCTTCGCGGCCCAGCTCAAGTCGAAGGGCTTCAAGCTCACGGTGCCGGCCGAGGGGTGAGCGGCGGGCTCACCCCCCTCCGGGGCCTTACTCCGCCTGGATCGCGATCAGCGGATCTACCCGCGACGCCCGCCACGCCGGGATCACCGAAGCCACCAGTCCCGCCCCCACCAAGAGCGCCGACGCCGCGAGCCACGTCAGCGGATCGAGCGGGCTGACGCCGTACAGCATGAACACCATGAGCCGGGTGACCCCCGCGCTCGCCGCCAGGCCCAGCACCACACCCGTGCCGACGAGCTTCAGACCGTCTCGCGTCACCAAGCCCACGATCGAGGCGCTCGAGCTCCCCAGTGCCGCCCGGATCCCGAGCTCCCGGTTCCGCTGCACCACCGCATAGCTCAGCACGGCATAGAGGCCGGCGACGGCCAGCGCCACGGCGACTGCCGCGAACGTACCCAGCAGGCTGAAGTAGAACCGCGGGCGGCCCAGACTCCGGAGAATCACCTCGGACATCGGATTCACGTCGGCGATGGCGGCGCTCGGGTCCACCTGGGCCACCGCCGCCCGGATACCCGCGACCACCGCCGTGGGCCGCGTGCCCCGCACCCGGATCACGAGCGGGAAGCTGGCGGACGAAGTCGAGCTTTGGAGATAGGTCGAATACATCTCGGGCTGCGGTTCCGAGACCGGCCCGAAGTTCCGG
>Ga0209178_1000458_pt1 | contig 11977 bp, 14 predicted proteins | sample GAAS200_FD_187521 | JGI IMG/M metagenome (GOLD analysis project Ga0209178, IMG submission 187521) | Agricultural soil microbial communities from Georgia to study Nitrogen management - GA AS200 (SPAdes) (version 2) | ecosystem: Environmental > Terrestrial > Soil > Agricultural land | place: USA... | reverse complement strand
CTGATCCTCGCTGTTGCGGCGATCCTTCTCGCCCGCGAAAGCAAGGGGCTGCTGATGGGCGAACCTGCGGCGCCCGAAATGGAACGCTCCATCCTTCAGATCGCCCGCAGCGACGAGGCGGTGGACTATGCCAACGGCGTGGTCACGGTGCATCTGGGACCGCAACAGGTATTCGTCGGGCTGAGTATCGATTTCCGCGACGAACTGAGCGGACACGACGTGGAGCTGTGCGTGGAACGGCTGGAACGCGCGATCACGGACGCACTCCCGGAAGTGGTCTCGGTGTTCATCAAACCGCAGAAGCAGCAGAAGTGGGCAATCAGCGGCGTGAATGTTTCCCCGCCGGCCTCGCCCTGATCGCGTTCAGTCCTCGCGAGCGTCCGTCGATCGGACGAAGCTGATCGACGGACGTGTCAGCGAGCCATCACTTGGCCTGGAATCCCGCACACCAGCCTTTGGCCGCGACGTCGAAGCCCGGGAAGATCGCGCATGGGCCGTAGGCCTCACCCGCCTTGCCCTGGAAGTGCGCGCATTTCGCGCAGTCCTGCCCCGGCTTGTGCGGAGCTGGCGCCTTGGTATCGTCTTCGACGTAATGCAAGGCCTTCGCCGTCGCATTGTTCGAAGCACTCAAATGCGGCAGCGCCGCCCACACGCGGCGCGGCAGCGAACCCAGCAGCACCATTGCAGCGGCAGCGCCACCCGCGAGTTTGAGGAACCGGCGGCGCGGTGATGCGGTTTCTTCGCTCATTTGGATACTCCTGTGTGATCGAGGATTCGCGGGCACTGCGTGCAATGGTACGCCGCCACGCCGCTTCCGGCACGAATTTCCTTGCAGCCGCGTGTTACATTCAGCCGCCTGCAAGCTTCTTCCGTTCGCGCATGGCGCCCATTCCCGCCCGACACCCCGATCCACTGCGCACCTGCGGCGCCGAAATCGCGCGCGTGGGCGCCGAACTCGCGGCCCACGGATGGACGCCTGCCACCAGCAGCAACTTCTCGATGCGGATGGACGACTCCACCATCGCGGTCACGATTTCGGGCCGCGACAAGGGCGCGCTCACACCCGAAGACGTGATGGCGGTCGGGCTCGATGGCAAGCCGCTCGATCCCGCGCTGCGGCCTTCCGCCGAAACCGCCCTGCACCTCCAGATCTATCGCCGGCAGCCTGAAACGGGCGCGGTATTGCACACCCATTCGCACAACCAGACGGTCGCCTCGCGCCTGTTCGCGCAACGGGGCGTGATCGCGCTGCACGGATGGGAACTGCAGAAGGCCATCACCGGCTACACCACGCACGAGAGCCGCCTGGACGTACCAGTGTTTCCGAACTCGCAGGAGATGGCGGACATCGAAACCCGGGTCGATGCCTGGCTCGACGCGGGCAAGCCGCTTTACGCCTACCTCATCGAAGGCCACGGCCTTTACACTTGGGGGCGCGGCATGCCGGAAGCGCGGCGCCATCTCGAGGCGCTGGAATTCCTGCTGGCCTGCGAACTCGACTTGAAGCGCCTCGGAGGCATCCCATGAGTCGCCTGCGCGTATACGACCAGCGCGAACCTACCCGTCCGCTCGCCACCGAACTCGACCACGACACAATCGCGCGCACGCTCGGCGAGGTCGGCGTGCGTTTCGAGCGCTGGGAAGCCAACAAACCCGTCGCACCGGGCGCAAGTCAGGATGATGTGATCGCCGCCTACCATGACGACATCGAGCGCCTGCAAAAGGAACAGGGCTACACGGCGGTGGACGTGATTTCGCTGGCCGCCGATCATCCGCAGAAGGACGCGCTGCGGCAGAAATTCCTGAGCGAGCACACGCACTCCGAAGACGAGGTGCGCTTCTTCGTCGCGGGTCAAGGCCAATTCACCCTTCACATCGGCGAGCGCATCTACGACGTGCTGTGTGAAAGGGGCGACCTGATCGGGGTACCCGACGGCACCCCGCACTGGTTCGACATGGGGCCCAACCCGAACTTCATCGCGATCCGCCTGTTCACCAATCCGGAAGGCTGGGTGGCCAAATTCACCGGCGAGGATATCGCCGCGCGTTTCCCGCGTCTGGAAAATTGAAGCAAAACCAATTGATCTGAAGTTTTTGCCGTCCGGACTGACCACCTGGGATTGCACATGTCCTACCTGCAAAAGTCGCTGGCGCCCGGCGAAACCATCGTGGCGGTCTTCAGGCTGCACTGGTTCATGTGGATCCGCTTCTGGATCGTGATCGTGCTCGGGATCATCGCCGTCGTCGCCCTGCTGATTGCGCAGATCGCGTGGGGTGCGCTCGCGGCCGCGGTGCTCACGGTATTGATCGCGGGTTACCAGTGGCTGTGGCTGCGCGGCATCGAGCAGGCCGTCACCAACCGCCGCGTGGTCCGCAAGTTCGGCATCGTCTCGCGCAACACCACCGAACTCCGGCTGGCATCGATCGAGACGGTCGACCTGCGGCAATCGTTCTGGGGCCGGGTGTTCGGCTATGGGGATGTCGAAATCACCGGTCGCGGCGAAACCGCCATGGTCCTCGACCGCATCGCGCATCCGATCGAGGTGAAGCGCGAAATCGAGAGCGCCTATTCCTCGCACATCGAGGCACCCGTGGGCGGCGCCACGGCATGAGCGAGGTGACCGCATCCGGCGCACGCGCCGTCCTTACCGACATCGAGGGCACGACCAGCTCGATCGCCTTCGTCAAGGACGTGCTGTTTCCGTACGCGCGCGCGCGGCTTCCGCACTTCATCGAAAGCCATCCGGAAGATCCCGAGGTATTCCGGTGGCTCGACGCCACGGCCCGCGAAGCCGGCATCGACGATCCACGCTCGCGCCGCGTGATCGATACCCTGCTGCGCTGGATCGACGAGGATCGCAAGGCCACGCCGCTGAAGGCGCTGCAGGGCATGATCTGGAAGGCCGGATACCAGGCCGGCGATTACCGCGCGCACGTGTACCCCGAAGTGCCGGCGAAACTGCGCGTATGGAAGGCGCGCGGGATGCGGTTGTTCGTCTATTCCTCCGGCTCGGTCGCGGCGCAGAAGCTGTTCTTCGCGCATACCGAGGCTGGCGATCTCGCATCGCTTTTCGACGGCTGGTTTGATACCGAGGTGGGCGGCAAGCGCGAACGCGGTTCGTACCTGCGTATCGCCGGCGCCATCGCCCTGCCGCCGCCCGACATCGTGTTCCTGTCCGACATCGGCGCCGAGCTCGATGCCGCGCGCGGCACGGGCATGCAGACGGTTCAACTTTGCCGGCCACCGGAACGCTGCCCCGAATCGGGCACGCACCCCTGCGTTCCCGACTTCGACGCGATCAAGCTGGCATGAAACGCGTCGGCTGGGTGCTGCTCCCGATCCTGACGTTCATGGCCGGCGCCGCGGCGATGGCCGGCTGGCACGGCGCCCAGACGCGACGTGCGCCCACGCACCAAGCCAGCGCGATCGACGGCGCCCGGGTATTTGCGCCGGTGCCGGCAGCCACGGCAGGCGATGGTTCCTCCACGGGGCTGTTGCCGGATGATGCCTGGCCGCAAGGCGCGCCGACGCCCGAGCAGGTGATGTACGCGCAGCCTGCACTGCTGAGTCGCGAAGCGGCGAAGCTGAAGCCGCGAATCCCGGGCAAGGTGAATCTCTACGCCATCGTGTTTGCGGGCGATGGCAGCCAGGACGTGTTCCGCAACGAAGCCGAGTATTTCGAGAAGCTGTTTGCGCAGCGCCTCGGCGCCGCCGGCCACGTGATGGTGCTGGAAAACAATCCGGCGTCGTTGACCACGCGTCCGCTGGCAAGCTGGACCAACCTGGAAAGCGCCCTGGATGCGGTCGCGTCGAAGATGGACACGAAGCAGGACATCCTGCTGCTGTATTTCACGACCCACGGCAGCGAAGACCACACGCTGCTTGTGGATATGGACCCGTTGCCGCTGGACCAGATCGGCGCCGCCGACTTGTCGGACATCCTCGACGAGCATGCGTTCAAGTACAAGGTGGTGATCGTCAATGCGTGCTATTCAGGCGGTTTCATTCCGCCGCTGCAAAACCCGGGCACCCTGATCATCAGCGCCGCACGCAGCGATCGCTCCTCGTTCGGCTGCGGCGCGCAATCCGAACTCACCTGGTTCGGACACGCATTCCTGGTCAACGCACTGAACGAGACCGACGACCTGCGGCAGGCCTTCCAGCTTGCGCGCGCACAAGTTGCGGCATGGGAGAAGCGCGAGCGATTCGAGCCGTCCGAACCGCAGATGTCGGTCGGCCGCGGCATCGCACCGCAACTCGCGAAATGGCGGCAAGGGTTTACACCCGGTCCCGCGGTGCCATTTGCACCTGCTCCCTCGGCACCCGCGACCGCTGCAAGCACGCCATGAACGTTTCGAAGGACGCGCCGGCGCTGGTGATCCTCGCCGCCGGCCTCGGCAGCCGTTACGGCAACGCCAAGCAGATCGCGGGTATTGGCCCGGGCGGTGAATGGCTGCTCGAGTACGCGATCCATGACGCCATCGCGGCCGGCTTCACGCAAATCGTGATGGTGATCCGTGAATCCTTGCGCGAGACGCTGCAACAGCGTCTCGCGCCACACATCGAGGGACACGCTGCGCTGCATCTCGTGGCGCAAACCTTCGACAAGATACCCGACGGTTGCGCCATGACCGTCGATCGGACCAAGCCGCTCGGCACCGGTCACGCCTTGTGGTGCTGCGCACCGCTGCTGCACGGCCCGTTCGCCGTGATCAATGCCGACGATTACTACGGCCGCGACGCGTTCCGCTTGCTGGCCGACCATTTTCGGAGAGCCGCGCAGCCGGCGATGGTCGGCTATCGGCTCGAGGCCACCCTTTCCAGCCATGGCGGCGTCAACCGCGGCGTGTGCAGGGTCGATGCCGAAGGACACCTCGTGACCGTCACCGAGTTTCTCGACATCGCTGTCCGCGACGGTGCGCTCACCGGCAACGCACTGGACGGAATGCGCACGCCACTCGCTCCCGACGCCGTCGTTTCGCTGAATTGCTGGGGGCTCCTGCCCGACCTGCTGCCCGAACTCGAACGCGGCTTGCGCGCGTTTCTGGCGCACGCCAGTGCGAAAGACGAATACTTCCTGCCGCACGCGATCGCGACCCATCTCGCAACGCACCATCGGAAGCTTTCGGTGCTGCCCACCCGCGACAACTGGCTGGGCCTGACCTATCCCGGCGATCGCGCACACGTCGTCTCCGCAATGGCGGCGCTGCATCAGGCAGGCGCCTACCCGACCCCGCTGTGGTCGCGCGCATGAGCAGTTTCGTCGGGCCCGACGCCGCGACGCGCCATGAGCTGGCCGCGGCTTGGGGATTGAGCCCCAGCGCGCAATTCGCGCCGCTCGGCGGTGGCTTGATCAACCGCACCTTGCTGGTCACCGATGACGACCGCCGGCGCGTGCTGCAATGCCTCAATACCCAGGTGTTCCGCGATCCGGCGCTGGTCATGCGCAACTGCCACACGATCACGGCGCATCTCGGCCGCGAGCGCGCGGCGGGTCGCTACGCCTACGCGGTGCTGGAACTGGTACCCACGCTCGCGGGAGCAACGGCCGCGATCCTGGCCGACGGAACGTGGTGGCGCATGTACGACCATGTGCCGAACACCCGCACCCACGAGACCGCCGGCAACGCGTCGCTGGTGTTCAAAGCCGGGCGAGGCTTCGGTGCGTTCACCGCCGCATTGTCCGGCATCGATCCGAAGGATGTCGGCGAAGTGATTCCGCGATTCCACGATCCGGTCGCGCGCTTCGACACATTCCTTGCGGCGAAGCAAGCCGATCGCGCGGGTCGCGTCGCCGCGACCCGATCCGAATGCGAAGCCGCACTCGGGTATCGCGACGTGCTGGGGCACTGGCGGGATTTGCTGGCGGCCGGGCTGCCGTGGCGCGTCACGCACAACGACTGCAAGTTGAACAACCTGTTGTTCGATGCGAACGACCGGGCGAGATGCGTGATCGACCTGGACACGGTGATGCCCGGCAGCCTGTTGTTCGATTTCGGAGACATGGCGCGCACCATGGTGAGTCCGGTGCCGGAAGACTCGACGGACATCGAAAACGTGGGCATACGGCACGATCACTTCGCGGCGCTTGCACGCGGCTACGTCGAGGGCTGCGGCGGGCTGCTGACGCCGCTCGAGCGCGACAACCTCGTATTCGCCGCGCGACTCGTCACGGGCGTCATGGCCTTGCGGTTCCTCACCGACTGGCTGGATGGCGACCGCTACTATCGCATCGACCGCCCGGCCCACAACCTGGAACGCGCGCGCAATCAGTTCGCGCTGTTTGCCGCCTTCACCGCGCAGGCCGGCGCCTTGCAGGCGCTGGTGCCCTCAGCCTGATCCGTTGGCGGCACCGTGGCGGCGCGCCAGCGTCGCATCCACGTCGGCCAGCGACAAACCACGCGCGCGCAGCAACACCATCAGGTGATAGACCAGATCCGCGGCCTCGCCGAGCAGCGCGGCATCGTCCTGGATCACCGCCGCCAGCGCGGTCTCGACGCCCTCTTCGCCGACCTTCTGGGCGATCCGCCGCACGCCGGCTTCGAGCAATTCGGTGGTGTAACTGCCGGCTGGCCGCCGCGCATCGCGTGCGGCAATCAATGCTTCCAGCCTCGGCAGGAACGCCCGCGGCGACGCCGCGCGCTCACCGAAACAGCTCGACGTGCCGAGATGGCAAGTGGGGCCGTGCGGCCGCGCCAGGATCAACAAGGTATCGCGATCGCAATCGAGGCTGATGGATTCCACCTCCAGCACGTGACCCGACGTTTCGCCTTTTTTCCAGAGCCGCTGTTTGCTGCGGCTCCAGAACGTTACGCATCCCGAAGCCCGGGTTGCGGCCAAAGCCTCCGCATTCATGTAACCGAGCATCAGCACTTCGCCCGTGGTTGCATCCTGCACGATCGCCGGCACCAGTCCGTCGCCCTTCCGGAAGTCCACGCGTTGCAGATCGTCGTGATTCATGCGCGTCCCCTCATATCCGCATCGTGATGCCATGATCGCGCAACCAATACTTGAGATCGGGAATCGCGACGGCGCCAGAATGAAAAACGCTGGCGGCGAGCGCACCGTCTACGTCGGCGACGTCGAACACCTCGCGAAAGTGTTCGCGCGCACCCGCGCCGCCCGAGGCAACCAGCGGCACGCGGCATATTGCGCGCGCGGCGCGCAACTGCTCGACATCGTAACCTTCGCGCACCCCGTCGCTGCCCATGCAGTTCAGGACGACTTCCCCGGCGCCACGGCATTGCGCTTCATCGATCCAGTCCAGCGTGCGCCGGGCGACTGCGCGCATGCGCGCCGAATCACCGGCATATTGCCGCACCCGCCATTCGCCATCGTCGTCGCGCAGTGAGTCGATGCCCACCACCACGCATTGCACGCCGAACGCATCAGCCAGCTCGTTGATCAGCTCGGGCCGCTTCAATGCGGGCGAATTGACGGAAATCTTGTCCGCGCCCGCGTACAGTGCCGTGCGTGCCTCGGCCACGCTGCGGATGCCGCCCGCCACGCAGAATGGTATGTCTATTTCGCACGCCACCCGTTCCACCCAGGTGCGATCGACGGTGCGATGCTCCGGACTCGCCGTAATGTCATAGAACACCAGTTCGTCGGCGCCGGCATCACGATACCGCAGCGCCAGCTCGACAATGTCGCCGACCACCACGTGGTCGCGGAAGCGGACGCCCTTCACGACCTTGCCGTCCCTCACGTCCAGGCATGGGATGATGCGGCGGGTCAGCATGCCAACGCATCCCGAAACGTGAAATATCCTTCGAGCAGGGCGCGCCCGAGTATGACCGCGTGAACGCCCACGGCGCGCACCGCGCGAATGTCGTCCAGCGAATACGCACCACCCGAGGCCTGGATTTCGAAACCCGCACCGGTGTCGAGCAAGTCGCGGTAGAGGTCCAGGTTGAATCCACCAAGGGTGCCGTCCCGTGCGATGTCGGTGCACAACAAGTGGTGCGCGCCGGCACGGGCGTAGAACGCAACCAGTGTCTCGAGCGTTGCATCTGCATCTTCGGTCCAGCCGTGCACCGCCGGCCGCCAGGCGCCCGCTTGGCCGCGCACGTCCAGCGCCAGCACCAGCCGGTCCGGCCCGAACTGGCCCAGCCAGTTCGCCGTGGCATCCGGATTCCGAACCGCCATGCTGCCGACGACGACACGCGCCACGCCGATCGTGTACAGGCGCTGCAAATCGCCGGCATTGCGCACGCCACCACCGCATTGCACCTGCAGGGAGCCAATGCCGCAGATGGCTTCGATCGCAGCAAGATTCTCGAAGCTTCCGGAACGCGCGCCGTCGAGATCGACGACGTGCAGCCACGTTGCACCCTCGCCCGCATAGCGCCGGGCAAGACTGACCGGATCATCCGCGAACACCGTTTCGCGTGCGTAGTTGCCTTGCCGCAACCGCACCACGCGGCCTCCCCGAAGGTCGATCGCAGGGATCACGTCAAAGCTCATGAGAACAGGAAATTCCGCAGCGTGGCCATGCCGAACGCGGCCGAGCGCTCGGGGTGATACTGCACGCCAAAGAAATTGGCGCGGCCGATCGCTGCCGAAAACGTGCCACCGTAGTCGCAGGTCGCCAGCGTTGCCGTACATACCGGCACCGCGTAACTGTGGACGAAGTACGCCCAACCGTCCCTGGTATCGTCCACGAAAAGCCGGCTCGACGCTGCCGCCACGACGCGATTCCACCCCATGTGCGGCACCCGCCGGTCGTCGCGATCGGCGAAGCGCTGGACGTTCGCATCGATCAGGCCCAAACCATCCACATCGCCTTCGTCGGAACGCGCGCACAACAGTTGCATCCCCAGGCACACGCCCAATACCGGTTGCGTCAACGACCGCAGCACGTCGACGAGGCCGCTTTCACGCAAGCGCGCCATCGCCGGCGCGGCGGCGCCCACGCCCGGCAGGATCACGCGATCGGCCGCCCGAATGGCCGCGGCATCGCGGGTCAGGCCTGCTTCGATACCCAATCGCTGCAGCGCGTACCGCACCGAACCGATGTTCGCACCACCCGAATCCACCAGCGCCACGTTCATGCGAGCACGCCTTTGGTGCTCGGCAGCGCAGTGCCTTCGCGACGCAGCGCCTGGCGCAGCGAACGTGCCACCGCCTTGAAGCACGCCTCGACCATGTGATGCGCGTTTTCGCCGCGCACCGCGAGGTGCAGGTTGGCGCCCAGTGCATTGCACAGCGAGCGGAAGAAGTGCGGCACCAGTTCGGTGGGAAGATCACCCACGCGTTCGCGGGGAAATGCGCCGTCGAACACGAAGAACGCCCGTCCGGAAAGATCCATCCTCGCATCCGCCGCGCTCTCGTCCATCGGGAGGGAAAAGCCGTAACGCTCGATGCCGCGCTTGTCGCCCAACGCACGCCGTAACGCCTCGCCAAGCGCGAGCGCGCAGTCTTCCACCGTATGGTGCTCGTCCACGCAGGTATCGCCTTCGCAATGCACGTGCAGCGCAAAGCCGCCGTGCTTGCCCAGTTGCTCCAGCATGTGATCGAAAAAGCCGAGCCCCGTCGAAACCTCGGGCTCACCGGTCGAATCGAGATCGACACGCACGCCGATGCGGGTCTCACGCGTGATGCGTTCGATTTCGGCAACGCGCGGATGGTCGAGCAGACGATGCGCAACGTCGGGCCACGCCATGCCTTCAGCACCGATTTGCAATCCGCGCACGCCGAGATTGGCGGCAAGCTCCATGTCCGTCGCTCGATCGCCGATCACCGCCGAGGCAGCGCGGCTCCAGCCGTCGTCCGCAAGCCATGTGCGCAACAGGCCCGTGCGGGGCTTCCGGGTATCGCGGTTCTCGTGTTCGAAGCTGCCGTCGATCAGGATGTCGCGAAACGTGACGCCCTGCGACCCCAGGACGCGCAGCAGCAATTGCTGCGGGCCATCGAAACTCGCCAGCGGAAAGCTCGGCGTGCCCAGGCCGTCCTGATTGGTCACCATCACCAGCTCGTACCCGGCGGCAACGCAGCGCTGCAGCGCCGCGACCACACCCGGCATCAGATCGAACTTTTCGAAGCTGTCCAGTTGCTCGTCAGCAGGCTCAACGACCAGGCAACCGTCGCGGTCGAGGAACAGGACCTTGCGCATCATGCCGGCAACCCCGCTCGTATTGCCGATTCGGAGCCCTTTCGTGCACTGCCCAGTGATCGCAGCACGGCCAGCACCCGGTCGTTTTGGTCGGGCGAACCGAGCGTGATGCGCAGTGCGTCGCCCAGCATCGGGTAGCGGCGCACATCGCGCACGCTCACGCCCGCATCGCGCAACACTTCGCAGGCACGTCCCGCATCTTCGAAACGGACGCCAAGGAAGTTGGCTTGCGATGGCAGCACGGCGCGCACGCAGCAGCACCGCACCAAGGCGTCGCGGACCCGGAGGCGTTCGCGCCGGATCGTTTCGACACGTTCCCGCATCGCGCACTCGCCTTCGTCCGATAGCGCGCGCAGCGCGATCTCGATGCACGGGGACGGCAGCGGATACGGCGGCATCAGCTTGCGCAGCAAGGCGATCACGCGTGCATCCGCCAGCAGTGCGCTCATCCGGATGCCCGCGAGCGCCCAGGCCTTGGACAAGGTCCGCAACACGACCAGGTTCGGAATCGCGCCGATGCGATACGCGAGGCTTCGGCATTCGCCCTCCGGATCGGCGAATTCGACATACGCTTCGTCGACCACCACCAGCGCCTTGCTTGCAAGCGCCTCTGCCAGGCGCAGGATCGCGACGCGCGGCACGCCGGCACCCGCCGGATTGTTGGGCGCGCAGACGAACACCAACTTCACCGCCGTGGTGACGGCCGCAAGCACCGCGTCGACATCCAGAGAAAAATCACCGCACAAGGGCACAGCAACGACTTCGGCGCCCTGTACCTGCGCGCACACCGCGTACATGCCGAAGGTGGGCGGCGAAACCAGGATGGCATCGCGTCCGGCGGCGCAGAACGCGCGCACCAGCAGGTCGATGCCTTCATCGCTGCCGCGTCCGACCAGCAATTGATCGTTGCCGACGCCGTAGAGGCTTGCGAGGCGCGCAACCAAAGCTGCCGGTTGCGGGTCGGGATAACGGTTCCAGTCGCGATCGCACGCGAAAGGTGGCCACGGCGATTCGTTGGCGTTCAGCAGGATCGAACCACCACCGCCTGCTTCCATGCGCGCAGAGGAATACGGTTGCAAGGCCCGGATCTCGGGGCGCGCGAGTTCGACCGGATTCATGCCACGGACCTCTCGCGCGCAGCAGCTTGCATATCGCACTGCAGCGCATCCAGGCGCAAATTCACCGCATGACGGTGCGCGTCGAGCCCTTCGGCTGCTGCCAATGTTGCTGCACAAGGGCCCACCGCGCGCAACGCCTCGGCGCTGCACGCCTGTACCGTGATCTGCTTCTGGAAGCTCGCCACCGACACGCCGCTGCAACTGCGCGCCCAGCCGTAGGTGGGAAGTACGTGGTTGCTGCCGCTGCAATAGTCGCCCAGCGATTCCGGTGTCCAGGGCCCAAGGAATACCGACCCCGCGCTTTCAATCGCAGCGAGCCACGCCCGCGGATCGCGCACATGGACGATCAGGTGTTCGGGCGCATAGCGGTTGCTGATCTCGAAAGCGTCCGCTATCGAACGGGCCTGGATCAATCGGCTGTGCCGGAGCGCCTGTCCCGCAATCGCGGCGCGCGGAAGCATGACGCACTGACGCGACACCTCCGACGTCACCGCATCGAGCAGACGCGCGCAGTCGCTGACCAGCAGGACCTGCGAATCCGGGCCGTGCTCGGCCTGCGACAACAGGTCGGCCGCGACAAATCGAGGATCGGCGGATTCGTCCGCGATCACGAACACCTCGGACGGACCCGCAGGCATGTCGATGGCAACGCCATCGTGCGCTGAAGCGACCCGCAACTTGGCTTCCGTGACCCAGGCGTTGCCGGGCCCGAACAGCTTGTCGCAACGCGGCACCGATTCCGTG
>Ga0209178_1000457_pt1 | contig 11985 bp, 13 predicted proteins | sample GAAS200_FD_187521 | JGI IMG/M metagenome (GOLD analysis project Ga0209178, IMG submission 187521) | Agricultural soil microbial communities from Georgia to study Nitrogen management - GA AS200 (SPAdes) (version 2) | ecosystem: Environmental > Terrestrial > Soil > Agricultural land | place: USA... | reverse complement strand
TTCACTACACGTGTGCGAATCGCGACAAAATGCGTGCGGCGATATCCATCGCGCAGATTGGGGCCGGCACGGGCCGGTGCCCGTGCTGGCTCGCAGGCGTCACTTCGGCAAGGCGAACGCGATGACGTAGTCGCCGCGCTTGGTGCCGAGCGTGCCGTGGCCGCCGGCCACGATCACAAGATATTGCCTGCCGTCGATCGCATAGGTCATGGGTGTGGCCTGGCCACCCGCGGGCAAGTGGTATTGCCACAACAGCTTGCCGCTGCACTCGTCGAAGGCGCGGATGTCACCGTCCATCGTTGCCGCGACGAAGATCAGCCCGGAGGCGGTGACGATCGGCCCGCCCATGCCGGGCATGCCAAGGTTCCAGTGGTTCGCGACCGCGTTGCCGAGCGGCACCTGCCACAGGCGCTTGCCCGTGCGCATGTCCACCGCGCTCAACTCGCCCCACGGCGGCTCGACGCAGGGCGTTCCCAATGATGACGTCCAAGTCGTGCGACGCATGGCATAGGGCGTGCCGCGCATGGGCGAAAAACCCCAGCCGTCGTATTGCTTCGAATCGGCCTGTGTTTCGTATTGATTGCGCGGCACCAGCGCCACCAGCATGGCGATGTCGTTGGTGTTGACCACCGCGACCTGATGAACCGGATCGAACGCCAGCCCGCCCCATTCGACGCCACCCGCATAGCCGGGCAGTTCGATGCTGCCCTGCACGCTGGGCGGGGTGAAGATGCCTTCGGATTTGTAGCGTTCCCGATGGCAACCGGCCGCAAGGGGCGCCAGGTCGTCTTCGGTCACCGGTCCCTGCCGCACCAGCGGTTCGGGCGCGGTGGGAAACGGTTGCGTCTTCGACAGCACCTCGCCCGGCACGCCGTCCTGCGGCACGGGTCTTTCGACGATCGGAAAAACGGGTTTGCCGGTTTCGCGATCGAAGGTGAACAGCATGCCGGTCTTGGTCGGCTGGATCACGGCAGGGATCGAACGGCCGCCATGCTGCAGCGTCACCAGCGAGGGCTGCGCCGCGCTGTCGTAATCCCAGAGGTCGTGGTGCACGAGCTGGAAACCCCACGCCAGCTTGCCGGTGTCGCCGTCCAGCGCGACCACGGAATTGGCCCAGCGGTTGTCGCCGGGGCGCAAGCCGCCGAAGAAATCCGGACTGGCCGAGCCCGTCGGCACGAACACCAGGTTTCGCTGCGGATCCACCGACAGCGGCGCCCATGCGTTCGCGGCGCCGGTCGTTTGCGCCGCGTGCGCATCCCATTGCGCGTACATCGGATCGGAAGGATCGCGCGGAATCGGATCCCAGCCCCAGACGAACTTGCCGCTGCGCGCGTCGTACGCGCGCACCGTGCCGTGCTCCAGTTCCACGCCGCGGTTGTCGCCCACGGACGAGCCAAGGATCACCTTGCCGTCCAGGACCACCGGCGGCGACGTGACCAGGTAATCGCGCCAGGTATCACCTGGTTTCCATGTGGAATGGATACCGCTCAAGAGATCCAGCGCGCCATGATCGGCGAAGTCCTGGCACGGCTTTCCGGTTTTGGCGTCCAGCGCCAGCAGCCGGCTGTCCAGCGTGGGCGCAAAAATGCGTGCATGGCAGGACGCATCGGCCGCGGATTGCGGATCGACCCACAGCGTGACGCCGCGCGAGGCCGCGTCGGAATAATTGATCCGCGCAACCCGCGAATCGTGCCGCCAACGCAGCTTGCCGGTGGCGGCATCGATGGCGATCACGTCCGTGGCGCTGGTGGTGAAGTACAACGCACCGTCGTAAAGGATCGGCGTGGCTTCCCACGTCATGTGCGTGGTCCACGCGTCGCCGGGAAAGCCTTGTCCGTGTTCGCCGGTGCGGAAGGTCCAGGCCACTTTCAGGTGCTTGACGTTCGCGGGCGTGATCTGCGCGGCCGGCGAGTAGCGCGAGCCGCCGGCATCGCCACCGTAATGTGCCCATCCGGCGTCTGCGGCGGGCGGCGGCGCGGCGTATCCGCTGCAGCCGGCCAGCAGCACGGCAACTCCGGCGATCATCCAATCGCGGCGAAACGATATGCCCATGGTGCGGCTCCTGATCGGGATGCGCGCAAGCTAAGCGGCGTCATGCGGCGCTGCAAGCCGGTATGGGCCGAACGGCGCGATCCGGTGACGAGCGGCGCCACGGCCGCGATCAATTCAGTTGAACAGTTGCGGCAAGCGGTTGCGATAGCGGCGGCTGAAGTTCACGTGGCTGCCGTCGGCCAGCACGATGCGGTAATCGCCGCTGTCCCACGGCTGGATTTCGCGGATGCGATCCAGGTTCACGATGTGCCCGCGGTGCACCCGCGCGAAGCGTTTCGCGTCCAGCCTGCGCTCCAGCGCCGTCAGCGATTCGCGCAGTGGCCAGGTCTGGCCTTGGGCATGGATGGCGACGTAATTGCCGTCAGCGTCGATCCGATCGATGTCTGCAGTGTTGAGAATGAACTCGCGGTTGAGCTTCTTCACCACCAGGCGCTCCAGCGGCGCCGGTCCTGGCCCATCCGGCTCGGTCGCTGATGTTTCCGCTGGCGCCGCCGGCTTCGCCAACTGGCTCTCCAGCCACAGTCGATAGATCCGGAACGCCTGCAAGCCGGCGAGGATCAGCACGTAGGTCACCAGATCCTTGCGGTATTCGTAAATCCAGTCGGTCCACCATGCGCCGAAGCTGTAATGCGCATGCATCAGCGCATAACCGAACTTGCGCAACAGCACCATGCCACCGACGTGGGCCAGCGAAAACACCGGCGTAACCGCAAGGTGCAACGGCACCGCCCAGCGCCAGGTGCGCGCGGTGATGGGCGACAGCCGATACAGGCGGGCGATGAACGGAATCAGTGCCCACAGCAAAAGCGCGCTGGAGAATTCCCAGAGAAACGGTTTCCACCATGCCAGTGACGCACCGTCGCGCGCATAGTTGGTCAACACGGTGAATACATTCATCGTGCAGATCGCGGCGATGGCGCCGCCGAAAATCACGATCTGCCAGATCAGTATCCGGCGCTGGATATCGGCTTCGGTGAAACGCGACGCGGGTGCGACCGTTGCCATCGATGCAGTCAGACGTCGCGTGCGAGATCGGCGGCCAGGCCGATGTAAGTGCCGGGCGTCAGGTCCAGCAGGCGTTGCCTGTCGGCGTCGGGCAGGGCAAGCGAAGCGATGAAGGTTTGCAGCGTGTCGCGGGTGATGCCCTTGCCGCGCGTCAGCGCCTTCAGTTGTTCATACGGTTCCGGCAAGCCGTGGCGGCGCATGACCGTCTGGATTGCTTCGGCCAGCACTTCCCAACTGCCATCGAGATCGGCGGCGATGCGATCAGCGTTCACCTGCAGCTTGCCGAGTCCTTTTTCCAGCGAAGCGAACCCGATCAGCGCGTGACCGAAGGCTTCGCCCAGCGCGCGCAAGGTGGTGGAGTCGGTGAGGTCGCGCTGCCAGCGGCTGATCGGCAGTTTTTCGCTGAAATGCCCGAGCAGCGCGTTGGCGACGCCGAAATTGCCCTCGGCATTCTCGAAATCGATCGGGTTGACCTTGTGCGGCATCGTCGAGGAACCGACTTCGCCCGCTTTCAATTTCTGCCGGAAGTAGCCGAGTGAAATGTAGCCCCACATGTCGCGCGCGAGATCGACGAGGATCGTGTCGATGCGGCGCTGCACGTCGCAGAGTTCGGCAACGCCGTCGTGCGGCTCGATTTGCGTCGTGTACGCCTGCCATTGCAGGCCCAGCGATTCGACGAAGCGGCGCGAAAACGCGAGCCAGTCGATTTCCGGGTACGCAATCGCGTGTGCATTGAAATTGCCGACCGCGCCGTTGACCTTGCCGGGAATCGCGATGGCGGCGAGTTGCGCGCGCTGGCGTCCCAGTCGCGCGACCACGTTGGCCATTTCCTTGCCGAGCGTGGTGGGCGAGGCGGTCTGGCCGTGGGTGCGCGAGAGCATCGGCAGATCGGCATTGGCGTGTGCAAGTTCCCGCAGCCTGGCGATCGTCTTGTCGAGTCCGGACAGCAGCACGTGCTCGCGCGCGTCGCGCAGCATCAATGCATAGGAAAGATTGTTGATGTCCTCGGACGTGCAGGCGAAATGCACGAACTCCTTGGCTTGCGCGAGGGCGGCATCGTCGCCGATCCGCTCCTTGATGAAGTACTCGACCGCCTTGACGTCGTGGTTGGTGGTCGCCTCGATCTCCTTGATGCGTGCAGCATCGGCGACGGAGAAGTCGTCGGCGATCTTCTGGAGTCGGGCACGCGCCGCGACCGGGAACGGCGGAAGTTCCGCGATGCCGGTTTCATCGGAAAGCGCGATCAGCCACGCGATCTCCACCGCAACGCGCCGGTGCATCAGGCCGTATTCGCTGAAGATCGGGCGCAGCGCATCGACCTTGGAGGCGTAGCGGCCGTCCAGCGGCGAAAGGGCGGTGAGCGGGTCGAGTCGCGGCATGTTGGTCTCGGTGCAGTTGACCCGCGGCATTGTAGCCGGGCTGCGCTTCGCTCAAGGGACGAAGATGAGTGGCGAGGGTGCATGCATGGACGATGCCGTGGCGTCACATGTCCGATCGGGTGGCTTGCGCCTTCACGACTCGTCCCTCGTCCCTCACGGATGTCGGCAGCAGCCGGTTATACTTTCGGGTTGCCGAACTTCTGGAACCGAGCAATGCCGAACTTCCGCACCGAGCACGACAGCATGGGCGAACTCAAGGTACCCGCAGACGCGCTGTGGGGCGCGCAGACCCAGCGCGCCGTGGACAACTTCCCGATTTCGGGTCTCACGCTGCCGCGCGATTTCGTCCGCGCGCTCGGGCTGATCAAGACCGCGGCGGCGGATGCCAACCTGAAGCTCGGCCACCTGAAGTCCACGCAAGCCGCGGCAATCCGCAAGGCTGCGCAGCGCGTGGCGGCGGGCGAGTTCGACGCGCAGTTCCCGATCGACATCTTCCAGACGGGCTCGGGCACCTCGTCCAACATGAATGCCAACGAGGTGATCGCGCACATCGCCACGCGCGATTCGAAGGCCAAGATCCATCCCAACGACCACGTCAACTACGGACAGAGTTCCAACGACGTGATCCCGACCGCGATCCACGTCAGCGCGTCGCTGGCCGCGCGCGAGCAATTGCTGCCGGCGTTGAAGCATTTGCAGAAGACCATCGACAAGCGCGCGCGTGAGTTGAAGAATGTCGCCAAGACTGGTCGCACGCACCTCATGGATGCGATGCCGGTGACCTTCGGGCAGGAACTCTCCGGCTGGTCGGCACAGGTCGGGTCGGGCATTGCGCGCGTCGAGGATGCGCTGAAGCGCATGCAGCGGCTGCCGCAGGGCGGCACCGCGGTCGGCACCGGCATCAACGCCGATCCGAAATTCGCCAAGGCGTTCTGCACCGAGTTGTCGAAGGCGACGAAGGTGAAGTTCGCCTCGATGGACAATTTCTTCGAAGGCATGGCGTCGATGGATGCCGCGGTGGAGTTGTCCGGCCAGTTGAAGACGCTGGCGTGTTCGCTGATGAAGATTTCCAACGACCTGCGCTGGATGAATTCGGGGCCGCTCGCGGGGCTCGGCGAAATCGAACTCGTCGCGCTGCAGCCGGGCTCATCGATCATGCCGGGCAAGGTCAATCCGGTGATTCCGGAAGCCATGACGATGGTGTGCGCGCAGGTGATCGGCAACGACGCCACCATCACCATCGGCGGCCAGGCCGGCAATTTCCAGTTGAACGTGATGCTGCCGGTGATCGCCTACAACCTGTTGCAGTCGATCGTGGTCCTCGGCAACGCCTCGCGCCTCCTCGCCGACAAGGCGATCGCCGGATTCAAGGTCAACAAGCGGCGCGTGGACGAGGCGCTGGCGCTGAACCCGATCCTCGTGACCGCGCTGAATCCGGTGATCGGTTACGAGAAAGGCGCCGCCACCGCCAAGCAGGCCTACAAGCAGAAGCGTCCGATCATGGACGTGGCGCTGGAAACTACCGGCCTGTCGAAGGCGGAGTTGAAGAAGCTGCTCGACCCGGTCGCGCTCACGAAGGGCGGCATCCACGGGAAGTAAAAACCTCTCCCCCAAACAGCGTCATGTTTGGGGAAGAGGTAGCAAGGCGCGCGGTGCGGAGTGACAGGGGCATCGTTCAGGCGGCTGCAGTGGCCGCCGCTGGAACCGCCCGCGCACCGCGCAGCAGAATCCCGGTCGCGATTTCAGCGATGAAGATCGGTATTCAGTCGACTTGTATCGCGTTGCTCCACTCCGGCATCACCAGACCGGTCATCGCCATCACGAAGGTGAGCGCCGAGGCAGCCATGCCGAATGCCGAGAGTGTGCGTGGCAGGTATGGCGAGCGCAGGAACAACCGGTAGAACAGCGTCGAGCCGAAGCTGAAGAACATGATGCCGATGTTGAACGACGCGAAATCCGCGCGACCGGCCAGGTCCACCAGCGCCTCCACTTGCGCCGCTCCCAATGCCTGCGCGAATTTCGGGTCGGTCCGCAGGGCAAGCGCCGCGAAGGTGACGAATGCGGTCAGCCCGCCGAAAGCCTCGCCCAGCCGGAAATACAGGGCGAGGCGGGCCGTCGATTCATCGACGGATTTCAGGACCATGTAAAGCGAATACGCGAGCAGCACCGTGAGCAGCGAGGCGATGAATTGCAGCACCAGCGCGGCGCGACAGAGCGGCAATGCTTCGCTGATGTTCGCGGTGCGCTCGGCGAATGAGCCCGGGGCCCGCGATCTGGCCAATCAGGAATTGTCCACCCATGAACAGCACGATCAGCAGCAGGTACGCGAAGCCGGCGATGCGTGCGTAGCGCATTTGCACGTCGTGGTCAGGCGCAACAGCCATGGGTTGGATCCTTTCTTTGGTCGGTGATGGAGCCAGATGATGTCCCGCCGGTTGGTCCACGGTTCACGCGGATTCCGAAGCCGCGGAATTGGATGGGCCGGGGCGCACGTCACCGTGTTCGACGGCGTCCACTTTCGGCCACTTCCATGCATGCCACACCACCAGCAGTTGCAGGATGATTTCGACGACGGCCAGCGCCTCGTAAAACCACCATCCGCCAGACATGAAGAAGATCACGATGGCGGTGTAGGCAAGCCCGAGCACGATGTTGAGCCAACGGTTCAAGGCGGGCGGCAACAGCAGCGACAGCGCAATCATCAACGCCGGAAACGTGATCAGCGCCGAGGTGCCCAGCAGGATGCCCTGGGTGGTCGGTCCGAGCGAGCCCATCTGGCCGTCGAACATCGCCTTCAGCGTGCCCGGTACGAACAGGCCGAAGTAATCGCCGTAGATGTAGCAAAGCATCACGGACGCCCACAGTGCGGACAGCTTCAGTTGCACGGGCGGATCGAATCGTTTCAGTGCACTGGGTCGTGGCATGTCATGTACTCGCGGCGGGGAAATTTGCGGGTTGACTGCGGAATGTGCGGCGCGCGCCGAACGCGAGCAGCCACAACATGAAAAGGATTTCGATGAATTGCAGTGGGGCTGAAATGCGGCTGACGACCTCGTCGAACTGCGGCAGCACCGACCAGGTGATGCTTTGCGCGAGATAGGCAAGGCCATTGAGGATCAGGCCCCAGGCGAAAATCCTCGGCAGGAACGAAGAACGCAGGATCAGCAGTGCCAGCGGCAGCAGCCACAAGCCCCAGAACACCATCGCAGCGCCGATTTCCTGGCCATGCAGTTTCAGGAACAACAATGCCAGGGCGTCCCGCTGCGGCTTGTCGAATACGGCGAGGAAATCGGGACCGCGTGCGATCAGCAACACCGCCGCGTCATTCAGCACGTTGAAGAAATAGATGGCCGCCTGCAACACGCCACCCAGGATCACCGTCAGTGCGGCCAGCTTGCGATCGACATGCGCGAACAGGCGATAAAAGGCCAGCGTCAGGAACAGCATCAGCACGCCGGTGATGAGATCGCAGAAGATGCCGAAACGAAACAACGTTTCGTGCGCGGCGATGTTCGCCATGGTCGCCCCGGCATCGCCGGTGATGAACAATTGCATCGGGATGTAAACGAGCCGGACCGGCGCGGCCATGATCACCAGCAGGTACAACAATCCGGCAATGCGGGCATTCCGATTGGCAGCCGTCATGGGTCATGGCCCGCGCTGGCCATGTCGAAGCTGTCGGCGACGTCCTTGCGGCAGTCATCGACATCCTTCTGCGTCAGCGTGGCATAGGGCTCGAACGCGGGCAGGTCGGCGGCCAGTTGCTGCTGGGACGCCATCAGTTGCGGCAGGCGCGTGCACAATTGTTCGGAGGCTTTGCGAACGCCGGCCAGCCGCTTGTCCATGCGGGCTTCGATCGCGTCGTCGTCGTCGCCGAACAGTGCCGCGAACACCATCGGCACCAGCGCGCGCCTGCCTGCTTCCACGCCTGCATGGCCGATCGCGATGCCCTGTTGCGCGATCTCGATGTATTGGGCGCGGTAGGCCAGCACTTCTCCGCGTTGCTGCGGCGTGATCACCACGGATTTGCCGTCGATCAGGAAGTCACCCTGCGGCGTGATGACCGCATCGGGCGCATGCTTGTCGTGCGAGGTGAGCGTGGTGTTTTCCGTCGCGAGTTTTTGCGAGGCGGCGTCCAGTTCGTTGTCGGCGGTGCGAAAACCGGCGCATCCGGCCAGAAGGATCAGGCCGCAGCACAAGCCGGCGATGCGTGCGAATCGGATGGGCGTCATGGGTCGCAATCCTCGTATCGGTCCGGCAGGGCGTGCTGCGTGCATCGCGGGCGGGTTTGCCAGCCCGGTGGGTCAATCGTCGTCCTTCAACGCATTCGTCCGGCAGTCGTCGATGTCCTCCTGGGTCATGGTCGCGTAGGGCTTGAATGCGGGCACGTCAGCCGCGAGCTTTTGCTGGCTCGTCATCATCGCGGGCAGGCGATCGCAGATCTTCGCCGCCGCCTCGCGGATGCCGGATGCCTGCGCCTCCACGCGTTGCCGGATCTGCTGGTCGGATTCACCGGCCAGCGCCCCGGCGATGGCCGCGCCCGCCGCACTCATGCCGAGCGAAGCGCCCTGCTTGCCGATTTCGACGCCCTGTTGGGCGACGCCGACGATCTGCTGGCGATAAGCCAGCATTTCATTGCGCTGGGCGGCGGTCAGCGGTACGGCCTTGCCATCGATCAAAAAATCGCCCTGCGGGGTGATCTCGGCTTTCGGCTTGCCGTCGCCACCGTCGGAAACGCGGATGTTCTTGGTCGCGATCTCCGCGCCGACCTTGTCCATCGCGCGGTCGATGGCGCTGGCGATCGGCGTGTCAGGTGATGGGGACGCGCTGGATGACGCCGAAGACGCCGGCGCCTGTCCCGCACTGCAGGCGGTCAGCACCGCGAGACTCGACGCGGCACAGAAGACGGAAAGTTTTCGCATGATCATGGCTGGCTCGAGGCTGAAGTGTCGGAGTGGCGGGGATCGGCGACGGGTTGTGACGATGCGGAGCTCGCGGCGGGCACGGCGTCGCCCGGCGCATACGTGACGGAGCTGCGGACTTGTTGCCGTCCATTTTTATAGGTCGTGCTGCGCGTGACGCTGCACTCCATCCGGTTGCGCGAGGCATACGGTGCAAACGCGGGGATCGCGGTGGCGATGGCGCTCTGCGTCGCACCCAAGGCCTTGACGTCGGCGCACAACTTGTCCGCGGCGGCCTCGATCCGGTCGGATTGGGCGTCCATCCGTTCGTCGAGCGATGACGAGTCGGCCTGGAAAACCGAGCGGATCGCGGCGCCGATGCTGTGGGTGGCGATTTGCACGCCCTGCTTGCCCACTGCGGCGCCGGAACTCATGGTGTCTTGCGCCTCCCGGTAATAGCGCTGCAGCAATTGGCGTTGTTCCGGAGTCACGGCGATGGTTTGGCCGTCGATTTCGAGGACGCCATCGCGACCGACATGCGCACTGGGGTGGCCCAGTGCGTGCACCACGATGCCGTTCGAATCGAAGGTGATGCTGTTGCCGAGCGTATTGATGCCGGGCGAGCATGCGGCCAGCGCCGCGCCGATCAGGATGACGCATGCAAGGGTCAGCGTTGCCTTCATGACTTTCTCCCGGGCGATGGTGATCAGGCTTCGTCGCGCCAGCGGCGGAACCATATGGCTGCTGCGATCAGGGCGATGCCCACCACGGCGCCGATCCACATTTCCGGCATGGCGAACGCGCGCGCCATCGCCCCGAAGCTGATCGCGCCCAGTTGATCGCCATCTACGAAATTTATGCCGTGGCTGGACAGCGCATCCGGCGCGATCCAGCCCGCCGGCACCACGCTGAGCAACGCGCGGCCGACCAGGTCACCCCAGAAAAACTTCGTATCGACGTTCGGCAGGCCCAGCAAGCCGACCCAGAAGTTCAGCACGCCGGCCACGATCGGGATCACCACCGCCCACAGGAACGGCTTGCTGCGCACCGCCGCCGACCACACCAGCAGCCAGCCGACCGTGGGCAGCGCCCACACCGCATCCACGGGAATCATCGCCAGCAGATGCACCCACAATGCGAAGGGTTCGGTGTGCGCCCACAGCAACCCGAAGGGATTCACCCCGTGCGCCAGGAACCACACGCTGACGATGACCTGTGCGCCGATGTAGCCGGCCAGCGTCACCAGCATCGCGATCACCGGCACGATGAAGATCGCGGCAATGACCTTGGAGAGCACGGTCGAGGTATCGGAAACCGGCAGCGATTTCCAGAACAGGATGCTGCGATCGCGACGATCGTCGTACAGCGCGCCCAGCAGGTAGAAAAACACCACGAAGAACTGCACCACCCCGGTGATGAAGGCGAACAGCAGCATCGTGGCGTCGAGTGCCTTGACCAGCTGACCGATGTCGTGCGCGGAAGCGCTGCGCAGCATTTCGCTCAGGTTGGCGGCGCCCATGTTCACGGACATGTTGACGCCCATGCGTGCGCGGAACACTTCCCCGGCGATGATCCCGAGGATGGTGATGCCCAGGATCACCGCGGCCGCGGTCACCTGCGCCCACAGGAATCCTCGCCGCGATTCCCAGTACTCGCGTTTCAGCAACCAGGCAAACGGCGATTTCAAAATCGCGTTCATGCGTAGGTTCCTTTCATGATGGCGACGAACAGGTCGGACACGGACGGCCGCTTGACCTCGCCCAGTTGCGCCAGTTGTTCGGGATCGGCGCTGTCATACAGGAAGATGCTTTTGCCGAACACCGCCCCCCGCTCGTCGATGGGTTTCAGCGCGCGGGCGGCCTCGACCTTGTCGGCGTTCACCAGCACTTCGGCGAACCTCGCGCCCATTTCTTCCATGGTGGTGCCGAGCGCGACCTTGCCGTCGCGGATGAACAACAGGTCGGTGAGGATGTGTTCCACTTCTTCCACCTGGTGGGTGGTGATCAGGATGGTCTTGTTCTCGTCGAAGTAGTCCTCCAGAAGGCTCTGGTAGAACTGCTTGCGGTAGAGGATATCCAACCCCAGCGTGGGTTCGTCCAGTACCAGAAGTCGCGCATCGATGGCCATCACGATCGCGAGGTGCAACTGCACGATCATGCCCTTGGACATTTCGCGCACCTTCTGGTTGGCGTGCAGCTTGGTGCGCGCCAGGAAGCGCTCGCACTTGGCGCGATCGAAGCGGGGATGCACGCCAGCCACGAAATCGATGGCTTCGTGCACCCGAATCCAGCGGGGCAGGGTGGCGACATCGGCGATGAAGCACACTTCGCGCATCAATTGCGGGCGCTGTTTGCGCGGATCCATGCCCAGCACCTTCAGGTCACCCTCGAAATCGGTCAGCCCGAGGATGGCTTTCAGCGCGGTGGTCTTGCCCGCGCCGTTCGGTCCGATCAGGCCGACGATGCGGCCGTTGCCCACCTGGAAATCGGCACCGTCCAGCGCCACGGCATTCTTGTAGCGCTTGGTGAGTCCACGTGCTTGGACCACGATGTCCGATCCGGCCGCCGGCGGGGTGGCGGGCCGTTCCGCGATGGCTTCGGCTGCTGCGTTCATCACGATTCCCTCTTGTGTGATTCTTGCGCTGGCGT
>Ga0209178_1000456_pt1 | contig 12013 bp, 14 predicted proteins | sample GAAS200_FD_187521 | JGI IMG/M metagenome (GOLD analysis project Ga0209178, IMG submission 187521) | Agricultural soil microbial communities from Georgia to study Nitrogen management - GA AS200 (SPAdes) (version 2) | ecosystem: Environmental > Terrestrial > Soil > Agricultural land | place: USA... | reverse complement strand
GGCCCCGCAGTCGGAACACACGTAGGCGGTTTTCGCCTTGGCCATCAGGCATCGTCCTCGGCAAACAGCACGCGTCGGGTGACGCCGCAGGTGAGTTCGTAGGAAATGGTGTTCGCGCGGTCGGCGATGATTTCCACCGGCAGCTGCGGACCCCACAGCGTCACGACATCACCCACCTTCGCATCCGGCGCGCGGCGCAAATCCAGGGTGAGCAGGTCCATCGACACGCGGCCAATGATCGTGGCCGGTGCGCCATTGACCAGCACCGGCGTGCCGGAGGGTGCGCTGCGCGGATAGCCGTCGCCGTAGCCGATCGCGGCCACTCCAACGGGCATGTCCTCCGGGCATTCGTAGGTCGCGCCGTAGCCGACGTGCTCGCCGCGCGCGATGCGGTTGATCGCGACCAGGCGTGTTGTCAATGTCATCGCAGGTTCAAAGCCGAAGTCGCCCCCGGTTTTTCCTTCCACTACGGACAATCCGTAAAGCAAGCCGCCCACGCGAACCCAGTTTCCACGTGCAGCCGGCCAGCCAAGCAGCGCGGCGGAATTGGACAGCGCGCGATCACCCGGCACGTCCACCGCGGCATCGAGAAAACGCTGCGTCTGGCGCGCGGTGAGGTCGTTGTCGAATTCGTCGGACGACGCGAAGTGCGTCATCAACACGATGGCCTTGTCCACGGCCGGCAACGCAGCGAGCCGCGCGTGCAATTCGCGCGCGCGCCCGGGTGCAAAACCCAGGCGATGCATGCCGGTGTCGACATTCAACCAGACTTTCAGTGGGTCGCCGCCGCGCTCGGCTTCCAGCATGGCAAGTTGCGAATCATGGTGGATCACGGCTTCGAGGCGCAGCCGGCGCATTTCGGCGAGATCGCCGGCCGCATCGGGTCCCGACAGCACCACGATGCGCTGACGATGGCCCGCGGCACGCAGGCGCAGGCCATCGGCGATCGATGCCACCCCGAAGGCATCGGCGTCGGCCAGCGCGCGCGCGCAACGTTCGAGGCCATGACCGTAGGCATCGGCTTTCACCACCGCCATGACTTTCGCACCATCGGCCAGCGCGCGAACCCGCGCCAGGTTGGCGCGCAAGGCATCGAGATGGATCGTCGCGGTCGCGGAACGGCTCAAGCACTCACTCCAGAGTGCCGACGTAAGCTTCCGGCGCGTAATTCTCGAACTTGGTGTACTGGCCGAGGAAGGTCAGCTTGACGGTGTCGATGGGGCCGTTGCGCTGCTTGCCGATGATGATTTCGGCGACGCCCTTGTGGTTGGATTCCTTGTTGTAGACCTCGTCGCGATAGATGAACAGGATCAGGTCGGCGTCCTGCTCGATCGCGCCCGATTCGCGCAGGTCACTCATCACCGGGCGCTTGTCGTTGCGCTGTTCCAGCGCGCGGTTCAACTGCGACAGCGCGATCACCGGCACGTCCAGTTCCTTGGCCATGGCCTTCAGGTTGCGCGATATCTCGGAGATTTCCGTCGCGCGGTTTTCCTTGTTGCCGGGCACCTGCATCAACTGCAAATAATCGATCACGACCAGCCCGAGCCCGTGCTCGCGCATCATGCGGCGCGCGCGCGAACGCAGTTCGCCGGGCGAGAGGGCGGGCGTATCGTCGATGAAGATTTTCGATTCCGACAGCAGCGACGCGGCCTGGCTGACGCGCGGCCATTCCTCTTCGGCCAGTTCCCCCGAGCGCAGATCCTTCTGGTTGATCCGCCCCATCGAGGAAATCAAACGGAACGCCAGTTGCGACGCCGACATTTCCATCGAGAACACCAGCACGGGCTGCTTGGCGCGCATCGCGACCGCTTCGGCAATGTTGAGCGCGAACGCGGTCTTGCCCATCGACGGACGGCCGGCCACGATCACCAGATCCTGCCGCTGCATGCCCGATGTCAAATCATCCAGGTCCTTGAAGCCGGTGGTGAGTCCGTTCAACTGGCCGCGATTGGCATAGCGCTGCGCCAGCAGTTCCACCGCCTCTTTCACCGACTGGCGCACCGGCACCACCTGCTTGCGGCCGCGCGCGCCGGCCTCGGCGATCTTGAACACGCGCTGCTCGGCGGTTTCCAAAATTTCCGGCGTGCCGCGGCCCTCCGGATTGAATCCGTCACCCGCGATCTGGGTGCCGGCCTCGATCAGTTTGCGCAGCACCGACTTGTCGCGCACGATGTCGGCGTAGGCTGCGATGTTGGCTGCGCTGGGGGTGTTGTTGGCGAGTTCCGCGAGATAAGCCACGCCACCGACGTTGGCGGTTTCGCCGTGGCGCTCGAACCATTCGCCCAGCGTCACCGCATCGCAAGGCTGGCCGGCGCCCGCGAGCTGGCCGATCGCGCGGAAGATCAGGCGGTGTTCGCGGCGGTAGAAATCTTCCTCGACCAGCCGGTCGGCCACTTGGTCCCACGCCTCGCCCACCAGCATCAAGCCGCCCAACACCGACTGTTCGGCTTCGATCGAATGCGGCGGCACCCGCAGTACGTCGACGCGCGGCGGCGGATTGTTGCGTTCGGGCAGGACGGCGCTCATGCAAGCGTGGGCGTTTGATGCGGGCAGAGGGGTCTGGCCATGCCGAAGATGATAAGGCGCTGTCTCACGGCGCGCGATACATCAACCTCCGGGTACACACCATCGCAAAAACTGTGGAAAAGTTGTGGGGCACCAGTGACCAACTCCGCCAGAACCGCTGCAGAGCTGCCGTCATGCAAAGCGGGAGCGACTGTCGGTTTGGACGCGCGGATCAACTTCGGAGCAGGTTCCGGCGGTCTGAACAACAAGCGCGGTGATGTGGCAAATCGCGCCGCGATTCGTGCGGCGTTCCTACAATCCCAGGCGCGTCGGCGCGTAAGCCAGTGGATCGAGGACCGGCGGCGCGCCAGAGATCAACGAACCGACGAGTTCCGCGGTGGCCGCGCTCATGCTCACGCCCAGCATCCCGTGGCCGGTCGCGAGCAGCAGATTGTTCCAGCGCTTCACCGGCCCGATCAGGGGCATCTCGTCCACGCACATCGGTCGCCAGCCCCACCATTCCTCGCGCAGTTCGTCGCCGATGGGTGCACGCAGGTACGCCGCGGCGCCGCGCCGCAACGCATCCAGCCGTGTGCGGTTGAGGCGCTCGTCGTAACCGGAGAATTCCATGGTGCTGCCGAGCCGGTAGCCGGTTCCCCACGCGGTCACGCACACGCTGGGTTCACGCAGCACCAGCGCGCGGCGCGGGCACGGATCGGGCCGCGACATCGTGATCGAATAACCCTTGCCGGGCTGGATCGGTACTTTGAGGTCCAGCATCGATGCCACGCGCGGCGTCCACGCGCCCACCGCCATCACGATGCGCTCGCCGGCGAAATCGCCGCGCGAGGTGCGCACCGCATCGACGTGGCCGTTCGCGCACCGGAAGCCCTGCACCGCCGCGCCGCTTTCGATGATGCCGCCGTGTTCGCGCACCCGCCTCGCCAGACCTTCTACCAGCAAATCGGGACGCAACTGCGCGTCGTCGGCATGCAGGATGCCGCCGACCACGCCCGGCAACAGCGCCGGTTCCATTTGTTCGACCAGGTCGCCGGCCATCGCCGTCGCCGCCACGCCGAGGCGATGCAGCCACTCGATTTCGGGACGATCGTGTTCCAGCGCCTGCCGCGTGCGATAGACATACAGATTGCCGGCCGGTGCGTATTCGCAGTCGATGCCCTCTTCCACCAGCACGCGCGGCAACAAGGTCCACGACCGGTTGAGGATCGCCGCGCGTACGATCGCGGCACGCTGGGCAGCGCCGAGATTGCAGCGGCGCGCGAAGCCCAGCAGCCAGCGCCAGCGCTCGAGATCAGGCCGCGGGCTGACGTACAGCGGCGCATCGCGGCGCAGCATCCAGTGCAGCGCGCGCCACGGCATGCCCGGTACCGTCAGCGGAATCGCGTGGCTGGGGGTCAGGGTGCCGCAATTGCCGTGCGAGGCGCCGCAACCGGGCTCGCCGCGGTCGACCACCCGCACCGTCGCGCCGCGACGGAGCAAAGTCAGCGCGCAGAACAAGCCGATCACGCCGCCGCCCAGGATCAGAACGTCACTGCGTGCTTCACTCATTCCGACAATTGTAGCGTCGATGCGGCGGGCACCGAAGGGGCGCTGGTGCCGCGCCGCGTCCGGACGACGGGCTGGCCCCCCTTGGGCAGGCGACGGGGCCAGCGGCTGCCTTCGACTGGCGGCAAGGGGCCAAAACACGGACCGGTAGCCCGTTTTCTCCGGCATCCCGCCGTCCTTGGCATCATTCCTGCAGGGTTATTCCCGCACAAGGGGAATCCACCATGAACGCCAACATCGACACCGGTTTTTGCAGCGTACCCGAGATCCTGCTGATGCTTCGCGCCCCCGGCGCGGGCTGGCTGGCCACATTGCTGGCCGCGCTGGACGAAGCCAGCCGCGACCCCGACTTCAACGCCTATCACCGCGCCATCCTGGCCCACTGTCTCGACGAACAGGCGGTGCCGGCGGCGGTAGCGGAGGCGTCCCGCCAACGCACGGCACAGTTCGAGCAGGCGCTGGCGACGCAACTCCATGATCGCGCGGGCGATCGCATCGCCGCCTGCTGAAACCTCGGCGACGTCCGGTGCCCGCTGGACGTTGCCGGCGCCATCGGGTACCTTCGGGCCTGCCACCGCGCGGCAGTCCACGTCGATCCGATGCCCTTCTCCGATCGCAACCCGTTCGCCCGTCCTGCGTGCGCCCATCTAGGGGCCGCGCGTTGAACGTGTGCTGGCGCCGCGTTCGCCTGCTTGCGGGTTGCGCGGCGCTGCTATTGCTGGCGGCCTGCGCCAGCATTTCGCCCACCCGCAACATCGCGCCTTCGGCGCCCGCGAACCTCGCCAACAACGTGCTGTTCCGCGCGATCGGGCTGGTCGGCACGCCTTATCGCTGGGGCGGCAACACGCCGGCGTCCGGCTTCGATTGCTCGGGGCTGGTCGATTACGTGTACAGGACCGAAGCCGGCATCGCCCTGCCCCGCACTTCGCGCGAGATGGCCGCGCTGGATGCCCCGACCATCGACCGCGACGATCTCGAACCCGGCGACCTGTTGTTCTTCGGCAAGCGCCATCGCGTCAACCACGTCGCGATCTATGTCGGAAATGGCCGCTTCGTGAACGCACCGAACACCGGCGGCACGGTGCGGCTGAACGAACTGGATGGCTACTACTGGCGCGACCATTACCTGTTCGCCAAGCGTGTGCTGACGCCACGCCTCCGCGCCGCCCTGGCGGCGGATTGATCCACCGGCCGGCGCGTGCGCGATCGCCCGCGCACGCAGCATGGCAAGCGACCCAATGGAATCCACATGCAGAACTTCACCCTATTCGTAGGCCGGATCGGACTGTCGCTAATCTTCATCCTTTCAGGCATCGGCAAGGTCATGGCCTATCACGCCACCGAAAAGGTGCTGATCGCGCACGGCTTGCCGCCGGGGCTGCTGCCGCTGGTGATCTTCGCCGAACTGGGCGGCGGCCTGGCCATCCTGTGCGGCCTGCTGACACGCTGGGCCGCGGTCGGCCTGTTCGTCTACACGCTGCTCGCCGCCATGATCTTCCACAACAACTTCGCCGACCACGAACAGTGGATCAACTTCATGAAGAATTTCGCGATCGCCGGCGGCTTCCTTGTGTTGGCCGTGCGCGGCGCCGGCGGCCTCTCGATTGATGCATGGCGGCGCTATCGCAAGCAGAAGCAAAAGATCTTTTTCTGATTTTGTAGGTTGAGGCGCGGCCGCAACGTTGGGCTTCTCCCCGGGCGAGCCCGCCCGGGATCAGCCCTACGACCCGCTGTTGTGGAAAGTCAGGCCAGGGATGGCCGTTCTTTTGTGTACGCGAAGCAGTTCCGCCCACTCATCCGTCGCTCGAAGCCGCGATCAAGGACGATCGCACAATTCAGTGGTGACCGTCGCCGGGATGCGCATGCCCGTGCGCGATTTCCTCGGGCGCGGCGGCGCGCACGTCGACGATCTCGATGTCGAAGTGCAGGGTCTTGCCCGCCAGCGGATGATTGTGGTCGACGTCGATCGCGCTCATGCCGACCTTGTGGATCGTGACTACGCGCTGGCCGCCGTCCTTGGTCTGCAGCACCGTGGTCATGCCGGGCTTCAACTTCTGCGCATTCTGGAAATACTTTTTCGGCACGCGCTGCAGCAAGCCTTCCTGGCGTTCGCCGTAGGCATCTTCCGGCACCACGTCGATCTCGAACTTCTCGCCGGCTTCGCGGCCGGTCAGCGCCTTCTCGACGCCCGGCACAAGTTGGCTGTGGCCCAGCAGCGCCAGCAGCGGCTCGCCGCGCTTGCGCGAATCGTCGTACGGCTCGGCCGCGGCACCGGCCGCGTCGCGCACGACGTAATGGAAACTGACGACGGAATCTTTTTCGGCACGCATGACGATCTCTGTTCAGGCAAGGCTGGTGCGCAACGCCGTCCCTTGGATCACGAGGTGGCTCGCACGCAGCGCGGGGTTGCGGAAGGATGGTTTTCTAGCCCGCGACGGCGGACGAACCGCGCATGGTAGCGTCGCCGGATTCCGGCGTCACGCCGAACTTCGCGCCGCGCGATTCCGGTCCGAACCAGGTCAACAGTGCCAGCAGCACCGCCACGATGGCGATCCACACCGATTGCACGATGGCGTAATCGCCACCACGCGCGTGGGCGATCGAGGTCATCGCATATGCTGTCCACGACACCAGAAGGTTGCCGAGCTGGTAGGCGAAGCCGGGCAACGTTCCGCGCACGTCGTCGGGCGAGAGTTCGTTCAAGTAACCGGGCACCACGCCCCATGCGCCCTGCACCGCGATCTGGATCCAGAACGCGCCGATCGCGAGCAGCAACACCGAACCGCCGTAGCTCCACAGCGGAATCGCCGGCAGCGCCAACACGCAGGCGATCGCCATCGCGCGCCGGCGCCCGATCTTCTCGGACCACTGGCCGAACACCAGGCCGCCGACCAGCGCGCCGAGGTTCAGGATGACCGTCAGCAGGCTGGTGGTGTGGGTGTCGAAATGCATCTGCAGTTTCAGGAACGTCGGGTAGACATCTTGCGAACCGTGGCTGAAGGCGTTGAACACCGCCATGGTCACGATCATGTAGGCGAGCAGTTTCCAGCGCCCGCGCATGGTTTCCATCACGCCGCGCCGCACGCCCGCTCGCGCGCGCTGCTCGAACACCGGCGATTCCGGCACGCTGCGGCGCAGGTACAACACCAGCAGCGCCGGCAGGATGCCGAGCGCGAACATGCCGCGCCAACCGATGCTGTCGAACAACAAACCGTAGGCCAGCGCGCACAGGAGATAGCCGCACGGATAACCCGATTGCAGGATGCCGGACACGATGCCGCGCGACTTCGCGGGGATCGATTCCATCGCCAGCGACGCGCCGGTGCCCCATTCGCCGCCCATTGCGATGCCGAACAACGAGCGCAACACCAGCAACACGATCAGCGAAGGCGCAAACGCGCACGCCAGGCCCAGCACCGAATACAGCGTGACGTCGATCATCAGGATCAGCCGCCGGCCGTAGCGGTCCGCGAGGCGTCCGAAGATCAGCGCACCCAGCGGCCGGAACGCCAGCGTCAGCAACAGCGCGAAAGCGACGTCCGATATCGGGACATGGAACGAGTCGGCCACCGCCGGCATCACCATCACCAGCAGGAAATAATCAAACGCGTCCAGGGTCCAGCCGAGAAAGGTGGCCGCGACGGTGTGCCGCTGGGTGCTGTCGAGTGCGCGCAGATCGGCGATGACGGACATGGGCGATTCCGATGCGGCCGACGGCCGTGGTCCCGCGAGCATACCGCCGCATCCACGGTGCATGCACGCAAGCGGCGATTACAATGACCGGGTGAATGTAGAGACTTTGCCAACGGAAGCGTTGCTCGATGCCTTGATCGACCGGATCGACGCCGCGCTGCCGCAGACCCAGTGCACCCGCTGCGGTTATCCGGCCTGCCGTCCTTACGCCGAAGCGGTCGCGCGCGGCGAAGCCTCGATCAACCGCTGTCCGCCTGGCGGTGCGGAAGGCGTGCGCGCGTTGGCGCGGATCACCGACCGGCCGGTGCTGCCGCTCGATCCCGCATGCGGCATCGAGGCGCCGCCCTCCGTCGCGGTGATCGACGAGGCGGCGTGCATTGGTTGCACCAAGTGCATCCAGGCCTGCCCGGTGGACGCGATCGTCGGCGCCAGCAAGTTGATGCACACGGTGGTGGCCGATCTCTGCACCGGTTGCGAATTGTGCGTTCCGCCGTGTCCGGTCGATTGCATCGCGATGGTCCCGGCGCGCGGCCTGCCCGAGCGGTTGCCGCGCCCCTTGCTCCCCTGTCCCATGTGAATTGGCGCGAGCCTTGTGGAAAGTCGGGCCATGGATGGCCGTTCGGGTGCCCCGTGTGAGCAATTTCATCCCAGCAACACCACCTTCCAATCCGCGGCGATCACGGAAGATCGCATGGGCAATCCGCGGTGCGTGGGCCGTGGCGATCCTGGCGTTCTGCCTCGCCTGGCCGGCATGGGAATACCCGACCTTCGACATCGAGCCGCAGCAGCGCCTGAAGGCGTTCGTGCAATTGGTGCTGCTGCACGGCTCATGGTTGCTGTGGCCGCTGTTGCTGCAATCGGGGTTCAAGGCATGGCTGCGGATGCGGGAACAGCGCCGCTGGCGTGCGGCCGGCGCGGTCGGGCTTGCGCTCGTGTGCGCGGTGCTGTGCTGGGCGCGTTTCGTGGCCCCCAACCGGATCGTGGTGCGCCGCACCGTGATTCCCGCGCCGATCGACCTGAACATCGCACTGGTCGCCGACACGCACGTCGGCATCTACACCCGCACCGGCAAGCTCGCGGAGATGGTCGCGAAACTGAATTCCCTGCACATCGACATGGTGCTGATCGCGGGCGACCTCACCTACAACCCTCCCCACGACCTCGCCGCCGCGCTGGCGCCGCTGCGGCACCTGAACAAGCCCACCTACGTGGTGCTCGGCAACCACGACGTGCAACTGCCGGGGCCGCCACTGGCGCACCAGATCTTCCGCGCGATGGCGGCGCCGAACGTGCAATTCATCGAGCATCGCGTGATCGATTTCCCGACCTTCCGGCTCGCCGGCCTGTACGACTGGTGGAGCGGGCGCGACGACGCCGCGTTCCTGAAGGCGCTGCCGCACGACAAACCGTTGCTGGTGTTGATGCATCAACCGCACAGCCTGCGCGCCTTGCGCGGCGTGGATTTCGCGCTGGCGATGGCCGGCCACACCCACGGCGGACAGGTGTACATCCCGTGGCTGACCGGCGAGGTATTCATGCTGATGCGCAGCGAGCCTTACGTGAACGGCTATTACGATACGTCCACCGGGAAACTGTTCGTGACACCCGGTATCGGCGTGACCGGCGTCCCCCTGCGTTTCGATTGCCCGCCCACCATCGACGTGCTGGAATTGCGCCGGCATGTCCAATGACCCTTCCACGCAGCAACCCTGCACCCACTGCGGCGACTGCGCGCGCGCGTGCCCGGATGCATTGAATCCGGAAGCGCTGTTCTTTGCGTTGGTGCATGACGATTTCCCGTCGGCCCGTACCGCGCGACTCGACGCCTGCAGCGAATGCCATCGTTGCGTGGAAGTGTGTCCCTCGCACATTCCGCTGCTCGGCTGGTTCCGCTGGGGCAAGTCCGAACTGCACGGACGCGCGCGTGCCGAAGATGCGCGCAAGCGCTTCGAAGCCCGCAACGCGCGACTCGCGCGCGAACGCGAAGCGCGCGCCGCGCGGCGGCGCGAAGTTCCGTCGCCCACTGCGCTGCCCGCACAAACGATCAGCCACGCCGAGGTGCTGGCGGCGATTGCGCGCGGTCGGGCCAAGCGCCGGAATCGCCCATGAAGCGCGAAAATATCGCGGAACTCTTCCGCCGCCTGCGCGACCTCGATCCCAACCCGACCACCGAACTGCACTATCGCACGCCGTTCGAACTGCTGATCGCGGTGATCCTGTCGGCGCAGGCCACCGATGTCGGCGTCAACAAGGCCACCAGGCGCCTGTTTCCGGTGGCCAACACGCCGCAAAAAATCCTCGATCTGGGCGAGGATGGCCTCAAGAAATACATCTCGACGATCGGCCTCTACAACGCCAAGGCCAGGAACATCATCGCGACCTGCGCGTTGCTGCTTGAACGCCACGATGGCGAAGTGCCGCACACGCGGGAAGAGCTCGAAGCGTTGCCCGGCGTCGGCCGCAAGACCGCCAACGTGATATTGAACACGGTGTTCGGCGAAGCCACCATCGCGGTCGACACCCACATCTTTCGCGTGTGCAACCGCACCGGCCTCGCGCGCGGCAAGACGGTGCGCGCGGTCGAGGACAAACTGGTGAAGGTGGTGCCGGATGAGTACAAGCTCGGCGCCCACCACTGGCTGATCCTGCACGGCCGCTACGTGTGCGTTGCACGCAAGCCGAAATGCCCGGTCTGCCCGATCCGCGATCTGTGCACCTACAAGCACAAGACGCCGGGTTGATCGCGGCGACGGGCTGCGACCCGACGCCGCATTTTTGGCGCACGGCCCACGCTGATATCCTGACCGGATGCACAAACAGATCGAAGCCTACGCGGAGCGCATGTGCACCCGGTTCCGCGGATTCCTGCCGGTGGTGGTCGACGTCGAAACCGGCGGCTTCGATTCGCAGCACGATGCGTTGCTGGAAATCGCGGCGGTGATGGTGAGCATGGACGGCGACGGCATGCTGGTGCCGGAGCCCGTGGTCTCCACGCATGTCGAGGCGTTTCCGGGTTCGCACATCGATCCGAAATCGCTGGAGGTGACCGGCATCGATCCCGACCAGCCGCTGCGCGGCGCCCTGCCCGAACGCGCCGCGCTGGACCTGATTTTCAAGCCCGTGCGCGAGGCCATCAAGGCCAGTGGCTGCCAGCGCGCGATCCTGGTCGGCCACAACGCCGCCTTCGACCTCGGCTTCCTCAACGCCGCCGTGCAACGCACCGGCCACAAGCGCAATCCGTTCCATCCGTTCTCGTGCTTCGACACCGTGACGCTGGCCGGGCTCGCCTTCGGGCAGACCGTGTTGTCGCGCGCGGTGCAGGCAGCGGGTTACGAATGGAACGCCGACTACGCGCACTCGGCGGTCTATGACGCCGAACGCACGGCCGCGCTGTTCTGCACGATCATCAATCGCTGGAAACGCTTCGAGGACATCGAGCGGGAAACCGTGGGCGCCGCTTGACGCCGACGCTCATCCGGCCGGCGCGTACCGCAAGGCCAGTGCGATGAGTTGCAGCGCCGCCAGCGCGAAGATGCCCGCGACCACGTCATCCAGCATCACGCCGAACCCCCCGTGCACGCGCCGGTCGGCAAGTCGCACCGGCCACGGCTTCCAGATGTCGAACAACCGGAACAAGGCGAAGCCCACCAGCATCCACCACCATGGCGCGGGCGCGGCAAGCAGCGTGATCCACATGCCGATCACCTCGTCCCACACCAGCGCGCCCTGATCGTGCAAGCCGAGGCGCCGGTCGCAGACACTGCACGCCCAGACACCCAGCAGGAACCCGGCGGCAACCACCGCGAGGTACCAGCCTGTCGGCAAGCCGCGCAGCAGAAACCACCATGGCAGCAGCGCGACCAGTGAACCTGCGGTGCCGGGCGCGACCGGCGACAATCCCGCGCCCAGCGCGGTCGCGATCCAGCCGGCGGGATGCGACAACAGTGCACGACGCTGACCGGCCGTGAGCGGCGTACTCATCGCGAAAAATGCTCCCAGCCCGCGCGCGGCGTCGCGATTTCGTTGCCGTGCGCGTCCAGGACGCGGACGCCGGACCCCGCGACGATGCGGCCGATGCGGGTCGCCTCGCAACCCTTGCGCGCGAGTGCGGCTTGCATTTCCGCCTCTCGTGCGCCGGCCACCGTGAAACACAGTTCGTAATCGTCGCCACCAGCCAGCGCCAGTTCGCGACACGTCGCGGCATCGAAAGCCGCGGTCAGTACCGACGACAACGGCAAAGCATCGACAT
>Ga0209178_1000453_pt1 | contig 12054 bp, 4 predicted proteins | sample GAAS200_FD_187521 | JGI IMG/M metagenome (GOLD analysis project Ga0209178, IMG submission 187521) | Agricultural soil microbial communities from Georgia to study Nitrogen management - GA AS200 (SPAdes) (version 2) | ecosystem: Environmental > Terrestrial > Soil > Agricultural land | place: USA... | reverse complement strand
TTTCTACTGCGACGCCGGAAGCATTGCTCACATGCAGTTCGTAGACCAACCGCTCGCCACCCGACACCCTGACCGGGTGAATCGGTGCACCGACGTGCATGGCGATGCCGGACGCCCGTGCCGGCGCGCCACAGCAGAGAAGCAGCAGCAGGGAGCCCGCCAAAAACGATCGGAAGTTCATCGGGAACTGCACTCCTCGTGTGCGCTGGACTGTTTGCGACGGCGCGGGTCCGGCGACGCCGCAGTGCGCGATGATGCCACCCGTCGAACGCCCGCGACACCGCCAAGGGGCACTTGTCGCCGGCCTCAACCGCCCGTCGCGAATCCCGGGTACAGCGTCATGCCGCCGTCGACGTAGATCGACGCGCCACAGATGTAGTCGGCTTCGTCGGAGGCGAGCCACGCGGCGACGCGCGCGATGTCGGCGGGCACGCCGATGCGTCCGAACGGGATCAGTTTTTTGAGCGCGGCGGCAGCCTGCGGCGTGCTCCAGGCCTTGCGGTTGATCGCGGTTTCGATGGCGCCGGGGCAAATCGAATTGACGCGGATCTTCTGCGGCGCCAATTCCTGCGCAATCGACTCCATCAACTGCTTGATGCCGCCCTTGGTGGTGGCGTAATTGCAGTGCCCGGCCCACGGGATCTCCTGGTGCACGGAACTGGTGAAGATGATCTTGCCGAGCGCGCACGACACCTCGCGCATGCCGCGCCGGGTGAATTCGCGCGCGGCTTCGCGCGCGACGAGGAAGGCGCCCGTGAGGTTCACGCCGATTACCTCATCCCATTGTGCGCGCGTCATGTCCACCAGTCGCGCGTCGCGCTGGATGCCGGCGTTGGAACACACGATGTCCAGCGTGCCGAATTGCCTGGCCGCCTCGGCGAACATCGCCTGCACGTCGGCTTCCTTGCTGACGTCGGCCTGCACCGCGATGGCCTTGCCCGCGCCGGCCGCGTTGATCTCGTCGCAGATTTTCTGTGCCACCTCCGGCTGCACCACGTAATTGACCGCGACATTGGCGCCTTCCGCCGCGAGCTCGCGCGCAATGCCTTCGCCGATGCCGGAGTTTGCGCCGGTGACCAGCGCGTTCTGGCCGGCGAGTCGGCGGGGCGAGGGTTGTGCATTCATGGCGATTCCTCCTTGTTGGATAGAGATGCGCTGTCCAGCCAGCCGCCGGTGAAACCCGCGCGCTGCAGGCCCGTGCGGATCGCGGGGCATTCGCGCATCAGGTCCCAGATCATCCGGCTGCGATGGTTTTCGATCATCAGCACGATCGGGCCCTGGTGCAGCGCGAAGTGCCACGGTGACACCCACGCGGTCTGGTCGCCGCAGGGATAGGCGTAGTTGGGTTCCGGGTAGGACATGTTGAACGAGGCGTGGAAACCGTAACCCGCCGGGCTGTGGCCGATCAGCGTTTCGAGGTGGCGGATTTCATCCAGCACGATTTTCGGCGCGAAGGGCAGCGAGGCGATCGCAGCCCACGGCGAGATCGTGCCGTCGTCGGGACCGAATGGCGCGCCGCGCGCGGTGTAGTCGAAGAATTGACGGATGTGCCCGCGGTACGCGGCCTTCACGTTGCCGGGACCGTCGGTGGCCGAAAAGCCCCAGCAGTTCTTTTCGTAGCCGATGAAGCGGCGCGGATTGCGACGCGCGTATTCGCGCTGGATCTCCGTGGTGACGCGGCTGTTCTCGAAATAGTCGGTGCGCTTCGACGCCATGAAGCGATCGCGGATGCCGCGCGTGTCGATCCAGATGTGCGAGAACTGGTGGATGAACAGCGGTCCGGCGTAGAGCACGTCGCGACCGTACAGGCGCCGCCATTTGAAGGTGGACGTCCACGCGTGATACGCATCGGGCGTCGCCGCGAATTCGGGCGCGGCCAGCGCCAGCACGTACAGGATCAGCGCCTCGTTGTAGCCGAACCAGCGGCACTTGAGGAACCCCGATTCCGGTTTCCAGCCGAGTGCCACCGCGTCGCCGCCGTTCTGCGCCCAGCGCCAGTCCACGCGTGCGTAGATGCCGTGCGCGCGTTCGCGCACTTCGCGTTCGCCCGCGCCGTCGCCGGAAAAATAGCGCGCGGCCACCAGCATGCCCGCCAGCAACAGCGCGGTATCGATCGTGGACAGCTCGCATTTCCACGCGCGCGTCGCGCTGGCGGGATCGAGGAAGTGATAGAAGAATCCCTTGTAGCCGACGCCGTCCTTCGCGCCGCTCTGGTCCGCCGTATCGAAGAAGCGCAGCGCGGCCAGCGTGTACGCCAGTGCATCGCGATACAGCATCCAGCCGCGCTCGACCCCGATCGGATAGCACGACAACGCCAGGCCCACCGCGGCGATGCTGGCCGGCTGGGTCGGGCGGGTGGAATCGAGCACCAGCCCGGTTTCGGGGTTGACGTGCCGCTCGAAAAAACGGAACGCCTTGCGTTGCAGGTCGTCCAGCACCGCCTCGTCGGTGTGGCTGGCGCGATCGATGTTGCGACCGGCGGGCCGGTAAGCAACGGACGGAGATGTCACTTTGGCGGACATGGCGGGCCTCAAGCGGCCAGTTCCGCATGCGGCTCCGGCAGCGCTCGGCCGTCGCCGAAGGCGCGGTTCCGGGCGTGCGCAAGATCGCTGCCAAAAGCGTCGAGGTTGCCGGTGAATATGGTGGACATGAACGAGTTCCCTGCTGTGGAATCCTCCCGGATCATTGGCGTCAAGGATTGCCGGACGGATTTTCCTCCTGCGTTGCCGCGACGTTGTCGCGGTGGCGTGAACGTTCGGGGCGACCGAAGCGCACCAGCACGTCGTGGACGCGGCCGTCATCGACCAGTTCGATCGCGCATGCCGGCTGCAGCGCGCCATCGACGCTGACGTCGGCGACGCCGGTATCGCCGGGTTTGCGCACGAATTCGACACGGTAACGCGAGCCGCCGTGGCGCCAGTCCGCCGACCAGCGTTCCCAGTCGTCCGGTACGCACGGCGCGAACGAAAGCCGGTTGCCTTCGCGATGCATGCCCAGCAGCGATTCGACCAGCAGCCGGTACATCCAGCCCGCCGAACCGGTGTACCAGCTCCAGCCGCCGCGACCGCGATGGCCTTCCGCGGAATAAACGTCGGCTGCGATCACGTAAGGTTCGAGCCGGTAGCGCTGCAGCGCATCGGCATCGCCGGTGTGCGACAGTGGATTCAGCATGCGTGCGATCCGCCATGCTTCTTCCGCGCGACCGCGCCTGGCGAGCGCCATCGCCACCCACACGGCGGCGTGCGTGTACTGGCCGCCGTTTTCGCGCACGCCCGGCACGTAACCCTTGATGTAACCCGGATCGAGTGGGGACGTGTCGAACGACGGCGTAAACAATTTCACCAGGCGCGCATCGGCATCGGCGAGGTGTTCCAGTACGGCGTCCATCGCACGATCGCTGCGCGCGGTGTCGCCGATGCCGGCCAGCGCCGACCAGCTTTGCGGCAGCGAATCGATCCGGCATTCCTCGCTTTGCGCAGAGCCGATCGCGACGCCGTCGTCATTCCACGCGCGCAGGTACCAGTGGCCGTCCCACGCATGGCGTTCCAGCATGCGTTCGAGTTCGGCGGCCGTGGCCACGAGTTCGGCGGCCGCCGCTTCGCCTTCGCGCGTGGCCGCCAGCGGCGCGAAGCGCTTCAGCACGTCGTGCAGGAACATGCCCAGCCACACGCTTTCGCCGCGTCCGGCGAGGCCGAGCCGGTTCATGCCATCGTTCCAGTCGCCGCCGCCGATCAGCGGCAGGCCGTGCTCGCCGAAGCGCAGGCTGTGGCGGATCGCGCGCAGGCAGTGCTCATAGAGGCTCGCCGATTCGCCGGCCGTGCGTGCATCCTCGTAGACCGACTCTTCGTCGGCCGCGAGCGCGCGGCCTTCGAGGAACGGTGCGGTCTCGTTCAGCACGCCGGCATCGCCGGTGACGCGCACGTACTCGGCGGTGCACCACGGCAGCCACAACAGGTCGTCGGAAATGCGCGTGCGCACGCCCTTGCCGGTGGGTGGATGCCACCAGTGCTGCACGTCGCCCTCGAGAAATTGGTGTGCGGCGCAGCGCAGCAGTTGCGCACGCGCGAAGTCGGGCCGCGCGTTCAACACCGCCATCGAATCCTGCAACTGGTCGCGAAATCCCCAGGCACCCCCGGACTGGTAATAGCCGCTGCGCGCCATGAGGCGCGAAGCCAGCACCTGGTACAGCAGCCAGCCGTTCGCGAGCAGGTCGGTAGCGGCGTCGGGGGTGCGCACGTGCAATGGCGAAAGCATGTCCCGCCAATGTGCGCGCACGCGCTCGAGTTCGTCGCGCGCAAGCGTCGCATCGCCGAAGCTGCGCACCAGCGCGCGCGCGGCTTCCTCGCCGGCCGCGGCGCCGAGCACGATCACCGTCTCGATTTCCTCGCCCGGCGAAAGTTCGTACGTGAGGCGTTGCGCAGAGCAGGGGTCCAGTCCCGCACCCACCGCACCATCGAGGGTTTCGGTCCGCATGCCGATGGGCACGTCCAGTCCGCGATTGCGGCCGATGAAGCCGAGCCGGTCGGCGGTGAATGCCGGGCGCGATGCGCCGATTGCATGGAACGCGATGCGTGACGAGAACACATCGTGGAAGGGATTGTGCGCGAACAGCGCGCCGCACTCGGGGTCGATGCGCGTGGCGACGTGCCGGCCGCTGCGGTCGCGACGCTCGCCCAGCACCCATTCGACGTAGCTGGTCAGCGAAACGGTGCGCGGGCGATCGCTCTTGTTGGCGAGCTTCAGCAGCGTCAGCTTGACGGGCGCTTCGCGCGCCACGAACACGGTGGCTTCGCTGTAGAGATCGGCGTGGGCGTGTTCGAAGCGGCTGTAGCCGAAGCCGTGACAGGTCCGGTACGAGTCGCCGCTGGGCGAAGGCTGCGGCATCACCGACCAGAATTCGCCGGTGGCTTCGTCGCGCAGCCACGTCGCTTCGCCGCTGGTGTCGCGCAGTGGATCGTTGTACCAGGGCGTCAGGCGGAATTCGTGCGCGTTCTCGGCGAACGTGTAGGCGCCGCCGGATTCGCTCAGCACCGAACCGAACGATTCGTTGGCGAGCACGTTGCTCCATGGCGCGGGGGTCGGTGCGCCGGGCTTCAGCCAGATCACGTATTCGCCGCCGTCGTTGCGGAAACCGCCCAGACGGTTCGGCAGCCGCAGGTCTTCGGAGGGCGGCTGCAGTGCATAACTCGCGGGCAACGGTTTGCGCAGCGCCAGCTTGGCCGGCGGCGCGACGTCGGCGTCCGGCATCATCCGCGCGATCTGGTCGCGCAGGCGGCCTTCATCGCCGGAGAACACGCAGCGCGCGACGGACAGCATCAGCGCGCGATCGGGTGCGGGCAGGTGTTCGATGCGCCACGCGAACATCTTGCCGCGGCCCGGGCCGCCGCGCGCCTCGGCGCCCGATTCGATCAGGTAGAGGATGTGTTCCTGCAACTCCTGCCGGTAACCCGACAGTTCCTCGTTCCAGATCAGGAGGTCCGCGTGCAGGCCGCGCAATTGCCAGTAGCCGTGCGCCTGGATCAGATGGCGCACCAGGTCGATCTGGCTGGCGTTGGCGATCCGTGCCAGCACAATCGGCAGGTCACCGGAAATGCCGTGCTTCCAAAGCGCCGATTGGGTGGGCAGGCTGCCGTCGACGTCGCGCCGTGCCGCAGTCGGACCATACAGCAACGCGCTGGCGACGCGCTCGTAGCGTTGCGCCTCGACCGCGCTCATGTTCAGTTGCTGCAGGGCCACCTGGTCGTGGGTCCACGCCAACTGGAACACGCGCTGGTGCAGATGCCGTTCGCGATATTTCCGCGCCAGTTCCAGCGCGGCCTCGCGATCGGGCGCGACGCCGGTGAGGATGTCGAGACCGGCGGTATGGCCGGGCCGGATCTGGATGCGCCGGCGGATCGACACGATCGGATCGAGCACCGCGCCGGTGTGTCCGGGAAGCACCGCATCGTCGGCGAGCGCGCGCGCATGGGCGGGAGCGCGCAGCCGGCCGAGGAACGCTTCGCGATCGGTTTCGAAGCCGCCGCTCCCCAGCGTGCCGCCGCGGGTGGTCATCTGGTGCACCAGCCACGGGTTGTGTTCGTCCGGGCTGCGCGGCCGGCGCGTGGCCAGCAGCGCGTCCAGTTCCGGTGCCGATTCGGTTTCGAGGAACAGCTTGCTGAACACCGGATGCGAGGCGTCGGCATCCGCTGGCGCCAGCACGATTTCCGCGTAGCTGGTGATTTCCAGCGTGCGCGTCCTCAGGGTGCGGTTGGTCAGGCGCAGGCGCCGCAGTTCGATGTCGTCCTCGGCCGACACCGCGACCAGCACTTCGGTGGCGATGCCGTGGTCGTTGCGATGGAATTCCGCGCGGGCCTGCGAGAAGGTCGCGCTGCAACTGCCGCCGGCGTCGCCCATCGGCTGGTGCGTGGCCGACCAAAACTTGCCCGATTCGACATCGCGCACGAACACGAACGTGCCTTCGTCGTCGCGCACCGCGTCGCCGCGCCAGCGCGTGAGCGCGAGGTCGCGCCAGCGGCTGTAGCCCGCGCCGGTCTGGGTCAGCATCACGTGGTAATTGCCGTTGGACAACAGGTGCACTTCCGGCAGCGGCGTGTCCATGCGGGTGATGTCGCGGGTCTGCACGCCCGTGCCCGCGCGGGTCTGGCGCGGCTGCTCCACGTCCAGCGTGGCCGGGTGCCGCGGCCGCGCCTCGGGAACCTTTTCGCGCAGCAGCAGCTCGTGGGCGCGGAACATCGGGTCGCGCATGAAGCGCTGCTGCAGCGGCTGGCCGTTCAACAGCGACGACAGCGCGAGGAAGCTCATGCCGTGGTGGTGCGCCATCCAGCTTTTCACCAGTGCAAAGTCTTCGTTCTCGCTGACGCGTCCGGCCGTGAAATCGAGCGCTTCATAGAAGCCATAGCGGGTGAGCGCGCCGATGCCGGCCAGGCGTTCGAGGTTGTCGCAGGCCGCGGCCGGATCGAACATCAACGCCATCGCGCTGGCGTACGGCGCGATCACCAGGTCCTCGCCCAGCCCGCGCTTCAGGCCCAGCCCCGGCACGCCGAACGCGCGGTATTGATACGTGAGATTGACGTCGGTGATGTTGTAGGCGGATTCCGAAACGCCCCAGGGCACCTGCTGCTGCCCGCCGTACTGGACCTGCCGCCCCACCGCGGCGCTGCAGGTGTCGAACAGCAGCGTGTTGCGATAGGCCGGCATCAGCAGGTGCGGCATCAGGTACTCGAACATCGAGCCGCTCCACGACACCAGCGTGGGCCGCCCGACCGCGATGGTGAACAGGCGGCCCAGCTTGAACCAGTGGGTCGGCGGCACCTGGCCCTGCGCGATCGCGACGTAACTCAGGATGCGCGCTTCCGAGGCCAGCAGGTCGTAGTGGCTGGCGTCGCGCTTGTCGCGCTCGACGTCGTAGCCGATCACGAATTGTTCGCGCCGTTCGTCGAACAGGAATTCCAGATCCATCGTCGCGAAGGCGCGGCAATGCGCGGCCAGCGCCAGCGCATCGTCGTGCTGGCGATTCAATGTCGCGCGCAGCTCGTCGAGCGCGGCGCACACATCGGTGGCGCCTTCATTGGCAAGACGCAGGATGGCGTCGCCCGCGAGCACCTGCGCGCGGGTACGCGAGGGATTGCTTTCCAGTTCCGCCAAGCGCGCGCGCGCCATCTCGTCGTCGCTGCCGCAATCGCCGAGGCCGAGCCATGGCGCCAGCTCGTCCAGTTCCTCGTAGGCGGCCGTCGCCTGGCGCGCCAACACGCGCACCCATTCCACGAATTCGCCGGTGACGGCGTTGTCGGACGCAAGTTGCGCGAGCTTGCCCGATTCGGCTTCGATGCGCGCCAGCAAGCCGTGCAACACCGGCAGGTTGCCGGTATTGCCCACCGCGTCCGCGATCAGGCCATCGAGTTCGGTCAGCGTCGCCGCCAGCGCAAGGTTGGCGTGCGGATCGCTGGCGTCCACGCCGGGCAGGTGGTCGCCCAGCACACGTGCGGTGTCGCGCAGGCCGTGCGCGAGGTTCACCGACACCAGCGCATCCTCGTCGGTGTGTTCCAGCGCGCTGGCCAGCACCAGCAGGCATGCCATCAGGTTGCCCGAGTCCACGCTGGACACGTAGCGCGGCAGCAATGGTTCGAGGCTGAGGGTGTCGTACCAGTTGTAGAAGTGTCCGCGGTGGCGCGGCAGGCGATTCAGCGTTTCCAGCGTCGCGGCGGTACGGCGCAGCAGCGTGGCGCGGGTGATGTAACCGAAATCGTGCGCGGTCAGGTTGGCCAGCAGCGCCATGCCGATGTTGGTCGGCGACGTGCGGTGCGCGACCTGTTCGACCGGAAACGCCTGGCAGTTGTCGGGCGGCAGCCAGTTCTCGCCGGCGTTGACGAAGGTGTCGAACCAGTGCCAGATGCGCCGCGCCACGCTGCGCAGGAAGATCTGCTGCGCGACATCCAGCGGCAGCGGGGGGCGTTCCGGCGTGCGGCTGATCGACCAGGCCAGTGCCGGCGCCATGAACCACAGCATCAGGAACGCCAGTGCCGCCGGCAATGCCTCGGGTACCGCCCAGCCGAGCGCGATGCCCGCCACCATCGCCGTCGCGGGCGCCACCCACATCAGTCGCACGTACTGCACAAGCGTGGTCGCCGCGCCGCGCACCGCGTCGGTCATCGGCGTCCACTCCAGCAGACGCCGGCGCGTGAACAACAGCCGTCCGGCGCTGCGGCCGATCGCGTCCAGGTTCACCCAGGTTTCGAACGGCAGAGTCGCAATCGAAAACACGTCGCGCAGCAATTCGTCGCGGATGCCGCGCCAGGTGCTGCGCCAGCGCCGGCGCGGCACGCGTTGCTTGATGTTGCGCGCCACCTGCACCAACGCGATCAGCAGCGGTGCGCCCAGCAGCAACGCCACCACGATCAGCGTCCAGTACACCGCAGACGCGCCATGCGTCCAGCCGCGCAGCAACAGCGCCAGCGTCGCCAGCGGAACCAGCCCGCGCCGCAGGTTGTCCATGATCTTCCAGCGATGGTGCGCCTTCAGCGTGTTGCGCAGCCCGCGCCGGCGCGGGCCGGGCACGATCGGCAGCAGCCACTGCACGATCTGCCAGTCGCCGCGCGTCCAGCGATGGCGGCGGCGCACATCCACGCTGAAGCTGTTGGGCTGGTGCTCGATCAATTCGATGTCGCTGACCAGCCCGGCGCGCGCGTACGACCCTTCCAGCAAATCGTGCGACAGGATCAGGTCGTTCGGAAAACGCGAGCCGACCGAACGGTCGAACGCGTCCACATCGTAGATGCCCTTGCCGACGAACGAGGCTTCGCCGAACAGATCCTGGTACACGTCCGATACCGCACGCGTGTACGGATCCAGGCCGGTGGAATCGCTGTACAGGCGCGCGAAGCGGCTGGGGCGATCGGCGCTCCACGTCACCGAAATGCGCGGCTGCAGAAGCCCGTAACCGGCGACCACGCGGCGCGAGCCCTTGCTGAACCACGGACGGTTCATGGGATGCGCCATGGTTTCGATCAGCTTGCGCGCGGCTTCCGGCGGAAGCTGGGTGTCCGCGTCCAGCGTGATCACGTAACGCGCGGTCTGCAGCGCATCGAGGTCGCCGACCGCCACGCTGAAGGCGCGATCCGGATGCGCGCCGCGCATCAAGCGGTTCAGGTCGCCCAGCTTGCCGCGCTTGCGTTCGAAGCCCATCCACACCGATTGTCGTGCATTCCATTCGCGCGGCCGGTGGAACAGATAAAAATGCGTGCTGCCGGCGAGCGGGTATTTCGCGTTGAGCCGATCGATGCCTGCCGTCGCCAACTGCAGCAGCGCGCCATCGCCCGGCATGTCACGCTCGGGCGCATCGGGAAAGTCCGTGAGCAGCGCGTAGCGCAGGTTCGGATCGCGATTGCCGAGGTAGCGGATTTCCAGCGCGTCGAGTTGTTCGGTCAGGCCATCGGGGCTGCCGAGCAGCCACGGCACCACCACCAGCGTGCGGCACTCGTCGGGAATGCCGCCGGAGAACGACATCTTCGGCAGCAGTTGCGCGGGCACCAGCATGCCCAGCAACCAGTTCACCAGCGTGACCGCCGGTTGGCTGGCGGCCACGAACACCGCGACCATCAACACCACGTCGACCGCCAGCGGCATGGGCGCCACGTACCAGCGGTGGCCCGACCAGACCAGCGCGGTGATCATCAGGCTGGCGATGAAGATGCCGCCGAGATAGGTGGCCGAAGGCCAGCGCTTCAGCCGTGCCGCGATGCGGTGTTCGGCCGGCGCAGGCGCGCCGAGTTCGCGTTCCAGCGTGGCGCGGCCGGGGCCGATCAGGAAATAGCCGACGTGGTGCACGCGCGGGTCGCCGGCGGGATCGTGATCGGCCGCGGCCAGTTCGATCGCCAGCCGCGCGATGTCGGGTTCACTGCATTTGCTGCGCTGGGCCAGCGATTCGATCGCATGGCGGTAGCGGCCGCGGGTGCCGAAATCCATGTCCGCGTAGGCCCCCGCGGGATCTTCCCCCAGGATGCGGTCGACCACGCCGACCCGTTCGATCAGTTCCGACCAGTTGGTCTCGTTGACGCGGCGCAGGCTGTTGATGAGGTTGGCGATGGTGACCTGGTCGGCCGCCTGTTCGCGTGCTTCGCCGTCGATCACGCGCGCCACGCTGGTGCCGCGTTGTTCCAGCTGCCCCTCGGCGAAGCTGAGCGCGAGTTTCAGCGACGGATGCTTGCCTTCCAGCAGGCGGTAGAACTCGGCCGCGAACGCGGGCGAAATGAACGATTCGGTGCGCGCCATCTCGGCGACGCTGACCAGCATCTCGGTGGGCGTGTTCGCCGCCACCTCGCCTAGGTGCTCGGCCCAGAACTCGGCGCGCGAATAGGCTTCGAGGCGCCGCGCGATCGCGACGGCGCATGCGGCGAGGCCTTCGATCAGCGTGACGCGGATCAGCACCGGCAGCGTCCACAGCTCGACCATGTCCAGCGAGCCGTGCCGCTGGTAGTCGTCGAGGTAGCGCTCGATCGCATCCGCTTCCAGATTGCCGTCGAGCGAGGCGATGCACGCGCGCAGCACCCGCAGGATGCGCGGCACCACCGTGCCGTTGGCGGTCTTGTGGCGCGGCAACCGCCGCCAAACCCGCGGCGACAGCGTGTCACGCACTTCGCGGATCTGGTTGCGGATCAGGTAGACATTGTCGATCAGCCATTCGGCGGCCGGCTCGATGCGACGGTTCTCGATGGCGGCGGTACGCGCGACCGCGTAGGCGTGCGCCAATGTCTGGTCGTGCATGGTCAGCGCGCGCGAGAGATCGAACGGCGGCGCGTCGGTGAGCCGGTCATGGTCGCGTGCGAGCGCCGCCGCCGAAATTGCCACGGCGGCTTCGGGTGTATCACGCGGAGGCGTTTGCACATGCGCGATCCGGCGCGCGGCGCGCCGGATCCTGAACCTGCGAATCCATGCTTGCGGGCGGTGTTTGCGCGGCACCTCGAAGAATCACTCCGTCCTGTGGAATCTTCGATCTTAACCAAACTGCCGTTGCCGCAATGTATCGACCGCCGGTCGCGCTGATGCCGGCGTTGTCATGTCGCCGATTCGTCCACCACGTTCAGGTGACCGACGGAATCGCGGAGCAACGCCACCGTGGCGCCGCGGATGAATCCGCGGGCGAGGATTGGGCAGTTCCAAATGCGTGCGCAGGGCGGGTTGCATCGCGATCACGTCCACCTCGACATCGCGAGGTCGTCGAGGCGCTGTTGCCCGACGCCTCGACGCCAGTTGCGCAATGCAGCGCCGCCGGGGCCGGAGCCGATCACGATCATGTCGAAGTGGCTGTCAGCCGTCCTCTGTCCCGCGGTGCGCGACGCAAGGCTCGTGTTGTACACGACGAGGCGTTTGACTCAGGTCAACGCGGGTCGAATTTGGTGCCACATCGCCGGGACGCTATACTTGCGCGGATATGCGGCGACCACGGGGGCCCGGGGACGCCGTTCGCCTTCCAACCGGAGTTCGCAAGTGAGCACGCATCTCACCCCATCCGATCGTACCTTCATGAGGCATTTCGCGATCATGATCGCCATGCTCGCG
>Ga0209178_1000452_pt1 | contig 12083 bp, 12 predicted proteins | sample GAAS200_FD_187521 | JGI IMG/M metagenome (GOLD analysis project Ga0209178, IMG submission 187521) | Agricultural soil microbial communities from Georgia to study Nitrogen management - GA AS200 (SPAdes) (version 2) | ecosystem: Environmental > Terrestrial > Soil > Agricultural land | place: USA... | reverse complement strand
CGCGGTGGAATTGATCTGGGCGCACCCGGCGAACAAGAGCAGCGCGAGCAGTGGAAAAGGTGCTGACTTCGATATTCTAGGAAGTGCTCTCCTCATAGAGACTCCTCCTTCATTAATCATCAGCGGCGAAGTTGTGCGAAAAACAGATCTTCGTCGAGCGATGGCTCCCCGGTCAGTCCGACAGGCAAGAGTGACTGGACTCCTTGCAGTAGTTCCCGTGCTGTAGACGACTGAAGGGGATAATTCAAAACACTTATCAGCGCAGAGAATCGCCCGCCGATTCCTGCCGCATCCTGCAAACCTTCCTCGATTCGCGCAGCGAATTGTCTTGCTTCCTGAAGATCAAGCTGAGGAAGAATGACACCGAAAAGAGTGGTGCAGAAATGGAACAAGGAATCCGTCGGGCGAAGTTTACGGGCGACTGCCTTGATACCATCTCCGAGCGCTTCCGCTGAGGAAGCCGCGGAGTTGTTCGAAGTATTGTTTGCCGTTTTTATCTGAATAACGAGGATCGAAAGTGGAGCCGAGATATTTGCCGCCCGTCGGAATTCCATTGCCAATCGATCCTGAAATTGATTCATTCCGGCAAGAGAACTCAGGAAATCCTTACTGGCTTGGACGCGAAGTTCTGTGAGTCTCTCCTTTTCCCGCGTTATAGCTTTTCTTAATTGAACTATCATGGCCTGACGATCAATCAGATAGCCGATTAGGAGCACGGCCAATCCGCAAAAGCCGAAAAATGAGATGCGTAAGGCGCTTGCGCCAATGGTGATAGACTGAGGAAGCGTGGCGGGATACATGAAGAAAGCAACGCCAATGACCAGAACAACCAAGACGGTTGTTGTCAGAGTCCAGAGGTGGAACTCGCGGCGATCCAGATCTTCCCGATCAATTTGATCGAAGACTTTCATCTATGCTTGCCCCATCGTTGATCTTAAGTTGTGGCCTTCTTCTGACCAGTCATTGGATTAAACGCTGCGTACACAGTCTTCTCCGTTGCATATCGCGAATCATTCGGTCACTGGCAGATTCAGCGCCTATGAGGAAGCAAACTGAAGAATCTCTCCAGGTGCCCCTGAATTCGATAATGTAGTAGACTGCGAATGGTTCATTCTGAAACTAGCCTCTGCTTTGTATTGCGAGCAGCGAAAATGACAACAGGTATTGACTGTAGATAGAGCGGAAACATGAGAGCTGGAGAGCAACTGAAGGATTTGCGGAATAAGCTGGGGATCACCACGCGCGACGTGGAGGAATTCAGCAGAAAAATCGCGCAAGAGGAGGGCAGCGAGGATTTTTACATCTCCAATGCATGGCTAACCCAAATCGAAAACACAGGTTCGATTCCAAGTATTCACAAATTGTTCAGCCTGAGCGTCATTTACCAGGCGAACTACAATGACCTCTTGTCCTTGTTCGGAATTGAATTGGCAAACGCCGGCAAGTATCAATTCACGACACGTTTGGAAAAGACCCGGCTGACAAATATGCAAGCGTCGCCTACCACTCGCGGGATTACATTTCCGGTTCGATTTGATTCTGGGTTCACCGTGGACAGGAGCAACTTGCTTTCGCGAATGGTTGAGGTGTGGGGCGAAGTGCCGATTCCACTGATTCAGAATCTCGATTTGAAGCACAGTCTGTATGGATACATTGGGCTGAAAGACTACATGCTCTATCCGCTGCTTCGGCCGGGCTCATTTGTTCAAATCGATGATGACCGGGATCAAGTGCAATCGGGTCCTTGGAAATCGGAGCTGGATCGGCCTATTTACTTCGTGGAGCTTCGCGATGGATATGTGTGTTCCTGGTGTGAATTAGACGGAAATCTCTTATTGCTGGTGCCTCATCCTCTTTCACCCTGCCATATTCGACAGTTCGCTTTCCCGGACGAGGCGGAAATTGTGGGGCAAGTCACGGGAGTTGCAATGCGGTTGGTTGATTTTTCCGAGGATTCTTCGCACGGCGCTCCAAGACTGCCAAGGCGATCCTGAGGTTGGAGCAAAAAAGATGCGCAGAAATCGGGTCACAAGCATTCGGGATGACAATGCGGAAAGGCTCAAGAGTTTGCCACATTTTAATTAGTTCTTCTTTTTCCGAACTATTGGATTCTACGTACTCCTCCAATTGTCCTACGAACTGTTCCAGCGGGAGTTCCATCAATTGCTCAAAGATTTCCCGATGGCAAGCGGCGAGCGCCTGACCTGCCATACTTGAGGAAAATCGAATCGCAAGGCCGTCGTGATAGTACTTTCCCGTGTTGTAATCGCGAGTGGCGGCGAGATAAATCAACCGACTTAAATCTCCAGAGAGGCTGCGCAGGGAGTGCTTTTTGAGGTCATCTATCGCCTGGCTCAAGCCCAAAGAATTTACAGTTTGCATTGATCAGCTTTCACCTGATATCTCTCGTGGATTCCCGAGGAGCTCCGGCATGCCCTGAACTTGCAAGAAGGAGAGCTTGATGAGAAGTTGAACAGAAATCTCCAAGCGCTGTAGTGATGATATTGACGAATTTCCGCGTGTGGAACGGCCCACGCAGCCAGACTAGCGTAAACAAACCGCAGTAGATTGCGTTGAAAACGAAAAACTGGAGTGCAAGCTTGAGTTCGCCCACCGGGCCAAGACTCGCGCTATATCGCGCTGATTTCACATGAAAGTGCATGAGAAGTTTCACTTCATGACGCATCCGGCGCAACCACAAAATTGAAGAAGCTCTTCGCTCGCTGATAAAAAGGGAAATGAGATTGGGCTCTCCTTCCGAATACACAAAAGCCAAATCCCGCTCGCTGGTAATTTTCTCGACCAAGTCAGGGGAGACTATTACTGATTGGAGATGGGTCAAGGCAGAATGGGCCTCAAGATATTCGAGCTGGGAGTGTCCGGAATTCTCTTCGCGAAGAAGCCAATAGAACAGAATTCCGAGAAGCAACAATCCTATGATTATTGGCAAGACAATTTCGCTCACGGGCGTCCGACTCTGATCAGATGCGTTCTAGCGCGAAGCAATAGGATGCGAGTCTCGCGCGCAAGGTTTTCGTAATCCCGCTCAATTGTTTCCGTACCCTCGATCACTCGCTGAGGACTTGGAGACCAAAGAGCAACTAACCAGATGATTAGAGATATCGCATAACAAATGGGATCAATTTGGCGCATCAGGAGGGCGAAACCGGAAGTGGGATGCGTGATGAAAGTGAAGGAGATCACATCCGCGCCGATGAATAGTGAAAAGCCGAATAGAAGCCCTTTTACAGTACGATTTACAGGAATCTTGTAATAAACCAAGAGCGCCAAAAGGCAGAACAAAAGAACGGCTTGGACTTGCCGCAGACTGCGTTCCATGTTGGCGATCGCGTAGGGAAGCACGATGCCAGGCTTGTTTAGCAGATTTATCCCCACTTTTACAACAACTCCAAGAAATACAAACATCAGAAGAGTTCTAGCCAGCCTCGCCACGCCGGGATAATTCTTGAGCGAGAGACTAATGATCTCCACTATCACCCCATAGCCTAGTATTGCCTTGAGGAAGGCCGTCATCCAGTAAAATAGAAAATAAACATTATGTGACAGCCTAAATAAAGGAATGGCGGTCAAATCGACTAGAAGCACAAACGCAACATAGGAATAAAAGATCGGAAACCGTGGAAACTCTCTCGTCTTGGCAGCTCGAAGCAGTATTAAGGCTTCGAGGCCAATGCATGTCCCCCAGACTATTTGGCTCCACATACGATTATCACCGTAAGAATTTGAAGCATAATATCATAAGTGAAGGGAACGGTACTTACGCACCGTTCCCTCCTTAACCGCTTCGCACAATTTCCTAGACTGCAACACCGCCTGATGGCGGCCAAGGCGGTATGGGGAGCCCTCCGTCGGCTAGCAGGAGTGATGGAGTTTGCGCCAGCACAGAAGGTTTATCCGCGTTTGATGGTCCAGGCCAGGGGGGAATAGGAAGCCCTCCGTCCGCCAGTAATGACGATCCGGCTTGGTCTCGCACTACTGGTTGAATTGCGTTGGATGGCCCAGGCCAGGGCGGTATAGGGAGTCCGCCATCAGCCTGCAGGGCTGGTCCTGATACATGTTTTGAATTGGTCTTTGGGGTGACAAAGAGTGTCACTGCACCCAAAATAAGAACTACGCTGAGTCTCTTAATCATTTTCTATCCTCCTTGTAGTTTTTCACTGCATTAGTCTGGTACCCGGAAACAGCTTATGAAGGCTGCGAGATTGAATCTGAGAGTAGGGATGCTGCTTGGAATACTGAGCAAATCCGTGCGGGCCTGAATGCGTGAATCAATTCCGTAAGTCAGGAGCTTGACTCAATTGCTCGGATTGGTAAGCAATATAAAAGTTATATTTCAGCTGATTTTCCAAAGCTAGTATGCTTCCAAAAGAGGACGAAAACTTGTGCAGCCGTTCTCGCAAGAATGGACGGCGAGATTTGAGGTTCTCGTTTACTGACTCTCAATCGGGGCGGTCCAAATCGGCAATTTTGATGTTTCTTGTTCAATTCTGAGTCTGAGCGGCGTAGGCCAGACTGGCATTCAGGCGTTCATCGAGGATGGCGGCTACGTACTTGGCGCACATAGCGGTTTCTTTCTTTGTTCGTTCGGCTAGGGCTGGAAACATCCGTTCGGATGAATTGGAAATCGCCCGAAGAGTTCTGTAGTAAATGCGGACTTCTTTCAACCATGAGTTCCGTTCGCGCGGTGCAGCGGGAAGTTGCTCCCAGGCTTGTATGAGGACTGTGAAATCCTCGGAATCAACGCCGCCGGCGGCAATCCCGGTAGCGGTTTCAAAGCTTTTCGAGAGAGGCTGTTCTGCTACATCAATCCACATGGATCTCCACTGAGACACCGCAAACTGGATGAGTGCCGCGACTGAAAAGACGAGGATAAGTGAAGCTATCATGTGTCTTCCGTGTTCCAGTTTGGTACATGCGATAGGCGGTGACAATGGAACTAGCGTACCAGCTCACAACTCTATGAATATCAACAACTTCCATGGATAGCTGGGGCGAGCCGCCGAATATAAGACGAGATGATCTCTCCCCTGAGGAAAGCTATCAGTATCTCCGCAGGCTCCAGCGGCGCGAATGGTGGATGTGGGCATATTCCCTTGCGGTTATCCTGTGCCTCACCTTCGGGGTCGCGTCCCTGTCCATCCCTGCAGTGGTAGCTGAAAAACGAGGGATATGGAAATCGGGTGTATTCCAGTCTGTTTCAGGCCTCGTCTTTCTCATCTTGATTTTTGGGTGCTACCTGACCTATGAAAAAATACTCATAAACAGGCTGCGCTTCGACCTTGCCGAACGCCATTCCCACACTAAATTATGGCGTGCCCTTGCCCTGGTCGATCCGCTTACGGGCCTCTACAACAGGCGCTTTGCAGAACGCCACCTGAAGGCGGAGATATCTCGGTCAAGGCGCAAAGGAACTCCCCTCACGGTGGTCTTAATCGACCTGGATCATTTTAAGCAAACCAACGACTTGTATGGACACTCAACCGGTGATCTGGTTCTGATGGGTTTTGCTCGATTTCTTAGCAAGGCAATCCGGGAAACAGACGTTGCCGCGCGTCTTGGAGGCGATGAATTCATGCTGGTCCTGACTGAATTCAAATCGTCGGGATTGCCCACCGTCCTAAAGCGCCTGGAATCTCTTGAAGTTGAAGCGGATGACCGGACCATACCTATCGAGTTTTCGGTAGGATGGAAAGAATTGGAACCAGGGGAACGAACTGAAGACTTGCTCAATGCCGCAGATCGAGCGCTATACAATAACAAGCAATCGAAGAAAAACATGCCGGCGCTCGCGAATCCCTGAAGAGATTGGGTGACCGGCTGCTTACAATCCCAAGCCACAGAGTCAAAAAACTCATACAGGCCTGGAATCATGCTTGAAATAGGAACATGCAGTTCGCCTTTGAAAATAGCGTGCTCGAAACATCTTCATGATCAGAGGGAATACCAGACGCTGGCCCAGATTTCCCTTCGTAGCCATCGTCCTGGCGGTTGATCCCTGCTCTGATATCGCAATCACCGCAAGAACAACGGATATTAGCTTGGGTGGATGCTACATAGATACCGTCAATCCCCTTCCAACTGGAACCACGATCACCGTCGAGCTCGTTCATAAGGGCGAAAGTTTCCAGGCAGTGGGCGAAATAGCCTATTTGCAGGCGAACATGGGGATGGGAATCCGCTTCATGAAGGTGAACAAAATGAATCAAGATGTGCTTACTCGCTGGATCGAGGAATTGCAAACCGAGTATAGCCCTGCTTAACAATCCTCAGACAGAGAGACAGCTTGTCGCCCGGCCAGCGCTACCTGAGGAAAACAATTTTTCGAACGAAGCCTCTTTGGATCAAGGGACTCAGATTCTCAACAGTGCCCTGCCCAAGAGGACTTGCCAACCCATGAAAAATTGGGGCCTCCCACTGGCGATGGGAGGCCCGTTCCTTCTTGAACCTGAGCCGCAAAATGGGGTCGATTTCCAGGATTCCTGTAGGGAAGACGGCAGGACGGCCTGGGTTCGCAAGGAACAATACAACAGCACGCGAATCTCGCAGCATTCGGACCTAGTTGCTCGTTTAACCGAGCAGCATTCAACCCAAACACGAACTTCAGTCCTCGTGCGGGGTCTGATGAACCCAATCTCGTTCGCGATAACTAGCCTTATCTTCGATCGCAAGTCGGCATAGACAGGGGGAATTCTCAAGTCTTTGCCTCACCATCAGGATCGTCCCACTTGATGTCGCTGTGCAAATGGGGAATTCCATTTCATCGAAGCGCGTTCGGAAGAATCAGCGTGGGCAAGTTTGATTGGACAGCCCGGAGCGCGTGAGAGTCCTTCGGTTCTTACGAGAAAGGCAAAACGAAGAACGGGATCGAGTCCAGGAATCTGGTTCCACCACGTTCTAAATTTTGACATTCGGAACGAGCGCAAGCAGGCTCGGGGCGAGTCGTGAGCGGATTGGCGTCAGTGGGCAGAATTGAAGGAAGCGGCGCTAGCTGAATTTCGACGGTAGACCCCAATTGAAACTGGCGAAATTGAGCAAAGCGAGCTGCGACATTAAGAACTTCTCGGGGTATTGTCCGGTTCTCGTTGTCTTACACTAGCATGACTGACGAAAACAGGTTGCGGAGATCTTCGCTGGTCTGTTCGGCGGGCTTGCGCGCCCCTCTGACTTCTCACAAGAATCAGGCAAAGTGACGAAAATTTGCCGGATGAAAACTCGCTCCGCGAGTGTTGCCAATTGCCTGTGCCTAGTTCTGTAAGGCGTTCCCCCGCGAGGAAAGTCACGTCGCGCGTATAAGGCTTACCTGCCCTTAACGTTGTCCGTCGACGCGATGAACTCCGCCGCGTTGTCGTGCAACTGCTTCAGCGAAGGTCCGTGCGCGTAGACCATGTGCCCCGACTGGTAGAACCGGAATTCGATGTTCTTCACCAAGCTCTGTGGAATGGGCAAATGCTCCATTTCGTAAACGCCTTCATAGAACGGCGTGGCAAGGTCGAAGTAGCCCGCGTTCAGCAGGACCTTCAGGTTGGGGTTGTACTTCATCGCGTTGGCCAGATCGAGCATTACGTTTGGCGTTCCGGGATTTCCGTGGTGGGTGATGTCCCAATTTCCGGTGTTGATCTCCGGTTTGTAGGTTCTGTCTTCGCCAAATTTCAGCTCCTTGCGCACGTAGTCGTTAAAGGCAGACACATACGCTGAGCTGATGGAGGCGGACTGAGGATCGTACTCGGCTTCCTTGCTCAGCGGATCCATGCTCGGGCCGGAGAATCGCGTGTCCAGTCGGCCAGTAGTCAGACCGTTCTGGTCGAGCAAGTTCTTTTCGAATTCTCCGCCGTCGATGCGCAGATCGGCCTTGAGGATGTACTCGACTGGCAGACCGGTGTAATCATGCAGCTTCCCGGCGATCGCTTGGCGCTGGTCCGGCGGCAAAGAAGTGCCCGCCCCTAACGCCAGTGCGTATTCGCTCATGGAAAAGTGCTCGACTTCCTTCAGGAACGATTCCAGGTCCGAGGGCTGGTTCGGCAGCTTGTGGTGATACCAAGCTGTGGCAGCATAAGTGGGCAGCGCGAGTTCGTAGGGCAAATCATTGCCGCTATTGTACTCTGGGCCATCCACGCTGTTGTCGAAGCTCAAGATCTGCGATAGCAGCATCACGCCATTGAAGTCCACGTCGTATTCGCCCTCCAGCATCGCAATCAGCACGGCTGAGCGCGTGGTGCCATAGCTCTCACCAAAGAGATACTTCGGCGAATTCCAGCGACCGTACTTGGCAAGGAACTGTGTGATGAATTCGGCAAAAGCGTGGCCATCCTGATCGACGCCGTAGAACGCCTTCTCCTTGTTCGGGCCGGCGATGCGGCTGAAGCCGGTACCGGGCGCGTCGACGAAGACCAGATCGCTCGCGTCGAGCAAGCTGAAATCGTTATTCACCAGCGAATAGGGCGCAGCCGGCGTGTGCGTGTCGTCAGCCGTGACCACGCGGCGCGGACCAAACGCGCCCATGTGCAGCCACACGGTTGAGGAGCCGGGGCCGCCGTTAAACAGAAAGGTCAGTGGGCGCGACGAGGGGTCTGCGCCGGACTTCATATAGGCCAGGTAGAACATGCTGGCTTCGACGGGCGGATTCTTGTCGTCCTTGGGCGCGTCTTGCGGCACATCATCCCAGCCCGCGGGATGCACCACGAGCGTGCCGGCGTAGGCGTCGTAATTGATCACCTTGCCTTCGACGGTGACCGAGCCGCTGGTCTTCTGCTGCTCGACCTTGAATTCACTTGGATTGGCCGGAGCGGCGGCGCTGGCTGCAGGCGCGGCGGCCGCGGCTTCCTTCGATTGCGCGTGGGCCGCGAGGAGCGGCAGCGCGGGGATTGCGAAGGCCATAACGGCGGACCAGAAAATGAATCTACGCATCGTGTGTCTCCAATCTCGTTTGGGTACGTTCGGGAAATTCGTAGCGCACTCCATGCGAAATGCCGCACCGAGAAAATCCATTACTGAAATCATGATAATAAACGCTGTTGGAAAGCTTTTTGTTCCCCGTTCACGATTTTCGAGCGACGCAGCCTACCGCGAAGAGCCGACGAATGCAACGGCCGTTGCGATGCACGGAGAAAAAGGCAAAACTCACGTAAAGTGGCGTGGGCTTCGAAGTTCCCGAAAGGCTCGGAATGAAATAGCCTATACGATCAACTACAAACCGGAAATCGGGCGTTATTGGACGTCAGGGTAGAGATCAATCGGGTGATAAGTCGTTGAAAAACATGGTAGGCCCGGGAGGACTCGAACCTCTGACCTCTTCCGTGTCAAGGAAGCGCTCTAACCAACTGAGCTACGGGCCTGTTTCACTTCGCTTATTCTAGCACACGCGCCTTCCGTAGCTGCTGGCTGCAACAATCCACGTTTTCATCGCCGCCCGCTCCCTGCTTCCAGGGATCGACAACGGCAGTGGCACAATTTTCCGGTTGAGTTAGAATGAAGTGACTCAGATGAGTACTTTCCGCCTCGCCCTCGCCAATCTTCGTTTCCCGGCTACTCCTGACGAGTCTGTCAGTCTCGCCACACAAGCCATCGCGCAAGCCACCCTCTCGCGCGCGGAAATCATCTGCTTTCCAGAATGTTACATCCCCGGCTATCGAGGCTTCGGCCATCAAGTGTCTCCTCCGGACCGCCGGTTCCTCGAACGCGCCTGGTCCGCCATTCAGTCTGCCGCCGCGAAAGCAAGCATCTCAGTCATTCTGGGCACCGAACGCATTGTCCACGATGCCTTGCTCATCTCCGCGCTGGTCTTCAATCGCGACGGCACGATTGCCGGATTCCAAGACAAAGTTCAGCTCGATCCCTCCGAAGAAAAAATCTATTCTCCGGGGTCGGAGCGGCGCGTTTTTCAAGCGGGTGATCTGAAATTTGGCGTTTCCATCTGCCATGAAGGCTGGCGCTATCCTGAAACGGTCCGCTGGGCGGCTCTCCGGGGTGCGCAAATCGTATTTCATCCGCATTTTCATCCGCCGGAGCCGGGCGGCTATGTGCCCGCGACCTTCGCCGATCCCGCGAACACATTCCACGAGAAGGCGATGCTGTGCCGCGCCGCGGAAAATAGTTGCTACTTCGCTTCCGTGAATTATGCCACCGCAGGCTCGCCGACCACTTCCGCCGTCATCCGTCCCGACGGCACAGTGCTTTGCTATCAGCCGTACGGCAAGGAGGGTTTACTGCTTGCAGATATCGATATCAGCGCGGCGACAGGCCTCCTCGCAGCGCGCTGCAAGACGGCTTAAGTTCCCCTGATTCAGGATCCGCGTTCCACGACGACCGCCGTCCCATACGCCAGCACTTCCGTCACGCCCTGCATCACTTCGTTCGCGTCGTACCGCACGCCGATGATCGCATTTGCGCCCCGTGACGCCGCATGTTCCATCAAAAGTTCCAGCGCGTCTTCGCGCGTTTTCTCGCACATATCCGTATAGAGCGTGATGTTCCCGCCCACAAGCGTCTGCAGCCCAGCTCCAATCGATCCGAATATGCTCCGCGATCTCACAATCAATCCTCGCACCAGCCCGAGCGTCCTCACGACTTTGTAACCGGGAACTTCAAATGTCGTCGACACCATATTCGCGTCCACTCTTCCGTTCACGTTCGTCTCCTTTCTCGGACTTCGCTCAGGTTCCTCGCGGATGGTTCAGACATTCGGCTCTAATGATTCACGACGGACACTTCCACATTCGACGGGTATTGCTTTGTCCTATAAATCCGCTGCGTAGCCTTGATGTAATCGCTTGCCTGCGCCTCGAAAATATTCGGCACGAATTTCTGCGGGTTCCTGTCGATGATCGGAAACCAGGTGCTTTGCACCTGCACCATGATTCGGTGGCCTTTCTGAAAGCAGTGGCTATTCGTGTGCAAATCGATCGTATACGGCGTCACCTCGTTCGGCACAATAGCTTCGGGTTTCACAAAACTCTTCCTGAAACGCCCGCGGAACACCTCATCTGCTATCATCAATTCATATCCGCCCATTGAGCGCTCCCGCTCGTAATCCTCCGGATAAACGTCAATCAGTTTCACGATCCAATCGCTGTCGCTTGCAGTCGTCGAAGCGTAGAGATGCGCCGTAATGTCGCCCGCGACGCACACATCCCCATCGAGCGCGCCGGTGGACCACGTTGCTACATCCGGACGTGAATCCACAAACCTCTGATCCTCGACGAGCCACGTGTACCAGTGACTTTCGTAACCGTACGTCTCCTCAATCGGCCGGTGACGGTACGGCACGGGATGCGCCGGGTCGGAGATATAGCTGTCGAATCCTCCCGCCTCGCTCTCCTCGGGAGGCTCGAACGAAAGTCTCCCGTCTCCACGAAAATAAAGTCTCTTCTGTTTCACGTCTTTCACAGGCGGCCACGCATCGTAGTCCACCCATTTGTTCGACCCAGTTTCAAATGTGCGCGCCTTCTTGAATGGCAGGCTGCCCTTTCCCTTCAGCCAGTAGGCAAACCACGGCGCCTGCACGTTCGCGCGAAAATACTCGCTGGTCGGACTCCCGAATTGAATTCGCCCCAAATGGTCTCCGTCACTGCGCGCCCACCCGCCGTGATTCCACGGTCCCACAACCAGGAAATTGAAGTGGCTCGTGTCGTTCTTCTCGAGCGTCTCGTAGATCTTCACAGGCCCGTAAAAATCCTCCTGGTCCCACCATCCCGCCACATTCAAATCCGGCACGCTCAAATGCATGTCTTTCAAATATGGATAAAACGCCTGACTCTGCCAAAAAGCATCGTAGTTCGGATGATTGACGAAGTCCTCCCACGTCGGCAGCTCCCCGTGCAGATAATTCTTGTCCACATTCGATAGTGGCCCGAGCGCCAGATACCATTCGTACGTGTCGTATCGATCAAAGTGAAAAATGAAATTCGTCTTCCCCGTCTCCATCATCGCCGCGTATTCGAATCCGTAGCTCAGCCGGAACGCCCCGTTGTGGTGAAAATCGTCGCCCAAGAACATGTCCGCGGGCGACGCCTGCTCGCTCACGGCCTTCAGCGCCGGATGCGGCTCCAGCAGCGCCATCGCGGTCA
>Ga0209178_1000451_pt1 | contig 12088 bp, 8 predicted proteins | sample GAAS200_FD_187521 | JGI IMG/M metagenome (GOLD analysis project Ga0209178, IMG submission 187521) | Agricultural soil microbial communities from Georgia to study Nitrogen management - GA AS200 (SPAdes) (version 2) | ecosystem: Environmental > Terrestrial > Soil > Agricultural land | place: USA... | reverse complement strand
CCGCTGGGGCTGGTCGAGATGACCCGCAAGCGCACCACCGAAAGCCTCGCGCGGCAGTTGTGCGAACCGTGCCCCGCGTGCGCGGGCCGCGGCATCGTCAAGACCGCCGAGACGGTCGGCTACGAAATCTTCCGTGAAATCACGCGTGCGGTGCGCCAGTTCCAGGCCGAGAAATTGCTGGTGCTGGCCGCGCCCAAAGTCGTCGCGCGAATGCTGGAAGAAGAATCCGCCGCAGTCGCCGAGCTGGAAGCCTTCATCGGGAAATCGATCCGCTTCCAACCCGAGGAGCAGTACGGGCAGGAGCAGTTCGATGTCGTGCTGCTCTGATTTTTTCTTGCACGATTCCGAGCATCATCACGGCTCTGGTAGGACGGGTGGCGACCCGCCTTTGGCGTGGTTGGCGGGATTCGCTGCGCTGCTCCCGCCCTGCGGATTGGTTTGTGGAGCTACGCGCGGATTCGTAGGTTGGGCCGATCCCGGACTTGATCCGGGAGAAGCCCAACGCGTAAGTGCGATCACGTTGGGCTTCTCCCCGTTCGGTTTCAGCCCGACCTGCGGTGTCGGGTTCGGGTTCAGCCCAACCTGCCTCGGAGCCGTGCAATGACGCCATGGCGCCACCACCTGCGCCGCGCGCGTTTCGCGCTGACCGCGTTGGTGGCGGTGCTGCTGATCGCGGCGGCGGTCGCGATGGGGCTGGTGCAGATCATGTTGCCGGTGGCGACGCACTATCCGGATTTCATCGCGCACCAACTCTCGGAGCGGCTGCACCGTCCCGTCACCTTCACGGGGGTGACGAGCCATTGGCAGCCGTCGGGGCCGCTGCTGAGCGTCGAAAACCTGACGCTCGGCCCCGAAAAACTGGGTGGCGGTTCGGTCACCCTGAAGCGCGCGCAATTGAAATTCGATTTCGGCGCGTGGCTGCGTCCGTCACATCGCTGGCTCACGCTGCGACTCAACGGCATCGAGTTGCGCGTCGAGCACTTGATGTCCGGCTGGCAAGTCATCGGATTCGGCAACTCGTCCGGCGAAACGCACGCACCGCTGCAATCGCTGCCGGTGGATCTGGACTTGGGCGAGGTGCGCGTCGATATCGTCGACAAGGTGACGGGACGCTCGTGGCGCGTGCTGGCGCCACGGCTGCGGGTGGTGAACATTGGTGATTCGGTGCGCTTCGGCGGAAGCCTGCAGCAACTCGGCACACATCAGGCGGTGACGGTGAGCGGACACATGGATGCGTCCGAGCGCAATTATGACCTCTACGTCACGACCAGCAATTTCGATCTCGCCGAAGCGGTGCGCGGACTGGACCTCAAGGGTTACGCGGTGCGCAACGGGCAGGCGAACATCGAAATCTGGGGGCATTGGCGGGACGGCAAATTCCAATCCGCGGCGGCCCGGTACGCCATGCGTGATCTGGTGGCATCGGGACCGGAAGGTCGAAGCGTCACGCTTGCGGCACTCGCAGGCAGTTTCGAGGCAAACCACGTCGCGGACGGCTGGGACATCGCATGGCGCGGTCCGGGCAAGCCCGGCGCGGACATCGATCAGGTCGGCGGCGCGATCGTGCACGTGCGCGGCCATGCAGGCGCGTGGCGGGTGTCCGCGGCGGCGCGCGCGATCGACCTTTCGCCGTGGCTGGCGTTGGGCGCGATGGCACCCCAGGCGCCCAAGGCGCTGATCGACTGGGCCGCGCAGGCGCAGCCGCACGCGCGACTGGACGCCGCGGCGCTGGCATGGCGCGAAGGCGGACGCTACGACGCGACGGTGCGCTTTTCCGGGTTGCAGTCGAGCGCGACGGGTGCGATTCCGGGCATCGCGTTGGCGCGGGGCATCGTTCGCGCGGACAACGGGGCGCTGTCGCTTGAACTGCCGCCACAGAGTGCCACGCTCGCGCTGACGGACGTGTTCCGCAAGCCGTTCCAGTTCCGCCAGTTCGGCGGCACGATGGTGGCGTGGCGGGAAGACGGTCTGTGGAATATCGCGGCCGACGGCTTGCACTTCGATACCGGCGCCTTCGCCGGTAATGGTCAGGCGCATTTGATCTGGCGTGGCGGCGGGCACAAGCCTTTCATTTCCGCGTCCGGCGCGCTCGAGCGTGGCAAGATCACGGAGGCAAAACTGTTCTGGCCGTATCACAGCATGCCGGCTTCGCTGATCGCGTGGCTGGATCATGCCTTCGTGGGCGGGGACGTGACCGCGGGGCGCGTGGTGGTCCGCGGCAATCTGGATGACTGGCCGTTCCTCGATCACGAAGGCCGATTCGAGGCAACCGGCGCGGTGCAGGACGCCACGTTCGATTTCTCCGATCAATGGCCGCGCGCGACCGCCGTGGATGCCGCCCTGGATTTCGTCGACAACCACATGGCCATCGTCGCGACGCATGCGACGGTGCAGGGTGTCACCACGACCCACGCGGTGGCGGAAATTCCCGATCTGCATCACGGCGTGCTGGATCTCGACATCCAGGGCGGCGGCACCGGCGCCGAGTTGCTGAACTTCGTGCGCCACAGCCCGGTCGGCGCCACCGCCAAGGACGTGCTGGATGGACTGAAGGTTGGCGGCAAGGCCAGGTTCGGCATCAAGCTGTCGATTCCGCTGGACCAGGCGGAAAACTTCACGCTCGACGGCAAGGTGGATCTCGCCAATGCGGACGTGACCGCGGCGAAGTGGAACATCGTGCTGAAGGATCTCACGGGTCCCTTGTTCATCGACAACAAGGGATTCCGCGCGCAGGACCTCTCGGCGATGTTCCGCGGTGCGCCCGCGAAGCTGTCGATGGCGGTCGGCGGCAATGCGGTGAGTGATCCGAAGGACATGGTGGAAGCATCGATGGACACCACGGCTTCCGCGCAGGCGCTGGTGCAGGGTTATCCCGACCTGGCGAATCTGGTGGAACACGCCAGTGGCGCGGCGCCGTTCCACATCGCGGTGCGCGTGATGAACGGCGAAGGCGGCGCGCCGGCCACGACGATGCTTGACGTGAAGTCCAGCCTCGTCGGGCTGGCGCTGGATTTTCCTGCGCCGCTCGACAAACCCGCGAACAAGGAACTGCCGCTCGATCTCACGTTGCAGCTTCCCCCCGCCGGTGCCCCGTTGACGGTGTCGCTGGGCGACGTGCTGCAGGTGCGCGGACGTCTGGGCGACGCCGCGCGCAACGTGTCCACGGCGCTGGCGATGAACTTCGGCAGAGGCATGCCGGCGAGCTTGCCCGAGCGGGGACTGGTGGTGAACGGCCGCGCGCCGCGGCTGGACGTGAGCGGATGGATCCAGCAGGCACTGGGTGGCGAATCGGGCGGCGCGTTCCCGGAACTTGCGAAGGCCAACGTCGCGACAGATGCCGCAGAAGTGTTCGGCACCGACCTCGGCGCGCTGCAGTTTTCGTTCGATGCCGGCGCGGACAGTGACATCATCACTTTCGATGGCAGCGCGGTGAAGGGCACGATCGATCTTCCGACCGGCAACCTCGCCACGCGCGGCATCACCGCGAAACTGGATTACCTGCATTGGCCCGAGCCGCCGGAGCCGAAGCAGGCATCGGGTCCACCGCCGCCACCGACGCCGCCGCCCGCGAATTCGCCGATCGCGCCGGCCGCGGTGCCGCCGCTGCACGTCGCGGTCGGCGATCTGAAACTTGGGAAAGCGCAACTCGGGGCGACCACGTTCGAAAGCACGTCGACACCGCAAGGCATGCGCATCGACAAGTTCGAATCAAAGGGCGCGGATTTCACGATCCAGTCGCACGGCGACTGGAACGGCACCAAGGCTTTCAGCCAGTCGCACCTCGTCATCGACGTCGCGTCGCACGATTTCGGCAAGATGCTGGGGGCGTTCGGCTTCAGCGGCCTCTTGGCTGGCGGCAAGAATGCACACCTGCATATCGACGGCATCTGGCCCGGTGCGCCATCGGGTTTTTCGCTGGCATGGATGACGGGTAAACTCGACATCAAGGTGGGCGAGGGCCGCATCCTTGCGGTGAAGCCGGGCCTGGGCCGGTTGCTGGGGCTGCTTTCGCTGCGTGAAATCCCGAGCCGGCTGATGCTGCATTTCGGCGACGTGTTCAAGTCTGGCTTCGGCTTCGACAGCGTGACCGCCAATTTCCAGTTGCGGGACGGCAGTGCCCACACCCGCAACATGGTCATCACCGCGCCTGCGGCACGCATCGTGATGCAAGGCCGCACCGGATTCCGCGCGCGTGATTACGACCTCACGGTCGACGTCACCCCGCACGTCGGCGGCGCGCTGCCGGTGGTGGGCGCGGTAATCGGCGGTCCGGTCGGCGCGGCGGCCGGACTGGTGGTGCAGGGGCTGATCGGCAAGGGGCTCAACAAGGCCGCGGGCAGCATCTATCGCGTCACCGGCAGCTGGGACAAGCCGAAGATCGAGACGATCGCCTCGCTGCCGCTGCCCGCATCCGGCGCGAGCACTGCCGCCCCCGCCAGTACCGCGCCGATTCCCGCCGGTACGGCGCTGCCGCCGCCAGCCGCGAGCGTATCGCCCGCCTCGAGCGTGCCGCCGCCCGCAGTGGGGATGTCAGTCGCGACGCCCGTCAGCGCCGGCAGTGGCGGTTGAACGCCGCCGTGCTTGCGATTCCGGCGGCGCGCCCTTACGTTCAGTCCGATTGCAATCTCCTTGCGTGACTCGATGGATTCCCAACTGACGCTTGCCGAACGCAGCCTGCTCTCACCGGGCGGCCTGTCCACCAACGATCTCGAACGCGTATTCGCGCGGGTGATGGCGCCGTCCATCGACGCGGCGGATTTGTACTTCCAGCATTCGCGCAGCGAATCATGGGTGCTGGAGGACGGCATCGTTCGCGACGGCAGCCACAGCATCGAGCAGGGCGTGGGCGTGCGCGCGGTGTCCGGCGACAAGACGGGCTTTGCGTATTCCGACGACATCGTGCTGCCGCAGTTGCTTGAAGCGGCCGGCGCGGCACGTGCGATCGCGCAGGACGGCAACGGTGCGGGCAAGCCACTGGCGGTGCGCAACACCCGCGCGCTGTATCCGGCCGACGATCCCATCGATGCGCTGGACAACGCCGCCAAGATCGCGCTGCTGCGCGAACTGGATGCGCTGGCGCGCAGCCTCGATCCGCGCATCAAGCAGGTGATCGTCAGCATGAGCGCGACCCACGAGTCGGTGCTGATTGCCGCGGCCGACGGCACGCTGGCGGCCGACGTGCGCCCGTTGACCCGTGTCAACGTGCAGGTGATTGCCGAACACGACGGCCGCCGCGAGTCCGGCTATTCGGGTGGCGGCGGACGCTGCCCGTATCGCGAGCTGATCGATTCCAGGCGTGCGCACGGATGGGCACGCGAAGCGGTGCGGCAGGCGCTGGTGAATCTGGATGCGGTCGACGCGCCCGCGGGCACCATGGACGTGGTGCTCGGCCCCGGCTGGCCGGGCGTGTTGCTGCACGAAGCGATCGGACATGGCCTGGAAGGCGATTTCAACCGCAAGGGTACCTCCGCCTTTGCCGGCCGCATCGGCGACAAGGTTGCCGCGGAAGGCGTGACGGTGGTGGACGACGGCACGATGCCGGGGCGGCGCGGTTCGCTGTCGGTGGACGACGAAGGCACCACCACGAACTGCACCACGCTGATCGAGAATGGTCGGCTGGTCGGCTACATGCAGGACAAGCACAATGCGCGCTTGATGGGCATGGCGCCCACCGGCAATGGGCGGCGCGAATCATTCGCGCACCTGCCGATGCCGCGCATGACCAACACCTGCATGCTCGCGGGCAAGCACGATCCGCAGGAAATCATCGCCTCGGTCGAGCGCGGGCTCTACGCCGTCAACTTCGGCGGCGGGCAGGTCGACATCACCAACGGCAAGTTCGTGTTCAGCGCCAACGAGGCGTACCTGATCGAACACGGCAAGATCACGCGGCCGGTCAAGGGCGCGACGCTGATCGGCTCCGGTCCCGACGTGCTGACGCGCGTCGCGATGCTCGGCAATGACCTGAAGCTGGACGAAGGCGTCGGCGTGTGCGGCAAGGAAGGCCAGAGCGTGCCGGTGGGCGTGGGCATGCCGACCACCAAGGTCACCGCGATGACCGTCGGTGGAACTGCTGCATGATCGCGAAGGATTTTTTTGACGCGGGCGACAGCGGAAATTCGCAGGCCAGGTCCGCGTCAATCCGTCTCGGATGGCTTTTCGAGATCGCGAAGCAAGCGGAACAGTTCGCGCTGCGCGCGCGGCGGCTTGGCCGTGTCGAGTTCCCGTCGAGCCTGTCGAATCAGCGAACGCAGATGCTGATGGTCGACGCTGGGATGTTCGGTGATGAATGACGTGAGTGCCGCGTCGCCGTTGTCGCCCAGCAGGCTTTCGCGCAACGCTTCGATCCGATGCAGGCTTGCGGCCTCGCGGGCATGGGCGGTGCGGTCACGGGCCAGTGCGGCGTGTGCCGGCGCGAAGTCTTCCTCGTCGTGGGCGCGCATCAGCTTGGCGAGGTGCGCGAGCTGGCGCTTGTGGGCGATGTGTGACGGCGTGCGTTGCACTTCGGCGAGTTCGTCACGGACATCGTCGGGTAGCTTCAGTTTGTCGAGGCGCGCCGGTGGCAACTCCGACAATTGCGTGGCGAATGCCAGCACGTCCAGCGCTTCACGGCGGCGTGCGCTGCGGCTGGGGCGTTCGTCGGCGGCGTCTTCTTCGATGCGGGGCATGGTCGACAAGGTTTGAACGGGAAACGAAAGTGAACACGAACATTGTGACAGCCGAAGCGGCCAGCGCGGAAATGGATCGTCTTGCCGAGCTCTCGGAAGACGTGATCCGGCGTGCGCGCGCCGCCGGCGCTTCGCAGGCGGAAATATCAGCCAGTGTCAGCAGCGGGCTATCCATCAACGTCCGCATGGGCGAGGTCGAAACCGTCGAGCGCACCCGCGATCGCGGTTTCGGGTTGACCGTGTACTTCGGCCAGCGCAAGGGCAGCGCTTCCACCGCCGACCTCAAACCCGAATCGATCGAAGCGACACTGGGGCAGGCGTGCGCGATCGCGCGCTACACCGAACCCGATCCCTGCGCCGGCCTTGCCGATGCGGCATTGATGCAGACGTCTTTCCCCGAGCTCGATCTTTGGCATCCGTGGCACTTGGACGTGGATCGCGCGATCGAGATCGGCCGCGAAGTCGAGGCGGCGGGTCGCGACCATCCTGCGGTCACCAATTCCGAGGGCGCGAGCGTCCAATGCGGCGACGCGCTGGGCGTGTACGCGAACTCGCATGGATTCGTGGGCCGCGAGCGCGGCACCCACCATTCGATTTCCTGTTCGCTGATCGTCGGCAAGGGCGACGCGATGCAGCGCGACGGTTGGTATGAGTACGTGCGCGACGCCGAAGATTTCCCGTCGTTCGATTCGATCGGCCGCAAGGCCGGTGGACGGGCCGCGGCGCGGCTTGGCGCACGCAGGCTTTCCACCCGCGAATGCGCGGTGATGTTCGCGCCTGAGGTCGCGCGTTCGCTGGTTGGGCATCTGGTTTCAGCGGTCAGCGGCGGTTCGTTGTACCGGCGCGCCAGTTTCCTGCTCGACCACGTCGGCAAGCAGGTATTGCCCTCGTTCGTCGGCGCCGTTGAACAGCCGTGGCTGCCACGCGGGCACGCGTCGTCGGCGTTCGATGCCGAGGGCGTGGCGACCCGCGAGTCGGCGCTGGTGCAGGACGGCGTGTTGCAGCGCTACGTGCTGGGCAGCTATTCAGCGCGCAAACTCGGATTGACGACCACCGGCAACGCGGGCGGCGTGCACAACCTCGCGGTCGTGGCCGGCTCCGTCGATGGCCAAGCGGCCGACTTTCGCGGGATGCTGCAGCGGATGGGCACCGGCCTGCTGGTTACCGAATTGATCGGGCAGGGCGTGTCGATCATCACCGGCGACTATTCGCGTGGTGCGGCGGGTTTCTGGATCGAGAACGGCGAAGTCGCGTATCCGGTGCAGGAAATCACCATCGCCGGCAACCTTCGCGACATGTTCATGAACGTGCAGGCGATCGGATCCGACGTCGACCCGCGTTCGTCCATCCTCGTCGGATCGATCCTTGTCGGGAAGATGACACTCGCAGGCGAGTAGTTTTGCCTGATTGCCTGCGGGCTGGCGAGCCGGATTCTTCGAGCGCCATCGGCCATCGGCTCGTGTCGCGTGCATGCTCCGGAATTGCGGACTTGGAGGACGCGAGTTGCGGGTATTGCCTGGGTGAGGCTCCGCGAAAAACCTGATTGCGGGAAAGCGCGCGACGACCTGATTTTCTTCCCCAAAACAATGCTTGACACGCGCTGTGCAAGCGACGACAGTCTTGTCGCGGCCCGTCCATCACTGCTTTGAGGGAGGTTGGCGATGAGCGTTCCACCGGAATCCGTGACACCCCCGGCGTCTGCCGGCACACCACCACCTGCAGGCGTTCCTTCCGCGGAAGAACGTCAGTGGGCCATGTTCGCGCATCTGTCGGCGCTGTTGGGCGCCTTTGTCACCGGCTGGATCGGCGGCTGGGGCTGGTTCCTCGGGCCGTTGATCATCTGGCTGGTGAAGAAGGACACCATGCCGTTCGTGAATGATCAGGCCAAGGAAGCGCTGAATTTCAACATCACGATCGCGATCGTTTTCGTGATCCTGACGATCCTCGGCTTCGCCACGCTGGGCGTGGGTTTCTTCATCGCGATTCCGCTGATGATCATCATCGGCATCGCCGCGCTGGTGTTCATCATCCTGGCCGCGATCAAGGCCAACGAAGGCGTGGCCTATCGCTATCCGTTCGCGCTTCGGCTGATCAAGTGAGTGCAGGATGCATTCATCCCGTGCAGCCCATGGATGGGCGTTGACACGGGATCCATGATCGGGCGCGCCTGACCGGGCGCGCCCGTTTTGCGTCAGGTTTCTTCCGGCGGTTCAAACGGCCGCGCCGACTCGGGGCGGCCGGGGTCGAGCAGCAGCTTGACGCGGGCCTCGGTCTGTTCGAGCGCCGACTGGCAGCTGCGGAAGAGCGCGATGCCGCGTTCGAACGAACGCAGCGATTCGTCCAGACTCAACTCGCCGCCCTCCATCTTCGCGACCAGTTGTTCCAGCTCATCGAGCGACTGCTCGAATTGCGCGACGGGCGAGGCATCCGCTGCGGGCGCGTCGGGTTTGGCGGGTTTCGACATGCGGGCAAGCTAGCGCAGCCGACAGGGCGAATCAATCGCCGGGCGGCCGTGCTTGCAAGTTTCGAGCGGGTCGATGAAAATTGCCGGCTCGCTATGGTGGATGTAGCTCAGCTGGTTAGAGTCCCGGATTGTGATTCCGGTTGTCGTGGGTTCGAGTCCCATCATCCACCCCATTTTTTGTACAATGCATGGTTTGCGGGCCGTTAGCTCAGTTGGTAGAGCAGGAGACTCTTAATCTCTTGGTCCTAGGTTCGAGTCCTAGACGGCCCACCATTTTGACCAGGCAGGTTTGCCCCTCACCCTGCATCGCCCGCCTGCGGAAGGGGCGATCATCTCGCCCGGCGCGATATGATCCCGATCGAGCAGGGCGAAAGTGGCGGAACTGGTAGACGCGCTGGATTTAGGTTCCAGTGGGGCAACCCGTGCGGGTTCGAGTCCCGCCTTTCGCACCAGGAAGCACCTTTTGCCATGGCTGGCAAACGCTGAACTGGCGGAATGCAGATTCTGTTGTCATGACGGCAAACGCCCAGCTTGCAGGAAGCAGCGGGCGCCCACGAATGGCGCCTCCGGGCGCTGGCGGCACGAACACGCAACATCGCACTGAACATCAGGAGCTGCAATGCAAGTGTCCCTGGAAAACGTCGGCAAGCTCGAGCGCAAGCTGACGGTCAAGTTCCCGGCCGAACAGTTCGAGTCGAAGGTGCGCCAGCGCATCAGCGAACTCGGGCGCAACGTGCGGCTGAAGGGTTTCCGGCCCGGCAAGGTGCCGACCAAGGTCATCGAGCAGCGCTTCGGCGAGCAGGTGCGCGGCGAGGCGCTTTCCGACCTGATCGGCAGCACCTTTCGCGAAGCCGTGCAGCAGCAGAACTTGCAGCCGGTCGCCAATCCGAGCATCGACACCGACGGCAAGCCGCAGGACGGCGAAATCGCCTACACCGCGACGTTCGAGGTGATGCCGGAATTGCCGACGGTCGAAGTCGCGATCCTGAAGATCGATCGTCCCAAGGCCGAAGTGGGCGATGGCGACGTCGACCGGATGATCGAGACCCTGCAGATTCAGCGCCGGGTGTTCGAGAAGGTGGATCGCGCCGCGGCCGACGGCGACATGGTGATCGTGGATTACACCGCGCAGGCCGACGATTTCCGCCATCCGGCCGAGGGCCGCGAGCGTGCCGCCACGGTGCTGGGTGGCAACACTGCGCTGGCGGCGTTCGACGGGGCCTTGCGAGGTCACAAGGCGGGCGAGGAGTTGTCGTTCGAGGCCGAATTCTCGCCGACTTTCCCGATTCCGCAGCTCGCGGCCCGGAAGGCCCGGGTCGAGCTGAAGGTCGGCGAGGTGCAGGAGCCGAAAACCCCCGCCGTGGACGAAGCGTTCATCCGCAATTTCGGAATCGCCGACGGTACGGTCGAGACCTTCCGCACCGAGGTCCGTGCCAACCTGGAACGCGAACTCGACAATGCCCTGCGTGCGCGCCTGCGCAACGAAGTGGGCGCGAAGCTGGCGGCCACCTATGCCGACGTGGACGTGCCGAAGGTGCTGGAAAACGCCGAGGCCGAATCGCTGGTGCGCGCGGCCATGCCGAACCTTTCCGGCGAGCAGTCGCTGCCGCCCGCCGCGCTGGAAGCCGCGCAGCCGATCGCGCACCAGCGCGTGATCGCCGGGCTGCTGCTTCGCCAGATCGCGCAGAGCAACAACCTGCGGGTGGACAATCGCAAGGTGACCGAGCGGATCGCCAAGATCGCGTCGACCTATGAAGAACCCGAGCAGGTCATTGAACTGTACCGCGGCAACCCCCAGATGATGGACAACGTTCGCACCGCCGTCCTCGAGGACCAGGTTTCCGAATGGGTGGCCGATCACGCGGACACCACTGAAGTGAACCTGAGCTTCGACGAGGTGATGCACCCGCAGAACAGCGCGGGCTGACCGCATCCGTCAACCGGAGAATTCCATGCAGCAGCAATCCCAGCAGGCCAAGGCGTTGAATCTGGTCCCGATCGTGGTCGAGCAGACCGCGCGCGGTGAGCGTTCATTCGACATCTATTCGCGACTGCTGAAGGAACGCATCATCTTCCTGGTCGGCCCGATCGATGACAACGTCGCCAACCTCGTCGTGGCGCAGATGCTGTTCCTGGAATCGGAAAATCCCGAGAAGGACATTCAGTTCTACATCAACAGCCCGGGCGGCGTGGTATCGGCCGGTCTGGCGATCTACGACACCATGCAGTTCGTCAAGCCCGACATCAGCACGATGTGCGTGGGGCAGGCCTCCAGCGCCGCCTCGCTGCTGCTGATGGCCGGCGCCAAGGGCAAGCGGTTCGCGCTGCCGAACTCGCGGATCATGATCCACCAGCCCTCCGGCGGCGCCCAGGGCCAGGCCACCGACATCGAAATCCACGCCCGCGAAATCCTGTACCTGCGCGGACGCCTCAATGAGATCTATGCCAAGCACACCGGCAAGACCGTCGAGGAAATCGCCCGCGACATGGAGCGCGACCGCTACATGAGCGCCACCGAGGCGAAGGACTACGGCCTGATCGACGCGATGTTCGAGCGCCGTCCCGACGAGTCGGTAAAGTCGGCCTGAGACATCGGTCGCAACTTCGCGATTTTCCACTGATTCCAGCGTGTTTCTGAACGCGCCGCAGCGCTGGGCCGAGCGTCCGGCTGTGATATGCTGCAGCCGGAATCCGGGTATTCCCCATGACGCATCGCAAGACTGATCGACGGAGCACGAGATGAGCGAGGACCGGCCCAGCCGCGGCAACGAAGGCGGCAAGATCCTGTATTGCTCGTTCTGCGGCAAAAGCCAGCACGAGGTCCGCAAGCTGATCGCGGGCCCCAGCGTGTTCATTTGCGATGAATGCGTCGAGCTCTGCAACGACATCATCCGCGAGGAACTGGAAGAGAAGGCCGCGTCCGGCCGCACCCAGTTGCCCAAGCCGCGCGAGATCA
>Ga0209178_1000450_pt1 | contig 12096 bp, 12 predicted proteins | sample GAAS200_FD_187521 | JGI IMG/M metagenome (GOLD analysis project Ga0209178, IMG submission 187521) | Agricultural soil microbial communities from Georgia to study Nitrogen management - GA AS200 (SPAdes) (version 2) | ecosystem: Environmental > Terrestrial > Soil > Agricultural land | place: USA... | reverse complement strand
TTGGAGCCGCGCCGAGATCGACGCGCTGCTCGACCAGGCCGCTGCGTTCAAGCGGACGCGGGCCGGGACGCAACTCGCCGGCAATTCGGTTGCTCTGCTGTTTTTCAATCCGTCGATGCGCACGCGCACCAGCTTTGAACTCGGCGCATTCCAGTTGGGTGGCCACGCGGTGGTGCTGTCGCCGGGCAAGGACGCGTGGCCGATCGAATTCGACGTGGGCACGGTGATGGATGGCGAGGCCGAAGAACACGTCGCCGAAGTGGCGCGCGTGCTGTCACGCTACGTCGACTTGATCGCGGTGCGCGCGTTCCCGAAATTCAAGGACTGGTCGGTCGACCGCGAGGACCGCGTCGTCAAGGCATTCGCGAAATACGCGACGGTGCCCGTGATCAACATGGAAACCATCACGCATCCGTGCCAGGAACTCGCGCATGCGCTGGCGCTGCGTGAACACCTCGGCGAGCTGCGCGGCAAGAAGTACGTGCTGACCTGGACGTACCATCCGAAGCCGCTCAACACCGCGGTCGCCAACTCCGCGCTGCTGATCGCGACCAAGATGGGCATGGACGTGACGCTTTTGTGTCCGACGCCGGATTACGTGCTGGACGAGCGCTACATGGCGTTCGGCGAACAGAACGCACGTGAGTACGGCGGCTCGCTGCGCGTGACGCATGACATCGAAGATGCCTATCGCGGCGCCGACGCCGTGTACGCAAAAAGCTGGGGCGCGCTGCCATTCTTCGGTCGCTGGGACGAGGAAAGGCCGATCCGCGATGCGCACAAACACTTCATCGTGGACGAGGCCAAGATGGCGCTCACCAACCACGCGGTATTCAGCCATTGCCTGCCGCTGCGTCGCAACGTCAAGGCCACCGATGCGGTGATGGACGCGCCGTATTGCATCGCGATCGACGAAGCGGAGAACCGCCTGCACGTGCAGAAGGCGGTGATGGCAACCCTTGCTGCACAGACGGAGAAAACGGCATGATGGGTCATCAACATCACTACCGCGTCGACGTGGAGTGGACCGGTAATCGCGGCACCGGCACCGATGGTTATCGCAACTACGGCCGCGAGCACGTGATCCGCATCGAGGGCAAGCCGGACATCGCCGGTTCGTCCGACCCGACGTTCCGCGGCGACGCCGCGAAACACAATCCGGAAGACATGCTGGTGACTGCGCTTTCCACCTGCCACATGCTGGCCTATCTGCACGTCGCCACGCTTGCCGGCGTGGTGGTGACGGCCTACACCGATATCGCCAAAGGCACGATGGTCACCGAGGGCAACGGCGGGCATTTCACCGAAGTGGTGCTGCATCCGGTGGTGACGATCACGGCCGGCAGCGATGCCGCCAAGGCCGTAGCCGCGCACGACGACGCACATCACGCGTGCTTCATCGCTTCTTCCGTCAATTTCCCGGTGCGTTGCGAGCCGCGCATCGTCGTCGACAACACCTGATTTGCGGAACACATACATCATGAGCAAAGACATCGTTCTTGCCTTTTCGGGCGGCCTCGACACCAGCTTTTGCGTGCCGTACCTGAAGGAACGCGGCTGGTCGGTGCATACCGTATTCGCCGATACCGGCGGCGTCGGCGCGGAAGAACGCGCATACATCGAGGCGCGCGCGGAAGAACTCGGCGTCGCTTCGCACGTCACCATCGACGGTGGTCCCGCGCTGTGGGAACACTTCGTCAAGCCGTTCATGTGGGCGGGCGAGGGCTACCAGGGCCAGTATCCATTGCTGGTTTCCGATCGCTACCTGATCGTGGAAGCCGCGATCAAGCGCGCGGCCGAGCTCGGCACCCGCGCGATCGCGCACGGCTGCACCGGCATGGGCAACGACCAGGTGCGCTTTGACTTGACGGTGAAGGCGCTGGGCGATTTCGAAATCGTCGCGCCTATCCGCGAAATCCAGAAGGAACACAACGCGGTGCGCGCGTACGAACAGGAATACCTGAAACAGCACGGCTTCGAGGTGCGTGCGAAGCAGCAGGCCTACACCATCAACGAGAACCTGCTGGGTGTCACCTTGTCGGGCGGCGAAATCGACCGCTGGCAGGCGCCCGGCGAAGACGCGCGCGGCTGGTGCAAGCCGCGCAGCGAATGGCCATCCGAACCGCTGCGCGTGAAGCTCGGCTTTGCCAATGGCGTGGCGCAAACGCTGGATGGCGAACGCATCGCCGGGCACATGCTGCTGGCGAAGCTGAATCATCTGTTCGCGCAGTACGGCGTCGGCCGCGGACTCTACACCGGCGACACCACGATCGGCTTGAAAGGCCGCATCGTGTACGAAGCACCGGGTCTTGTCGCATTGCTGACGGCGCACCGGGCGCTGGAAGAAGCCGTGCTGAGCAAGCAGCAGAATCGTTTCAAGCCGGAAGTCGCGCGCAAGTGGGTGGAACTGGTGTACGAAGGCTTCTTCCACGATCCGCTGAAGGCCGACCTCGAAGCGTTCCTGGCATCGTCACAGCGTTGCGTCGAGGGCGAGGTGACGCTGGAAACCCGCGGCGGTCGGGTGGACGCGGTGGCCGTGTCATCCAAACACATTCTCAATGCGAAAGGTGCGACTTACGCGCAAGCTGCCGATTGGGGCGTAGCCGAGGCAGAGGGTTTCATCAAATTGTTCGGCATGAGTTCGATCCTCTGGGCCGAGGTCAATCGCGCGGCGGACGGGCACTAATTCGCATGCGTATCCTGCAGGTCAGCACGGACAAAGATCGACTCGACATCGAGCTGATCCACCGCTTCCTGAGCGAAGAGGCCTATTGGAGCCGCGGCATTCCGCGCGAGGTGGTGGAGCGTGCGATTGAGGGTTCGTTGTGTTTCGGCGGCTATCTCGATGGGCGCCAGGTGGCATTCGCACGGGTGGTTACCGACGGCGCCACCTTCGGTTATCTCGCGGACGTGTTCGTGGTGCCGGAACATCGCGGGCGGGGTCATTCCAGGACGTTGATGGCTGCGGTGATCGCGCATCCGAAGCTGCAGGGCTTGCGCCGCTTCACGCTGGCCACCCTCGACGCCCACGGGCTGTACGCCTCCTTCGGGTTCGCCACACCGGCGCGGCCCGAAACCCTGATGGAAAAATTCGACCCGGACATCTATGCCAAGGCGCCGTCCGGGCCATGAACGCGCTCCTCCAATCCACGCTGGTGCACCTGAAGGCACTGGTCGGGTTCGATACTCGCAATCCGCCGCGAGCGATCGGCACGGACGGCATTTTCGAATACCTTCGCGCGCAATTGCCGGGCTTCGATGTCGAGGTGAGCGACCACGGCGCAGGCGCGGTATCGCTGCTCGCGACGCGCGGCAAGCCGAAGCTGCTGTTCAACATGCACCTCGATACCGTGCCGGATTCGCCGCAGTGGAGCGCGAGTCCGTTCGAGTTGCGCGTGGGCAGAGATCGCGCGATCGGCTTGGGTGCGTGCGACATCAAGGGCGCGGCGGCGGCGTTGCTGGCGGCAGCGAACGCGTCGAAGGGCGACATGGCGCTGCTGTTCACGACCGACGAGGAAGGCGCGGACCCGCGCTGCGTCCGTGCGTTTCTGCGCGATGCTTTCCTTCCCTCGCCTGCGGGGAAAGGTGCCGAAGGCGGATGGGGGAAACACTTCGAAGGAGTCATCGTCGCCGAACCCACGCGTTGCAATGCTGTACTCGCCCACCGTGGCATCCAGTCGGTGCGCGTGCGCTTCGAGGGGCGGGCGGGCCATGCATCCGGCGAACAAAAGCCTTCGGACAGCGCGTTGCATCAGGCGGTGCGCTGGAGCGCGGCCGCACTGGATTTCGCCGAATCGCAATCGAACGAAAGCTTCGGCGGCTTGCGCGGCATGCGCTTCAACATCGGCCGCATCGAAGGCGGCATCAAGGCCAACATGATCGCACCGGAAGCGGAGCTGCGGTTCGGCATGCGGCCGTTGCCATCGATCGACATGGATGGTTTGCTCGAACGGTTGCGCGCACTCGCGGAGCCCGCGGCGTTCGAGGAGACCTTCCGCGGTCCGCCATTGCCGGCCGACGCAGCCCATGCGGAATCGCACTTGCGCAATGCGCGCGCACTTGCGGACGCGCTGGAAATTCCGGTCGGCGATGCAGTCGATTTCTGGACCGAAGCGGCGCTGTTCTCGCAAGCCGGCTGCACCACCTTCGTCTATGGTCCGGGCGACATCGCGCAGGCGCACAGCGCCGACGAATGGGTGGGGCTGGATCAACTCGAAGCCGCGGCACGAACCTATCTGCGCATTGTGGAGAAGTCGTCATGAACACGTTTGGCCCTGGAACTGCCGACACTGCACTGTTCGCCAGCCCGCAATACCACCGGAGGTCGCTTCCGGTGGTCCGCGCGTGAGGATGCAATCGGCATGAGCGAAGTCCGCAACACCATCGTGCGTCTGTTGTCCGCGATGGGCAGCGCGCGCGAAATCCAGCAGTACCTGAAGCGCTTTTCGCAGCTGGATGCCAAACGTTTCGCCGTGGTCAAGGTTGGCGGCGCGGTGCTGCGCGATGACTTGACCGAACTCGCGTCGTCGCTGACGTTCCTGCAGCGCGTCGGATTGACGCCGATCGTGGTGCATGGCGCGGGTCCGCAGCTCGACGAGGAACTCGTCAAGGCGGGTATCGAGAAGCGCACGGTCAACGGTTTGCGCGTGACGCCGCCGCAGGCGCTCGGCATCGTGCGGCGCGTGTTCCACCAGCAGAACCTCGCGCTGGTCGATGCGCTGCATGCGATGGACACGCGCGCGACGTCGGTGGTGTCGGGCGTGTTCGCGGCGGATTGGCTGGATCGCGAAAACTGCGGCCTCGTCGGAAAAGTCGAACGCATCGAACTCGCATCCATCGAGGCCAGCCTGCGCCAAGGCTCGATCCCGATCATCGCCAGCCTCGGCGAAACCGACGAAGGCCAGATCCTCAACATCAACGCCGATTTCGCGGCCAACGAACTGGTGCGTGTGCTGCAGCCTTACAAGATCGTGTTCCTGACCGGCACCGGCGGTTTGCTGGATGGAGCGGGCAAGGTCATCGATTCGATCAACCTGTCGACCGAGTACGAAGCCCTGATGGCGCAGCCTTGGGTTTCGGGTGGCATGCGCTTGAAGCTGGAGCAGATCGCCGATCTGCTGCGCGATCTCCCGCCGGCATCGTCGGTGTCGATCACGCGGCCGTCGGAATTGGCGAAGGAACTGTTCACGCACAAGGGTTCCGGCACGCTGGTGCGGCGTGGCGAAAAGGTGCTGCGCTTCGAGTCGTGGGAAGGCGTCGACCTGGACCGCCTGCGCGCGCTGATCGATTCCAGTTTCGCGCCGCGCCGGCTCGCCGCGGATTATTTCGAACGCACGACGCCGTATCGCGTGTACGTCAGCGAGAATTGCCGCACCGCGATGATCCTGACCTTGGAGGACAGTCTGCCCTACCTCGACAAGTTCGCGGTGCTGGACGAGGCGCAGGGCGAGGGCCTGGGTCGCGCGGTCTGGCAGGTGATGCGGGCGGAAAACCCGAAACTGTTCTGGCGTTCGCGTCACGGCAACCGCATCAACGCGTTCTACCACGAGCAGTCGGATGGCTGCTTCAAGGCAGTGCAGTTCAGGGTGTTCTGGTATGGCCTCGACGCCGATTTCGAAACCATCGAGCGTTGCGTGGCGCATTGCGCGCAGCGTCAAGCGACGCTGATCGGCTGACATGAGTACCTCCATGAAATCGATCGGCATCATCGGGGCGCGCGGCCATACCGGCGCGGAATTGATCCGCCTGATCTCGAGCCATCCCGCGTTGGAACTCGCCTTCGTTTCATCACGCGAACTGGACGGCCAGCGCGTCGATGCCCACAACGCCGCGTACACCGGGAACTTGCACTACGAAAACCTCGGCGCGCAATCCGCCGCCGCCCGACGCGCGGACGTCATGATCCTTGCCTTGCCCAACGGCAACGCCGCGCCTTACGTCGAAGCGAGCGATGCCGCAGCGCCCGGCACGCTGATCGTCGACCTGTCTGCCGACTACCGCTTCGATCGCACGTGGTATTACGGACTGCCGGAGCTCACCCGCGACACGTGGCGTGGGCAACGTCGCATCAGCAATCCCGGCTGCTATGCAACAGCGATCGAACTGACCGTCGCGCCGTTGAAGGACTTGCTTGCCGCGCCGCCGGTGTGTTTCGGCGTGTCGGGATATTCCGGCGCCGGCACCACGCCTTCCGACAAGAACGATCCGGAGAAGCTGCGCGACAACCTGATGCCGTACGCGCTGACCGGCCACGTCCACGAAAGGGAAGCGTCGTTCCAGCTCGGCGTGCCGGTGGAGTTCATCCCGCACGTCGCGCCGCATTTCCGGGGACTCACGGTCACCAGCAATCTGTATTTGTCACAGCCCATGAAAAGGGACGCGGTGCTCGCACGCTTCCACCGTGCATACGATTCCGAAAGACTCGTGCGTGTCCTGGAAGATCCGCCATGGGTCAGCCGCATTGCCGGGAAACATCATGCGGAAATCGGCGGATTCGCGCTGTCGGCGGACGGCCGGCGCGTGGTGATTGCCGCGGTGCTGGACAATCTTTTGAAAGGTGCCGCGACGCAGGCGATGCAGAACATCAATCGCGCCATCGGCGTGGACGAATGGACGGGGATCCCCCATGACTGATTTGCTGTGGCAAAAGCCGGACAGCAAGGTCGATGCAAGGATCATGCGGTTCCTTGCCGGCGATGACGTGCTGCTGGATCGCGAATTCTTCCTGCACGACATCACGGCCAGCAAGGCACACGTCGAGGGCCTGGCGAACATCGGCGTGCTCGGCGCAGATGAAGCGGCAGCGCTGAAGCGCGAACTCGACGCGCTGGCCGAGGATTTCCACAGGGGCGCATTCGTGCTGGATGATCGTTTCGAAGACGGTCATTCCGCCATCGAAGCACGGTTGACCGAGCGGCTCGGTGACATCGGCCGCAAGGTGCACACCGGACGCAGCCGTAACGACCAGATCCTGGTGGCGACGCGACTGTGGCTGAAGGAAAAACTCATGGCGCTGCAGCAGTATTGCGCCGCGGCCGCGCGGGTTTGCCTTGATCGTGCAGCCAATGAATCGCTGCCGATGCCCGGCTACACGCATCTGCAGCGCGCGGTGGTTTCATCCACGTCGATGTGGTGGGCCGGTTTCGCGGAAGCCTTCATCGACGACGCATGGCGCGCGCGACAGACGCGCGAATGGATCGACGCCAATCCGCTCGGCAGCGCAGCCGGTTACGGCGTCAACCTGAAGCTCGATCGCGAACACACCACGCGCGCGCTCGGCTTCGCGCGCATGCAGGTGGCGGCGACGTATGCACAGCTTTCGCGTGGCAAGTTCGAGATGGCGGCGCTGGAAGCCATCGGCGGCGCATTGCTTGATCTGCGCCGGCTGGCGTGGGACCTGTCGTTGTTCACGACCGCCGAATTCGGGTTCGTGTCGTTGCCGCCCGAATACACGACCGGCTCGTCGATCATGCCCAACAAGCGCAATCCGGACGTGATCGAATTGCTGCGCGCGAGTTACGCCAGCGTAGCCGCCGCGCGCACCGAGATCGAGCAACTGCTGTCGCTGCCCTCCGGCTACCAGCGCGACCTGCAATTCAGCAAGAATGGTTTGTTCCACGGCGTACATCGCGGATTGATGGCGCTGGAATTGCTGCCGGATTTGTTGGCGCGCATGCGCTGGAACGAAGCCGCGATGCGTGCCGCGATCGAACCCGCGATGTACGCGACGGATGTCGCGATCGAGCAGGCGGCCAAGGGCGTGCCGTTTCGCGACGCCTATCGCGCAGCCGCGAATGCGGCAAACGCAACGGGGCAGGGCCGCACGCCCGAGCAAAGCCTCGCCGCGCGCACCTCGCCCGGTGCGCACGCCGACCTGCGCCTGGATGTGCTGTCGTCGCGCCTTGCCGAGCTGGAGTGAAATTGCGGCCCCGATGGCGTAGCTGGCCATTGCGCCCCGTGCTGCGCTAGGCTGCATCGGCCGTTCACATCCAGGGGGAAGTCACGTGAAAGCCGTCGTATCGATGCCGTCGATCCGCAAGCCGCGCCTGGTCGAAATCGCGGTCGCCGTTCTTGTCCTGTTGTTGCTCTGGTCGAGCTTCGTGGCCATCGGCCCGGGCGAACGCGGCGTGCTGATGACTTTCGGCGCGGTCCAGCACGGCGTGCTCGCGCCCGGACTGCACATGAAGATTCCGCTGGTGCAGACGGTCAAGCGCATGAACGTGCAGATCCAGAAATCGCAGACGCAGGAAACGGCGGCGAGCCGCGACCTGCAGGACGTGACCAGCGAAGTCGCGGTGAACTGGGCGATCAACCCGCTGGATGCCGAGTGGGTTTACGAACGGCTGGGCGATGAAAGCCAACTCGCCGACAAGGTGATCGCACCGATCGTGTCCAACGCGGTCAAGGCCGTCGCCGCGCACTACGACGCCGAGCAACTGGTCGAGAAGCGCGACCAGGTGCGCGACCAGATCCAGCAGCAGATCGTCGCTGCGCTGACGCAATACAAGGTGCAGGTGCAGGGCGTCAACATCACCAACTTCCAGTTCAGCCAGGACTACTCGCACGCGATCGAACAGAAGCAGGTGGCGCAACAGCGCGCGCAACAGGCCGAGTACGATCTCGCGCGCGTCAAGGTGCAGGCGCAGCAGGAAGTCGCGCAGGCCGAGGGCCAGGCGCAGGCGCAGAAACTCCTGCAAAGCACGCTGACGCCGCAGATCATCCAGTTGAAGGCCGTCGAGAAATGGAACGGCGTGCTGCCGCAGGTCACCGGCAACGGTGCGGTGCCGTTCATCGGCAACATGGATACGATGGCCAAGCCCGTGGCGGTGCCGGCGCCGCGGGGCTGATCGCTTTCGGGTCTGCCTTGCTCACGCGCCGCGGGTTTTTCGGCGCCTTGCCGGAAGCGAAGTGCGCGCCGGCTTCCTGCGAGATGCACCGGAGGCGCCGAGCAGTTCGACCAGTCGCGACTCGCATGGCGAGAGATCGTAGCCGCGGCGCTGCGAGATCACGAACGTGAGTGCACGCATGTGCCAGGCGCGGCGTTCGAGTTCGACAAGCTGTCCGTTCGCCAGATCCTCCGCGACGAGGTGCTGCGGCAAATGTCCCCAGCCGAGGCCGGCCTTGAGCAGGTCACGCTTGGCGCCGAGATCGTTGACCAGCCATTGACGCTTGCCGGCAACGCCCTGTTGGGTCTTGTCTGCACCACGCTGGTTGTCCGTCACGACGACTTGGATATGCCGGCCAAACTCGTCCTTTGGAACGGGTTTCGGTGTAGAAGCGAGCGGATGCGAAGGAGCGCATACCGTCACCATCTTCTCGTCGCGCAGCCAACGTCGCTCGATGGCATCCGGGTTCACTTCCGGCACGTCGTCGATCGTGACAGCCAAGGCGCACACCCCGTCGAGCACCAGGTTCTCGCCACCCTGCATGGTCGTGATGCGCAGGTTGATCGCCGCGGTGGGGAACTCCGCCTGCAGCGTTCGCAAGCAGCCAATCAGGTGCGCGCGCGGGAAGTAGGCGTCGACCGCCACCGAAACCTGCGGCGCGCCGACTTTGGCAATCGCGCCGGCGCGGTTCTTCATTTCTTCCGTGCGTGAGATCACCGCGCGTGCATCCGGCAAGAGGCTGCGCCCCGCAACCGTGAGTTGTGCCTTGCGTGTGTTGCGCTCGAACAGTTCGACATCGAAGGCACTTTCCAGCGCCTTGATTGCGTGGCTGATGGCCGACTGCGCACGCCTCAGCTTGCGCGCCGCACCCGAGAAGCTTCCCTGATCGCAGACCGCGACGAACGCACGCAACTGGTTGATGGTGATGGTGTCGAGCATGCGTATCAAAAGATTAGATTGTACTTAGCAATCTTTCGTCAATTGTTTTGATGCGTCAAGAGGTCCAGATTGGGTCTCGACATTTTGATAGAGGACGCCGATCCGGCGACGCATCATGAACAGACTCAATGGAAAGACCGCCGTGATCACCGGCGGCGCAACCGGCATCGGCCGCGCAGCGGCAAAGCGTTTCATCGAGGAAGGCGCTTTCGTTTTCATCTTCGGCCGCCGGCAGGAAGCACTCGACGCAGCCGTGGCCGACCTCGGCCCCCACGCCCGCGCGGTGAAGGGCTCGGTCTCCAATCCTGCCGATCTCGACCGGCTCTACGCGGCGGTGAAGGCCGAACGCGGAACCCTCGACATCGTCTTCGCCAACGCCGGTGCCGGAAGTCCGCTGCCGCTCGGCAAGATCACTGTCGAGCACATCGACGAAGCCTTCGACACCAACGTGAAGGGTACGATCTTCACGGTCCAGAAGGCGTTGCCGCTGATGGGCAAGGGTGGTTCGATCATCCTGACCGGATCGAGCGCCGGCACGACAGGCGCCCCGGGGATGAGCGCCTACAGCGCGAGCAAGGCGGCCGTGCGCAACCTCGCGCGAACCTGGGCGGAGGACCTGAAGGGCACCGGCATCCGGGTCAACGTGCTGTCGCCCGGAGCGACCGCGACCGAACTCGCGAAGGAAGCGCTGGGTGAGGAGGGGCAGAAGGTCTTTGCCTCGATGACCCCGCTCCAGCGCATGGCCGATCCGGTGGAGATCGGCGCGGTCGCTGCCTTTCTCGCATCGCCGGACAGCAGCTTCATGACCGCCAGCGAGGTCGCCGTCGACGGCGGGCTGGCACAACTCTGACGCGCTGCGACAACCGATCACTTTGGTGATTCGGCTGTGCGCGCACCCACGAAGGAAATGAAATGGAACACGCCCTCAAAGGAAAAACCGCTCTCGTTACCGGTGCATCGCGCGGCATTGGCCGCGCCATCGCCGAACGTCTCGCAAAGGATGGTGCGACGGTTGCACTGACCTACAACGCCAGCAAATCGGGCGCCGACGAGGTGGTCGCCGCCATCGGGAAAGCGGGAGGCACCGCGTTCGCGATTCACGCAGACCTCGTCGACCCGGCAACCGTTCCGGCCTTGTTCGAAAAGCTCGATGACCAATTCACCAGGCGGAACGGAAGCAAAGCCCTCGACATCCTGGTCAACAACGCTGGCAATTCCGGCTGGGTCGGCTTCAAGGATGCGACGCCGGACAGTTGGGACACCCTGATGGCGGTCTATGCCCGCGCGCCCTTCTTCATCGTCCAGGCTGCCCTGGATCGTCTCGCCGATGGTGGACGCATCATCAACATCTCTTCCGCTGCGGCCACGAAGCCCGTGACAGCCGCGCCCGTTTACTCGATGGCCAAAGCGGCCATCAATAACCTGACCCATGCGCTTGCGTCCGAGCTGGGGCCGCGCGGAATTACCGCGAACGCTGTGGCGCCGGGCTACACGCGAACCGACGCGAACGCCGCCTTTCGGGAGAATCCCGAACTCGTCAAGACGGTCGAGGCCGAAATCGCGCTGGGACGCTTTGGCGAGCCTTCGGAAATCGCCGACGTCGTGGCGTTCCTGGCTTCCGATGAAGGCCACTGGGTGACCGGCCAGACGATCGAGGCGAGCGGCGGCTACAAGCTCTGACCGCGCCGAAAAACCAAGGAGAACATATATGGGCTACGCGCCGATCAACCTTGGCGCGCTTTCGGAAGGTGGACTGCTGGTGTACGCGCGCGGAAAGGCCAGGGGTCAACTGATCTTCAAGGATCTGGTCAAGTTCGACGGATGAACACGACCTCCAGCATCGGTCGGCTTGACCGCCGATGCCGGGAGGTCAATCAGAACGACATGAAACACCCGCCGTTCATCGGGATGTAGGCCCTTTGAGATAACGATCGAACCAGTCGACCGTGCGTTGCAATGCGTCGATCTGGTTCTCGCGCTTGGTGAAACCGTGGCCCTCGTTCGGGTAATAGTGCGCCTCGACGGTACGGCTTGCGCCTTTCAGGATCGAAACGACCTGCTCGGCTTCTTCCTTGGGCACGCGGATGTCGTTCGCACCCTGCAGGACCAGAAGCGGCGCTTTCGCATTCTTGATGTAGGTGATCGGCGAATCGGCGTCGTAAATCTTGCGGTCTTTCACGGGGTCACCCAGCAGCGACATTTCGTATTGCCGCAGGAACGGGTCCTCGTGCTTCAACATGGTCATCCAGTTGATGATGCCGTATTCCTCGAC
>Ga0209178_1000448_pt1 | contig 12106 bp, 9 predicted proteins | sample GAAS200_FD_187521 | JGI IMG/M metagenome (GOLD analysis project Ga0209178, IMG submission 187521) | Agricultural soil microbial communities from Georgia to study Nitrogen management - GA AS200 (SPAdes) (version 2) | ecosystem: Environmental > Terrestrial > Soil > Agricultural land | place: USA... | reverse complement strand
GCAGCGCGGCGCGCACCACGTCTTCGACGCTGCGATTGTGGCCGAGGTGGATCACCTCCGCGCCCTGCGACTGGATGATGCGCCGCATGATGTTGATGGCGGCGTCGTGGCCGTCGAACAGGCTGGCGGCGGTGACGAAGCGCAGCGGCGTGGTGTCGGCGCTCGGCTCGTTGACGTTAATCCGGGAAGCGGGGGAACTCATTCGGTGTGCTCGGTCGTGATGGCCTTCCAACCGTCTGATTGTAACGCGCACCGTACCTCTTGCCGCCGCACGGCAGCCGGTCACCTGCTGCGCGCGGGCCCGCACTCAATACACGTAGTTGACCGCAATGGCCGGCGTCACCGAACGCTGCACGTTGTGTCCGCCGGCGATCAGGCGCACGCCCAGCAGCACGCCGAGTCTGGACGTGAAGTTGTATTCGACCGCGGGGGCATAGCCGAATGCGTCGGAGGCACCGATGCGCGTGCGCACCGGTGTCGTCGGCAACCTACTCGAATCCTCGTGGCCTGCCAGGCGAGTGGCATCGCTGTGGCTATGGAACACGTCGAGCGCCAGCACCCAACGCCGCGTCAGGCTGTATTCGAACGCGGTGTCGATGGAATACCCCGCGCCGAGCGATGCGCGGCCGTGGAAATCGGGGCTGGTGCCGAACACGCTGGCGCCGTCGACATTGGCGTGGCTTGCAAAAGTGCGGGCAAGATTCAACCGCACGCGCAGGATGCGGCCGTTGGGCATCCAGAAATAACTCTGCGCGTTGACACCCAGCGTGGTCGTCCAGGCACCTTGGCCCATGCCGTCGCTGGCCCGCTGCAGCCGATCGTAACGGCCGGTGGGGACGGCTTCCTGCAGCAGCAGCGAGATCGTGGGCAACCAGCTGCCTTCCTGGAACTGGCTGAGCCGGAATTGCGCCTGCACGATCTGGTCGGCAAAGCCCACCCCCGAACTGTCCGGAGCGCCGCTGATGCGGTTGTAACCGATGATGGGAATTAGGCCGACCGTGAGGCGATCCGTGAGTCCGTACAACACGTAGGCGCGCGAGCCGAAACGGTCGGCGCCCTTCGAGGCCACGTCATAAAGATAGGGTTCGATCAGGACGTGCCCGCGCGGCAGCGTGTCGGCGGAGTTGGCCAGCATCGGGCCGGTCCACCAGGCGTCGTCGCGTGACTGACGGTAGCTGCCGTCCGCCGGCTGTGCATGCGCCGCGACAGCCACGCCGAGCCAGACCGCAAGGAATCCGAGACACCGGAGCACGCGGGCAAGCGATCGCCGCTGCGCCGCGTCCAACGCCAAAGCCGACATCATTGTTACCTCGATCATTCGCGTCCGAGGGTGCGCACGTTAGTCGCGGCAGCGGTTTGGAGAAATAACCACTTTGCTATGATTTCGCATAGCCACTTTGCTTCCCGCCCACGCCGTGAAAAACGCGAAGCGCGTACCTGCCAGCCTGCTGCCGCCGATCGCGCTGGAAGCCGGCGGCGCGCCCATTTACATGCAGGTTTCGGACTGGTTCCGCCGCGCGATCGCCGATGGCCGGTTTCGATCCGGGCAACGCGTGCCCTCCACGCGTGCGCTGGCGGCAGGGCTCAAGGTATCGCGCCTGCCGATACTGAGCGCCTACGAGCAACTCCATGCCGAGGGTTACCTCGAAACCTTTACCGGCGCAGGCACGTGCGTCGCCGCGGCGATTCCGCAGGAGGCTGCCGCGGCGTTGCGCCACAAGCTCCGCCGGGGTACGCCGAACGCTCCCGTCGCCCGGCCCGCCGCGCGCCGCGTCGCCACCCGCGCCGTGGCGATGGCTGCACCGGCGCAGATCTGGCTTGAAAGCCAGGGTGCTTTCCGGGTCGGCGTGCCGGCGCTGGACCAGTTTCCCCTGGGCACCTGGTCGCGCCTGATCCAGCGACACACACGCCACGCGGATGTCGATGCGCTGGCCTATGGCGATCCGATGGGCTATCCACCGCTGCGCGAGGCCATTGCCGAATACCTCGCGGTGGCGCGCGCGGTGCGTGCCGATGTTTCGCAGGTCCTGATCACTGCCGGCATCCAGCACGGCCTGCAAATTTGCGCGCACGCCCTGCTCGACCCCGGCGACGAGGCGTGGGTCGAGGAGCCGTGTTATTCCGGCACCTATCAGGCTTTGGCCGCGGTCGGCGCCGTGCCGGCGCCGGTACGGATCGATCGGGATGGCCTGGACGTCGCCGACGGGATCCGCCGCGCACCCTCGGCACGGGCAGCCTTCATCACGCCTTCGCATCAGTTTCCGCTCGGCGCCACCCTGAGTGCGGCCCGGCGGATCGAACTGTTGCAATGGGCGGCACGCGCAGGAAGCTGGATCGTCGAGGACGATTACGACAGCGAATACCGGTTCGACAGCAAGCCGGTCGCGTCGCTGCAAGGACTGGATGCGGACGCGCGGGTGGTCTACATGGGCACCTTCAGCAAGGTGATGTTCCCTGCCCTGAGGCTGGGCTACCTGGTGGTACCGAAAGACCTGCTGGCGGCTTTTTGCGGCTGCCGCGATGCATTGGATGGTTTCTCGCCCACGCTGCCGCAGCAGGCCCTCAACGACTTCATCCGCGAAGGGCATTTCGCGCGGCACATCCGCCGCATGCGCGGGCTGTACGCGGCGCGGCGTGCCGCGTTGCTCGCAGCGATTGCAAGGCATCTACCGCACGTCCTGGAGCCAAGCGGCGCCGAGGCCGGCATGCAATTGTCGGCCCTGCTGCCGGACGGCACGGACGACATGGCCTTGTCGCAGCGGGCCGCGCAAGTCGGCGTGTCGGTACGGCCGCTCTCGCAATGCTATCGACAACCGGACGCGCGCAGCGGGTTGATCTTCGGATACGGTTCGGTCGACGAGCGCGCGATCGACGCCGGCGTGCGCGACCTGAAGCGCATCGTCATGCATGCGGTACGCGGACGCTTGGCCGGCGTCCGGTGAGCGCCGTCGCGCTGCCCATTGCACGCTGACGGCGTGCTGAACGGTAAACCCGACGTGATCTGAATGAATACTGGTTAAAACATTGCGGTCGTCGAATTCCTCGATACTCTCGCGCCAAGGCCAACATTCGGCCGATCACGACGGAGGTGTTTCGTGCAGACACGCAACCTTGCATTGCTAGCTGCGCTCGCAATTGCAGTGGGCGCAACCACGGCGTTCGCGCCGCCGGCATCCGCGCAGGTCAGTTTGAGCTTGAGCGTCGGTACGCCACCGCCACCGCCGCGCTATGAAGTGGTGCCGGCGCCCCGCCCAGGTTACGTCTGGGCACCGGGCTATTGGAACTGGAATGGCGGCAGCTATGTATGGATCGGCGGCGTGTGGCATCCCGCGCGGCCGGGCTACGTCTATTACAGCCCGCGCTGGGTGCAGCACGACGGGAGATGGGACTATCGCCGCGCGTACTGGGGACGTGATCCGCATTGGCGCGGACACCACGACAACGGTCGCCATCGCGGATGGGATCGCCACGACCGCGGGCATGATCGCGGACACGGTGGCCATCACCACTGATTGACCTGTTTGTCGAAACGCAAGCCCGGCGCATCAGCGCCGGGCTTTTTCGTGCACGCGACAAAATGGCGCGACGCTCATGCCGCCACCCGGCGCAGGAACTCGTCGAACGACGCATCGACTGCCGCGCGTCCGCCGCCGAGGATGTTGCGGCCCCACGAATAGCCGTACACGTCCTCGAAATCGTATGGCCGCAAAACCTCGCGCATCCGCCTGACATCGGAGGGCGCCATCGGCGTGTAGTTGGGGTAGCTGTACATGAAGGCGACACGCCGCCGGTTGTCGGCGACCTGCGGCGCATCGCCCGGGAACAATGTGCCGCCGCGCGGGCCACGGCTCCAGTGCAGCGCGGTGCTGCCGGGGAAATGCCCGCCGGTGTTGAGGAGGGTGACGTCGTCGGAAAGTTCCAGGCTGTCGCCGCGCCAGAGGCGGATGCGCGGCGACGGCCGGGCGATCCATTCGCGGTCGTTTTCGTGCAGCAGGATTTCCACGCCACCCAACGCTTCGCTCCACGCCAGCATCGACGCATAGAAATGCGGATGCGAAATCACGATGCGATCCACGCCGCCGAAGTCGTTCAACGCGGCCACGGCTTCATTGGTGACGAGGCTCAGGCATTCCCACAGGATGTTGCCGGCGCCGGTCCGAAGGTGCAGCGCGCGTTGCGGGATCGCGAACTTGCCGTCGATGGCGAACGCAAGCAGGCCGGCGTCTTCGCCGGTGCGCAGCTTGAAACGCGCGGCGAGTTCCGCGTGCGTGGTCCAGCGCTGGCCATCCCAGCCGATGTACTGGCGATCGTCGCGGCAGACGGGGCAGTCCGCGCGCGGCGCCGGATACTGCGTGCCGCAGGTTGCGCAGATCGGCAGGTTTGCATCGTGTTCGTTGACGGGATTCATCCTGCAACCTCGTTGGTGGCGACGGCCGGTCCCGCGCCGGCGGCATACGGGTCTTCGTAGCCGGCGAATGCGCGGCGGGTGGCGGGGCGCGCGCCGATGTCCGCGAACCAGCGCGCGAGATTCGGCAAGCCATCCAGCGATTGGCCGTGCCCCGCGTGCGACACGATCCAGGGCCAGCAGGCGATGTCGGCGATGGAAAGTTCGTCGCCGGCGATGAAGCGGCGCCCGCCGAGATGCCGGTCGAGCACGCCGTACAGGCGGGCGGTTTCGCGGGTGTAGCGCTCGATCGCGAATGCGTCGCGCTGCGGCGCGTACACGCGGAACCAGCCGGCCTGTCCCGCCATCGGCCCCAGGCCCGCCATCTGCCAATGCAGCCATTGCAGCGTTTGCGCGCGCACGCGCAGGTCGCGCGAAAGCATCTGGCCGGTCTTGTCCCCGAGGTACGCAAGGATCGCGCCCGATTCGAACATCGCCAGCGGTTCGCCCGCGTCGGCCGGGGCGTGATCCACGATCGCGGGGATCTTGCTGTTCGGCGAAATGGCCAGGAATTCCGGACGGAACTGTTCGCCCTTCGACAGCCGCACCGGGATCAGTCGGTGCGGCAGCGGCGTGCCGCGTTCGGCGAGTTCCTCGATGAACAGCTTGATCTTCATGCCATTGGGGGTGGCGGCGAAATACACGTCCAGCATGGTGATCGCTCCGGTAGTCCGAAGGCGATGATGGCGCTACCATGGACCTGTCCATGGGCCAGAATCGGGCAATGTGATGGAGCCAGTTTTGCCGTTCGATGTCGCCCTGCCGCGCCAGCCCGGCCGGCGGATGCTGACCCTGCACCGCACGCTGCGCGCGGCCATCCTGGACGGCCGACTCGCCGGCGGTTTCCGGATGCCGGCGACGCGAACGCTGGCAAACGAACTGCGCATTTCCCGCAATACGGTGTCGGCGGCGTACGACCTGCTGGTGGCCGATGGCTATCTGTCGCCGCGGGCACGCGCGCGTCCGGTGGTGGCGAGTGTCGCCTCTCCTGCGCGGCCGCGGATACGCGCCGTGCCGCAACCGGCCGGCACGCGTTTCGCGCACTTCCGGCGCACGCCTTATCCGCTGGCACAGGCGGGGCCGAAACTTCCGGAACGCAGCTTCCGGCTGGGCATTCCCGAGCACCGCCAGTTCCCGCATGCGTTGTGGCGGCGGCTGGTCGCGCGCGTGCTGCGGGCCGGGGAAAGAAAGCCGTTTCGCTATCCGCCACCGGATGGCCTGCCGGCATTGCGCGACGCGATTGCGCGGCACGTGGCGTTCACCCGCGCCGTGGCGTGCACCGCGGACGACGTGGTGGTGACCTCCGGCGCGCAGCAGGCCTTCGACCTGCTGGCGCGTTTGCTGGTGATGCCGGGCAAGACCCGGGTGGCGGTCGAGAATCCCGGTTACCCGCCGCTGCGCGCGGCGCTCGCGTCGGCCGGGGCGGAGTTGCTGCCGGTGCCGGTGGATGATGAAGGCCTGTGCGTGGCCCGCATTCCGCAGCGCGTCGACATCGTGTGCGTGACGCCGTCGCACCAGTCGCCGACCGGCGCGATGCTGTCGTTGCCGCGTCGCACCGCGTTGCTGGAATTCGCGCGGCGCCACGATGCCGTGATCATCGAGGACGATTACGACGGCGAGTTCCGCTTCAGCCTGCGTCCGCTGGATGCGCTGCAGACGCTCGACCGCGAGGGTTGCGTGTTTTACGTCGGCACGTTTTCGAAGTCGCTGTTCCCCGGCCTGCGCAAGGGCTTCGTGGTCGCGCCGCCTTGGGCGCGGGATGCGCTGCGCTCGGTGCTGACGGGCACCGGTCCGCATTGCGACACGATCACGCAAGCGGTGCTGGCGGCGTTCATCCTCGACGGCCACATGGCGCGCCACGTGCGGAAGATGCTGCCGATCTACGCCCACCGGCGGGATGCAGTGCTGCAAGGATTGACGGACCTGTCGGACTGGCTGGAACCGGTGCCGTCCGGCGCGGGCCTGCACACGTCCGGACGCCTGCGCGATCCCGCGCAGGCGGAATACTTTGTGACACGAATGCGCTGCCACGCGCCGGGTGCGCAGGCCTGGACGGAATATGCGTTCGCACCGATGCCGCGGCCCGGCGTGGTGTTCGGTTACGGCGTGATCGATGCGGACGAAATCGCCGTGCGGATGCAGGCGCTTCGAAGCGCGCTGGGCTGAGCGGCAGCGATGTTGCGCCGCGATGGCCGATGTGTCACGCGACCCCGAACGGCAAGTTGGGTGATGACGTCACGCGTTCGCCGACCACTTCGCCGCGCAGGAAACGCAAGCCCGCATCGATGGTGGCGGCATCGTTGACGATGCGGCTGTGGCCGAGCCCGGACGTGCTGAGCAGCCGCGCGCCCGGCCAGTGGCGCGCGTAGCTTTCGCCTTCTTCCCACGGCACTTCGGCATCGGCGAGGTCGTGGATGATCAATGCCGGCACCGCCAATGACGGCGCGCGCACGTGCGCCGTCAGGTCGTGCACCGTGACGCCGCTCTGCACTTCGAGATGCCGCTGGATGCGCGGCACGATGCCGCCGACCAGGCCCACCTTGCGCGCGAAGCGGCTGGTCGCGGCATCGGGATCGGCGGCCGGCGCAATCAGCACCGCACGCTTGGCCTGCGCCCCGTCGGCCAGCGCCAGCATGGCGGCCGCGCCACCCATCGAATGGCCGACGATGGCTTCGAAGGGACCGAGGCGATTCGCGACGCCGCGCAGCGTCCGCGCAAAGCACGCCATCGTGCAGCGGCCCGCATCGCTGCGGCCGTGTCCCGGCTGGTCGAACGCAACCACGGTGTAACCGGCCGCGCGCAACGCGCGCACCCACGGCAGGAAACGCAGCGCGTAACTCGACCAGCCATGCGCCAGCAACACCCGCGGCTGCGATTGCAAGTCGCCCCACTGATAAACGGCCACGCGGCGACCGTCGATATCGAGATCGTTTCGCGACGCGCCGCCATCATCCGCACCGCGCGCACGTGTGCGGCCGGCCGCGAACGGCGTGCACAACAATCGCGCTGCACGTCGGGCGGTGGCATCGGGCGCAAACTGGCCGCCAAGTCGATTGATGGTGCGCAGCATCGTAAGCGATAGCGTATTTAGAACGGTCGTTCTATTTATACGGGCGGCGATGGACATGCTCATGACTCGGGTAGAGGAGACGTCAGGTCGCGTGATCGGCGACCAATCGATCGAACGCGCGGGTGGCACGCACGATGGCGTCGGTGCCACCGAACAGTCGGGTGTCGTGATGCAGCACCAGCACGATGCCCAACATTTCGAAAGCGAATTGTGCAGGATCGGTATCCGCGCGCAATTCGCCTGTTTCGACCGCCAGTTGCACGGCACGCACCAAGGCTTCGCGCAGGCGCCGCTGCCAATGCACGACGCGGTCGCGGATCGTGCCCGGCCGATCGTCGTATTCGATGACGGCCGCGATCATCGGGCATCCTGCGCCGTGCGTCCAGTCCATCCAGCCGGCCAGGATCGCGCGCAATCGCTTCACGCCGCGTGGCTGATGGAACGCCTGCGCAAGCACCTGCTGCGAGAAATCCTCGGCGACGGCGTCTAGCACCGCCAATTGCAGATCTTCGCGCGAACCGAAATGCGCGAACACGCCACTCTTGGACATCGCGGCGGCCTGCGCAAGACCGCCAATCGAGAGGCTTTCCAACCCCTGCTTGCGCACCAGTTCGATCGCGCGTTCGACGATGGCGCCGTGGGTGGCGACACCCTTGGCGGTAGCGGCGGACAGGATCATACGCCACAAAATAGCATGACCGTTCTATTCGTTCAACCGTCGGTGTGGACGTGTTCCTGCCGCAATCCGTAACCGAACAGCCGCGCCGGGAGATGCCGGACACTGCGAAAACCCAGCAGGAAGCGCAGCGGCGCCGGCACGCGCGGCGGTTCGCCGGACTGTTCCAGCACGCGCGAGATCAGCCGCTTCTGCATCGCGATCTGCACGCGCTGGACGACTTTCACCGGCCATTCGCGGCGTTGCTGGACGCGTGCAAGCAGCGACTCGTCGATCGCACCGCCCTCGCGCAACGGCTTGGCCAGCGCGTTCGCGGCAGCCACGGCATCCTGGATCGCCATGTTGATGCCGACGCCGCCGATCGGCGACATCGCGTGCGCGGCATCGCCGATCAGGAGCAAGCCTGGCGCGTGCCACCGCTGCAGCCGGTCCACCTGCACTTCCAGCGTTTTCACGGTGCCCCAGGATTCGATCGCGTCGCGACGATCGGCGAGGAATGGCGCGAGCTGCGACACGGTTTCCCGCAATGCGTCGATCGAACGCGCGCGCAGCGCGGCGTCGCTGCCTTTCGGGACGACAAAAGCGACCTGCCAATAGTCGGTGCGGTTGAGCAGCACCATCATGTGACCGCGATCGACGATCCCAAAGGTGTCCTGCGGATCGGATTCGCTGCGCGGCATCCGGAACCACAACACATCCATGGGCGCGCCGTACTCGCGCGCCTTCAAATCGGCTGATCCGCGCAGGGTCGAATGGCGGCCGTCGCAGGCGATCACGAGATCCGCGCGCAACGCGTAATCGCCTTCCGGCGATTCCACACGCACGCCGACGGTGCGGCCGTTTTCCGCGATCAGCCCGGTTGCCTGATGCCGCATGCGCAGGTCGAAGCCCGGCAGCTTGCGCCCGGCGTCGGCCAGCATATCCAGGAAATCCCATTGCGGCACCAGCGCGAGGTAGTCGTAGGGTTTCAGGCCGCGGAAGTCGACGATTTGCTGCTCGCGTCCCGCGACGATGCCGGCGAGGTGATCGACGCGGCGCTGCGGCAGCTTGTCGAAGGTCTCGCGCAGGCCGATCTCGTCGAGGATCGCGAGCGTCGAGGGATGCACGGTGTCGCCGCGGAAATCGCGCAGGAAATCGCCGTGTTTTTCCAGCACCGTCACCGGCACGCCCGCGCGCGCCAGCAGCAGGCCCAGCATCATGCCGGCCGGACCGCCGCCGACGATGCAACAACGGGCGGGGGCAGTCGTCGACATCGGCGCTCCGGATTCGGGACGAGGAGGCATCCTGCCTGTCGAACCGGGGAGGCGCAACCGACGGTTGTAATGGATGCGTATTCAGATATTTGCGTTCCAATCTTCATGTGCAAGCTGCGCCAGCGCCAGCCCCGCGCCGCGATCTCCGGTTACACTAGGCGGCTGCGAACGCAGGACCGGGCCACTTCGAAGCCCGGCTGGCCTCGCTTTTCCCGACGCGGCGCCACGGCGCCTTGATGCCAACCGCGCGCGACCGCGCGCAACTGGAGTACCCGATGCTTTTCGAAACCATCGCCACCACCGGCCACGAGCAGGTCGTGTTCTGTCAGAGCAAGGATGCCGGCCTCAAGGCCATCATCGCGATCCACAACACCGTGCTGGGTCCGGCGCTGGGCGGCCTGCGCATGTGGCCGTACAAGACCGACGAGGAAGCGCTGAACGACGTGTTGCGCCTCTCGCGCGGCATGACTTACAAGAACGCGGTGGCGGGCCTGAACCTCGGCGGCGGCAAGGCGGTGATCATCGGCGACCCGGCCAAGGACAAATCCGAGGCGCTGTTCCGCGCGCTGGGGCGATTCATCAATTCGCTGCACGGTCGCTACATCACGGCCGAGGACGTCGGCATCGACGTCAACGACATGGAATACGTCTACCGCGAAACCGAATTCGTGACTGGCGTGCACCAGGTGCACGGCGGCTCCGGCGATCCCTCCCCGTTCACCGCGTACGGCGCGTTGCAGGGCGTGATGGCGACGCTCAACTACAAGCACGGCAACGAAGACATCGGCAAGTACCGCTTCGCGGTGCAGGGCGCGGGCCACGTCGGCAGCGAGTTCATCAAGCTGCTGCGCGAACAGGGCGCCAAGGTGTTCGTCACCGACATCAACAAGGAAGCGGTGCAGCGCTGCGTCGACGAACTCGGCTGCGAGGCCGTCGGCATCGACGAGATCTACGACGTCGACTGCGACGTGTTCAGCCCCTGCGCGCTGGGCGGCACCGTGAACGAGCAGACCATCGACCGCATCAAGGCGCCGATCATCTGCGGCATTGCCAACAACCAGCTTTCCACCGACGCGATCGGCGACGAATTGATGAAGCGCGGCGTGGTGTACGCGCCCGACTACGCGGTGAACGCCGGCGGCGTGATGAACGTCTCGCTGGAAATCGACGGCTACAACCGCGAGCGCGCGATGCGCATGATGCGCAGCATCTACTACAACGTCGGCCGCATTTTCCAGATCGCCGACCGCGACGGCATTCCGACCTACAAGGCCGCCGACCGGATGGCCGAGGAGCGCATCAACGCCATCGGCAAGATCAAGCTGCCGACGATGGGCAACGACGGCGCGCGGTTCCTTGGCAGGATGCGCGGGCAGTAAGCGTCGGGGCTCGGGACCCGGGACCGGCATTCGGGAAAGCACCCCTTGCAAGTTGTCATTCCGGGGCGTCCCGAAGGGGTGAACCCGGAATCGGTTTCAGCGCCATCAATGTCCGATTCCGGGACTGCCCGCGCATGACGCGGGCAGTCCCGGAATGACGAAGTAAAGTTGCGACTGGCGCGAATGCGGCACAATGGATCACCCATTTGCCAGAATGACGTCGCGGGAAAATCGAATGCAGCCTTTCAAGCTCGGCGAAGACATCGACCTTCTGCGCGAAAGCGTGCACGCCTTCGCGGAGAAGGAAATCGCGCCGCGTGCGGACCAGATCGATCGCGACAACCTGTTTCCGTCCGATCTTTGGAAGAAACTGGGCGAGATGGGTCTGCTCGGCATCACGGTGCCGACCGAGTACGGCGGCAGCGGGATGGGCTTCCTCGCACACGTGGTCGCGATGGAGGAAATTTCGCGCGCATCGGGTTCGGTCGGGCTGTCCTACGGCGCGCACTCGAATCTCTGCGTCAACAACATCTTCCACAATGGCACCGAAGCGCAGCGGAAGAAATACCTCCCGAAACTGTGCTCGGGCGAGTTCGTCGGCGCCCTGGCGATGAGCGAACCGGGCGCGGGTTCGGACGTGGTTGGCTCGATGAAGTGCAAGGCCGAGAAGCACGGCGACGTGTGGGTCGCCAACGGCAACAAGATGTGGATCACCAACGGTCCCGACGCTGACGTGGTGCTGGTGTACATGCGCACCGCCGATCGCACCGCCGGCAGCCGCTGCATCACGGCCTTCATCGTCGAGAAAGGCATGAAGGGTTTTCGCACCGCGCAGAAACTCGACAAGTTCGGCATGCGCGGCTCCAACACCTGCGAGCTGGTGTTCGAGGATTGCGAGATTCCCGACGAAAACCGCGTCGGCGAAATCAACGAAGGCGTGCGCGTATTGATGGGCGGCCTCGATACCGAACGGCTGGTGCTGTCCGGCGGCCCGATTGGCCTGATGCAATCGGCGATCGACGTCACCCTGCCCTACGTGCGGGAGCGCAAACAGTTCAACGCGCCGATCGGCAGCTTTGAAATCATGCAGGCCAAGATCGCCGACATGTACACCGCGCTGCAATCGGCGCGCGCGTACGCGTACATGATCGCGCAGCAGTTCGACGCCGGTGTGAAGTCGCGCATCGATCCGGCGTCGTGCCTGTTGCTGTCATCGCGCAACGCCGTGGCGGTGGCGCTCGAGGCCATCCAGTCGCTGGGCGGCAACGGCTACATCAACGAATT
>Ga0209178_1000446_pt1 | contig 12129 bp, 6 predicted proteins | sample GAAS200_FD_187521 | JGI IMG/M metagenome (GOLD analysis project Ga0209178, IMG submission 187521) | Agricultural soil microbial communities from Georgia to study Nitrogen management - GA AS200 (SPAdes) (version 2) | ecosystem: Environmental > Terrestrial > Soil > Agricultural land | place: USA... | reverse complement strand
CATTCAGCCAATTTGAAATTGTAATCATGTTGTCTGTAAAAACTACAAGTCTTGAAACATGCTCTATTTTAAAATTTGCTTCTTCCACTATTGCAGAGTTACTTTCTAATTGTTCTGTTTGTGCAATTGCAGTAAATCCGATTTGCGTCAAAATAATAATAAAAAGAATTTTTTTCATTTTATGAAATTGCAGGTTTAAATGATGTTAGAATATGGCAGGCAACACATAAATATACGCTACTCCTGAAAAATATAAAAATTGATTGCCAAATAGTTAATGTTGCGCTTTTTGTATTGTTGTTAGGACAATCCATTCTGGCATTTTTGGCCCAGGTATAAGGCTTAGCTTGCAGCCGGGCCTACTTGTGCCTTCGATTACCGGCTGTAATTTAATTCCACCAACGGTTTCCATAGGTAACACCTTTTTGAAAAGGTGTCACGTATTATCTTACATCTTCATAAAAGTTTTTGCCACTGGCGTATCATCTTTGGGAAATGCTCTTAAGATATACAGCGATGCAGGCAGATCGCTGATGTTGATTTGTTGACCGAAGGAATAATTCGTAATAGTTTTAAGAATAACACCATCCACAGATAATATCTGTATTGTTTTTAAATAATTGTTACCATGAACTTGAATATGATCGTGCGAAGGGTTCGGAACGATAATAAGATCCGCTTTAGTTTTAAAAGCTAATTTCCTGACCGCTGAATATTTGAATGATCCATCCCGGTTTAACATTTTCAGGCGATAATAAATGATCCCATTAACTTCCCGGTGTGTATAGGTATAATCATGATCAGAACCTTCAGCATTTATTTTTATCAGATCATAGAATGTACTACCATCTTTTGAATATTGAATAATATAACCATCGAGATCACTTTCATCCGCAGATTTCCATTTTAAAATGGCATTGCCTTCTTTCGCTTCACCATTAAAATATAATAAAGTAACAGAAAGCGGATTTAGAGGAGTGACCAGCATGTTATCTGCCATGAAGATAGTTCCGTAATCCTGGCAAGTGGGTGGGCGGGAAAAATAATGAATTACGATACTATCGAAGCCTTGCGGTAAAGTAATGCGTATAGTATCTACCGGCCACGTTCCCGGATTTTGCGCTGTTCGGAAGTGAGTGCCAATAAGGCTTCCATTCATATATGCCAGAACTTGCATCGTTGCTGCATCATCGCAACCTAATTCCTGGCAGGCATACATTATCGAGAAATCATTAAGCGATTGATCAAACTTGATAAGCAGGTCTGCAAGGTTGATGCTATTCGGATAAATGACATAGCCGGAAAATCCGGGTGGCGTAAATCCAAGCACATCTGCAGTTTGGATGGAATACCCTGAACCTGTTGCAGAAAAATGTGCTGTAACGTTACTCTCGGTCAGCGTAAGTGATAAGTTTGAATGAAGTGGTGCATTATCAAAGTTGAAAAGAATATTTTGTGCATGAGCAGGAGAAATAAATATCAAACTTAGGCAAGGGATAAATAAAACGACCGCATATCTATAAATTTTCTGTTTCATCTCAAATGAATTTTTTAAAATCAAAATTGCATTTGAAATTACCGCCGGGAATCAATGAAAAACAATGATAATTATCAGCAATTATTATGTTTCTGGATTATACTTTTCTGTGGCACAATAAGTAGCGGGCAGATGAGTTAGCCTTCTTGTGCCGGCTAACAACATAACGGTAAGGTATAAACGAAAATAAAGGATAACTAATAAATAAAAGTCATCCTGCGAGCAGGCTGCTTAAAATATTCATAATAATTGAAGAATTGTCAAATCTAAAACTTTAAATTTGAGTAATGCAATCGTGCATTATCATAAATTTTATCAGCTAAAATTTCATTTATGAAAAAGATTCCCCTGTTATTAATATTCACTTTTGTTTTTGTGTTAACTGGTAATATCCATGCTCAAAACAATGCCGGCACGGCCGTGCTGCGTCATATTGTTACCATCAGTTTTAAAAAAGATGCGCCGGCAGACAGTATAAAAGCGCTGGATAAAATTTACCTTGACTTATCGAAAAGTTCTTTTGTAAAAGATTTTGAAACGGGAACAGACATATCAACAAGAGATCCGGGTGTATTGCGGCATGTGTATATGACTACATTTGTTTCCAAAGAAGATATGCAGAATTATAAAAAAATCCCCGAATACCAAAGGTTGTTTAAAGTATCTATGGCTATTGCAGACGATGTGAATGCGGTGGATTATTGGGCGGAGAAATAATGAATCAATTATTTTTTTTCCATACTAACTGCAACGCATATCCGAAAATTATTACCATCACCGCACCAATCACATTGAGCCATAAAAACGAAATAATATCCATTTTATAAATTACAATCACCAATATTTCTGCAATTATGGATGAATAAAATATCGCATTGGCTTTAATATTTTTAAACCAGAATGCCACCAGGAAGATGCCAAGTATGACTCCGTAAAATAGTGAACCGAGAATATTTACCGTTTCAATAAGACTATTGCCCAGGTTACTTGCAAACTCAGCTACCGCAATGCAAAACAGCCCCCATGTAAGCGTATAAATTTTGGAAAGACGGTAATCGAAATGATGATCGGTTTCTTTTTTAAAAAATCTTTTGTGAATGTCCACCACGGTGCACGCCGCCAAAGAATTTAATGCAGCAGCAATGCTTCCCCATGCCGAGATAAATATGACTGCGATGAGCAAACCCACCAGGCCTGCGGGCAAATAATCAATTACAAAACGTAAAAAAATATAGTTGGTATCATTCACTTCTTCATGCGGCAGCGCTTTCGTTAAAAGGTTTTTATAATCCGTTCTTATTTTATTGGATTGAGCAAGGTCGGTTGGCGATATAGATGCATATTCATTTTCGAGAAGGATTAGGGAATCTTTATAAATAGTATGCTTTGCACGAAACGCCTGTTGCTGGTTAAAATAAACCGGCGCTTTATGATATTGATAAAATGCAAAGACCAATACTCCCAACAGAAGAATTGAAAACTGCATCGGCACTTTCACTATGCCGTTCATAAGCAAGCCCATTTTACTTGCACGATTATTCTTTGCCGTAAGATAGCGGCCTACCTGGCTGTGATCGGTGCCGAAATAAGATAATGCTAAAAAGAGGCCGCCAATAATGCCGCTCCAAATATTATATTTATCCTTCCAGTCGAAGCCATGGCTGTTTGCACCGGAAGTGATGATGTTCATTTTACCACTCTTGCCGCCGATGAGCAATGCATCTTTGAAATGCATATTCGCTGGCATCAGGTGCACCACATAATAACCGGCGAGAAGCATACCTGCAAAAACAATGATCAGTTGCAACTTTTGTGTATGCGCTACTGCTTTGGCTCCGCCGGTAACGGTATAAATAATCAGCAACCCACCCATCACTATGTTGGTGTAATAAATATTCCAGTTGAGCAATGATGAAAGAATCAAGGATGGAGCGTAAACGCTGATGCCTGTGGAAAGCCCGCGCGATACCTGGAAAAGAAAGGAGGTAAGTGTTCTTGTTTTTAAATCAAAACGTTTTTCTAAAAATTCGTAAGCAGTATAAACTTTGAGCCGGTTGAAAACTGGGACAAAAAAAATGCAGATGATGATCATGGCAATGGGCAACCCGAAATAGTATTGTACAAAACGCATCCCGTCAGTATAAGCCTGGCCTGGTGCGCTCAGAAAAGTGATGGCGCTTGCCTGCGTACCCATAATGCTGAGCAATATCAGGTACCACGGCATATTGCGGTCGCTGAGGAAATACCCGTCAAGGTTTTTGCTGGTGCGGCTTTTATACACGCCATAAGCAATAATAACTGCAAGGGTAATTACGAGTATTATCCAGTCAAAATTTCGCATAGGCGATACCGTTAGTATAAGATAAACTTATCCTTTATTAAAATAAGCTGAAAGAAAATAATAGCATACAATCTGCAATGCAAGAAAAACCAATACTACCGCATACCATTTGTTCCAATATCTCTTATCATCAGCCATCGTAAACGTTTATTTATTTTTGGGCAATGCAATCAGGTTTGCAATCAGGCGGTAAGCGCCCGGAACCCCGGCAGGCAACTGGCGGAAGAACACGAGACTTGCATACACAAAATTTCCTTTGCCATATTTTGCAATTGCCAAACTTCCTTTTCGTTGCGGTTCTCCGGTATCGCTCATACCCAGCGGAGTTTCATAATGCGAATCGAGCGTAACTGCTTCGTAAGTGCTTCTTTCCTGCACCCATCCGTCAAAATCTTTTTCAGTTATTTTATTTGGATAATTCAATGCGGCGCAATCCGGCAAAAGGAAATTAACCTTTGCATCTTCTTCAGTAACTCTTGCACCACTGCTGATGGAAAATGGATAAGGCCCAACGGTAATATGCATTCCTTTTTCAGTTTCATTGCTCTTCATGTATTGAACAATCATATTGCCTCCGTTATGAACATAGCGCATCAGCACATCATTTTTATCGGATAAAAACTGATAAATATTATACGCTCTTATGCCGGTAATGACGGCATCGTATTGTTTTAAATTTTCATCGGTAATATCTTTTTCTGATAAAACCGTTACATCATATCCCAATGCCCGCAATGCATCGGGTACTTTATCCCCGGCGCCTTCTATGTAACCGATTTTTTTACCAATAATTTTTATATCAAGTTTTATAAGATTGGCTTTGGCTTCCGGGAAATAGGTGATGGTGGGAATATGATTGTAAGCAATCACCTTGGTATAACTATTATATTTACCATCAGCAGTTGTCAGTTTTATTTCTTCACTTGTGTTTTCATCTTTTGACTGTGGAGTAAAAATTTTTGTTTGGATGTCATCTGCATCGGCCATACTTGCCTTCCATTTACCGGATACAATGTCTTTTATTTTTTCATCTTTTACATCCGGCGTGTTATGCTTGATAATTTCGTCCACTTTTGCCGGTTCATTATTTATCGAAATATAATTATCCTGTGAATACCTTAATTCAATTTTCGGCAATACTGCAATGGGTTCAAACAATTCGCCTCTTATTGGATCAACAAATTTGTATTGTACCGGTCTTTTTATAGTAAAATCTTCACCATTAATATTGACAACAAATGTTGCTTCAAACGGCGGATCATTCCATGCTTTGCCAATGAGTGTTTGATCTCTTACATCAAAAGCGCCGCCCTGCAACGGATGCACCAGCCAGTATGGTTGGGATATTGGTTTATCATCTGCAACGGGCAATGATTTATTTATAAAAACATTTTGATTAAAAGTTAACGGCAGCGTACACGAAGAATCAAACTTTTCAATAGAAAAATGTTTCAGCGTTGCCGGCACTCCGGTTCTGTCAATAAGGGCAAGATGTGCATCGAGTGTGCCGCCCTGCACCACCTGCTGCTGGTTAGATGTTGCTTCCAGGTATAACCCGCAACACTCAATAATGATTTGTTGCAAGTCATCCAGTTTTTTGTTTCTCCAAACACTTTCGGGCAATGCCTTTATTGCCTGGTATAATTTTACCAGTGCAGGTACTGATAATTTTGGTTCATCAATGTTGTACTTATTAATAATATCTGTTACCATTGGGCCAATCTTATTACCACCGGGCAGGCGATTCCATGTTATGTCTATTCCATCCATCAGGTCGTGAGTTGGTGCATCGCCGCCGGTATTTAAAAAGTATTCATAGCTTTCGCCTCTTCTTCGCGGCCGGCCTTCGCCCTGGCTTTTGTGCATACTTCTTGCTTCGCCACCAAGCTCGCCATAACTTTTTCCGATGAGTGGATTGTAACCACCGATGTCAATTTTCAGTTGATCTTCTGAGGTAGTATTGTTGCCGCCGAAGTTGTAGGTATTCCATAAAATTCTTTTAGCCTGCCAGGTTGTTACTCCATATTTTAATTGTTCAGGAAACATGTTGGGATCGGCAGCGGCTTTAAATGCTTCATCAGCAAGAATTGCAGAAGCTGCATGATGCCCATGCCCGGCGCGTTTGTCGGGTGGAAATCTTTTTATAATAATGTCCGGTTGAAATTTTCTGATCACCCATACTACATCGCTCAGTATTTTTTCTTTGCCCCAGATGCGCAATGCTTCCTGTGCACTTTTGGAAAATCCAAATTCATACGCTCTCGAAAAATATTGTTCGGCGCCATCTATTTTTCTTGCTGCTAATAATTCTTCGGTTCTTATCATTCCCAATTCGATGCCCTGTTCATCTCCTAATAAATTTTGCCCGCCATCGCCGCGGGTGAGGCTTAAGTAAGCAGTTCTGTATAATTTTCCTTTTGCCAAAAACGGAAGCAATGAATTATTTTCATCATCAGGATGTGCGCCCACATATAATACCGAACCCAGCACATTCAATTTTTTTAATTGCAAATAAATGTCCGACGAAGAATATGTTTCCGGTGTTTGGGAAAAAGTGATAAGTGATAAATGATAAGTGATAAATAATAAAAGTAATTTGCGCATGATAAAAATTATTCTGCGAAAATAAGGTAATGTAACTTTGATACATTCCCATTCAAATAATAATGCCACAAATTAAAAACACGATTACACGAATTGGATTGCCCGTATTTTTAATTTTATATTTTACATTTTTAATTTAATAGAATGCAAAACTCTTCACTTCATGCAAAGCATTTTTTCATTGCAATGAGTTTTTTTCTTTTTGCAATAACTGCCCATCATTCAGCAAAAGCGCAAAAAAATTTTGACCCCTATCATTATTCAATCAATAAAAATATTACTTGTAAAAATGGTGTGGTAGTTTCGGCGAATGCACTGGCAAGCGAAGTGGGAGTAAATATTTTAAAAGAAGGCGGTAATGCAGTGGATGCTGCTATTGCCGTTCAGTTTGCATTGGCGGTGGTGTATCCTGATGCAGGAAATATTGGCGGTGGTGGTTTTATGGTTATTCATTTAAAAAACGGAAAGAATCTTACCGTTGATTACCGCGAAACGGCTCCCGGCGCGGCTTCCCGCGATATGTACCTGGATGCAAAGGGCAATCCTGAAATGAATCTTTCTCAAAACGGGCATCTTTCTGCGGGCGTACCGGGATCTGTGGCGGGCATGATAGCCGCATTGAAGTATGCAAAACTTCCATTAAAAAAATTAATTCAACCCGCCATAGACCTTGCGGAAAATGGTTTTACCATCACTGATGAACAGGCAAGCAGTTTGAATGCAACAAAATCTCAGTTTATAAAATTTAATACAGTAACGCCCGTTTTTGTAAAAGAAGGTGAATGGAAAGCAGGTGATACGCTGGTGCAGCACGACCTTGCGCAAACACTGATTCGCATAAGAGATAATGGAGCGAAAGGTTTTTATGAAGGAGAAACGGCGAAGTTAATTGCTGAAGAAATGAAACGCGGACATGGGCTTATTACCGAAGAAGATTTAAAAAATTATGTGGCAAAAATCAGGAGGCCGTTATCTTTTAATTATGAAGGATACAACATTATATCCATGCCTTTGCCCAGCAGTGGTGGAATTATTATAGAGCAATGTTTGAAGATGAGTCGTCTTAAAAATTTAAATGGTATGAAATTTGAAACTCCCCGGTCCGTGCAACTGATGGTGGAAGCAGAGCGCCGCTCCTTTGCAGACAGGGCACAGTTTTTGGGCGATCCTGATTTTGTGAAAGTGCCCGTGAAAACATTGGTGAGCGATAGTTATTTGAAACAACGAATGGCCGATTATGTTCCGGGAAAAGCAGGAAGCAGTAAAGATGTAAAAGCCGGTATCATTAATGAGAAAGAAGAAACCACCCACTTTGATGTATTGGATAAAGAAGGCAATGCAGTGTCAACCACTACCACATTAAATGGCGGCTATGGAAGCAGAACAGTGGTGGCCGGTGCGGGATTTTTATTGAACAACGAAATGGATGATTTTAGTGTGAAGCCCGGAGTGGCAAATATGTACGGCGCAGTAGGAGCAGAGGCCAATGCCATTGAGCCGGGAAAAAGAATGTTGAGCAGCATGGCGCCAACAATTGTTTTAAAAAATAATAAACCATTTATGGTGGTTGGAACTCCCGGTGGCACTACGATTCCAACGAGTGTGTATCAAACTTTGGTGGATGTAATAGATTTTAAAATGACCGTAAAAGATGCAGTGAATATGCCCAAGTTTCATCATCAATGGTTGCCCGATGTAATTTTTGTTGAAAAAGGTTTTGATAAAAATGTGGAAGATCAATTGAAACAAATGGGTTATAAATTGATAGAAAGAGGTGCTATTGGAAGAACAGAACTGGTGGAGATACATAATGGAACCATCACCGCATCGGCAGACCATAGGGGAGAAGATGCTGCCGTGGGTTACTAACTTTAAAAATTAATGTTGTACGAGTAAAAAAATGAATTCGATGAAACTCTTTGCAGGCAAGCAGCTTATCCCCCCTCTCCCTTGGAGAGGGGGTTGGGGGCGAGGTCTTGAGAGGCAAAGTGTTATTTAATTATCCGGGTAACAATATTTAAAAAATATGAATTACCAAATTACTTAATCTTTAACTTACCTGTCATTTGCCCTACGCGGTGCAATAGCTATTTTTGCAAATCAATATTTCTTCCTGAAAAAACTGTTGAAAATATTAACCAGGGTGCTGTTAGCCTTCTTTGTGCTCTTAGTAGTTCTTTGGCTTTTATTACAAACAGGTTTTTTCCAAAATTTTATTGTTAGCCGTGTTACCAAAAGACTTTCAAAAGATTTGAACACTACGGTTTCCATCCGTCATGTGGACTTTCAGTTGTTTAATAAAATGTTGTTGCAGGAAGTTCTTGTTCTTGATCACAAAAAAGATACTTTGCTGTATGCCGGCGATGTGAAGGTAAATATCACCGATTGGTTTTTTTTGAAAGATACCATTACCCTGAAATATGTTGGGCTTGATAATGCAATGATAAATCTGAACAGGAAAGACTCTGTTTGGAATTACCAGTTTTTGCTCGATTATTTTTCAGGAAATAATTCAGGTAAAAAGGATACTACATCAACAGGATTGCAACTGCGCCTGAAAACGGTGGACCTAAACAATGTGAAAGTTTGGCAAAAGGATGAATGGGTAGGCACCAATCTTTTCTTTTCACTCAGGAGTTTGAATTTTGATGCAGATACCTTTGACCTGGGTAAAAATAATATTCATATTAGTTTACTCAATATTGTTCACCCGGTGTTTGCCCAGTACGATTATACCGGCAATGAGCCAGATGATACCACCAACCTAACGGTACCCGTAAACGAAGTTACCAATAAGCAAACATTGCAATGGAATGAAGATGGATGGAAAGTGGCAGTGGATAAACTGAATATTGCTGACGGGAATGTAGATATAGAACATCAAACCAATGAACCGGAACATCCAGGCGCGTTTGATAATAACCGTATCGTCATATCTTCTATCAACGGATCGTTTGGTCATCTTTCATTTTTGCAGGATACGTTGCGGGCCAAAGTTGACCTGAAATGCAGCGAGCGCAGCGGTTTGGAGGTGAGGAAGCTAAATGCAGATTTTAAATTTACGCCGGTGATGATGGAGTTCAATCAACTTGATCTTGTTACCAACAAAAGCCATCTTACTAATTATTATGCGATGCACTATAATAATTTTAATGATGATATGCAGGACTTCAATCATTCAGTAAAATTGGAAGGGCATTTTAAGAACAGCGAAGTAAGCAGTGATGACCTTGCATTTTTTGCACCGGAACTTGCCTCGTGGAAAGAAGATTTTCGGTTGAATGGAGATGCAAAAGGTTCCATTGATAATTTATCTGCAAAAAAAATGATCATTAGCGCCGGTGCCAGCAACTATCTGGATGGTGATATTGAAATGCGTGGTTTGCCGGATATTGATCAAACCTTTATAGATTTCAGGGCAAGAAGTTTTAAAACAAATTATGCAGAACTGGCGCGCCTTATTCCTGACCTGAAAACAATTACCAACCCCGACCTGAGCACATTTGGAAACATTGAATTTTTCGGCACCTATACCGGCTTTATCCGCGATTTTGTAACCTATGGAACTTTGCAAACAAGTATTGGAACTTTAAAGTCGGACTTGCAGATGAAAATTCCGGATCACGGACTTCCTGTTTACAATGGCAAATTATCTACCGGCAATTTCCAATTAGGAAAATTTATTAAAAATAATTCCATTGGCAGTGTGGCATTCGATGGAAAGGTAAACGGAAAAGGGTTTACTGCAAAAGATGTGGAAATAGATTTGAACGGAACTATAAACCAACTTGTTTTTAACGGTTATGCATATACGAAGATTATTGCACACGGTAATTTGAAGAAAGATATGTTTTCCGGAAGTGGTAGTATTGATGATCCCAATATTGGTATTGACACATTGGTAGGTTATGTAAATTACAGCAAGCTTCACCCGGAGTTTAACCTGCGGGCAAATGTAGGCAGGCTGAACCTGAAACAATTGGGTTTTACTAACGACAGCCTTTCACTCACCGGAAAATTTCAACTCGATTTTACCGGAAGCAATATTGATGACTTTTTAGGTTCTGCCAAAATATACAATGCCATTCTGCTCGACAATGAAAAGCATTTGTCCTTCGATTCGCTGGTGGTTACTTCGTCTATTAATAATGGCAGCAAAACTTTATCTATAGAAACAAATGAATTAGAAGCCGGCCTCAGCGGCGATTTTAAAGTTCTTGAATTGCCTGATGCATTTCAATTGTTTTTAAACAGGTATTATCCGGCTTACATTGATAAGCCCGAAAGAAAAACGGATAACCAGGATTTTACTTTTTTAGTAAAAACAAAAAATGTGAGTGATTATGTGGCTTTGTTTAATAAAAAAATCAGCGGGCTTAATAATGCTGTTTTTACAGGCAATGTGAACATTGCGAAAAATCAATTGAACATTGAAGCGGATATTCCTCAATTTAATTTTACCAATATCAATTTCAATAACATCCATTTTACCGGGCGTGGTACACAGGATTCGCTGATGTTTGATGGTAATATAGATGATGTGGTATTCAATGATAGCCTTCACTCCCCGGGAACAAAAATACAGGTGATGGCTCATAATGATACATCGGATGTGAGAATAACTACTTCTGCAAACAGAACATTGACCGCTGCAGATTTTTCTGCAAGCGTAGCAACCAACAGCCACGGGTTTACACTTACTTTCAATCCCTCATCATTTTCTATTAATCAAAAAAAATGGACCATTGCTCAAGGTGGAATGTTAGCGTTGCAGAAAAATGTTTTAACGGCCAACAACATTGCGCTGCGGCAGGGGGATGAAGAAATAAATGTGGCTACGCAGCTATCGGTTGCAGACAGCACCAACAATGTGATGATTGATTTGAAAAAAATTGATATTGGCGATTTTGCGCCATTGTTTTTTAAATCGCCGCAGGTGAGTGGGTATATGAGTGGCAATGTCAGCATCAAAGATATTTTTGGAAAAGCGGATGTGGTATATAGCACGCATACTGATCAGTTTCGGTTTGATACGGATTCGATAGGAATAATTAAAACATCCGGCGAATACAATGTTGCTTCGGGACAACTGTACACCGATGTAATTTCTGATAATTACCTGTACAATTTTTCCGGCGATGTTAATTACAATCCAAGCGATTCGGGAAGCAATCAACTGCGCGGATCCATCTTTCTCAATAATTCAGAAATACATATTTTAGAAAATTATCTCGGCGATATTTTCAGCAATATTCATGGCAGAGCCACCGGGAAATTATTTATATCAGGCCCTGTTTCGGAAGCAAAAATTATCGGGCAGGTAACGCTTGACAGCACTGCCATGACGGTGGATTACACGCAATGCCGTTATAAACTCGACAATGGTTCGCTCATAACTTTTGCACCGGATGAAATTAATTTTGGTAATATAAAAATTTTGGATACGCTGAATAATTCGGCCACGCTTACGGGCAAACTCTATCATAGTTTTTTTGATAATTTCTTTTTCAATGGTCTGCATTTAAAAACAGACGCAAGGGGAAATGAACCTGCTAAGTTTTTATTATTAAACACCACCGAAAAAGATAATAAAGATTTTTATGGAACACTTGTGGGCGATGCAGAATTGACGCTGGATGGATTTGTA
>Ga0209178_1000445_pt1 | contig 12149 bp, 7 predicted proteins | sample GAAS200_FD_187521 | JGI IMG/M metagenome (GOLD analysis project Ga0209178, IMG submission 187521) | Agricultural soil microbial communities from Georgia to study Nitrogen management - GA AS200 (SPAdes) (version 2) | ecosystem: Environmental > Terrestrial > Soil > Agricultural land | place: USA... | reverse complement strand
AACGGTATAGGTGCCACTACCGCCACCCTCGCCGAAGCAGGCCCCGTTAAAGTCCACTTGCAGCGTTCCAATCCCGTCGGCCGTGAGCAGCCCTGCCTCGCCGGATCCGTACCCGGAGCCGTACATAACCATGCCGCCATTCAGCCAAGCGTTGGTGAAACCTACGAATCCAGGAGTCTGATGCAGCACAACGCCAGTTAGCAGCGGGGTCGCGGGAGAGAGGGCATCAATCTCCATGGCAAACAGCTTTGTGGCATTGACCACGTAGAAGACAAAATCAAGGTTTATTGGGGTACCGCCGACCACGGGAGGCACATTCATGATGCCGCGTCCGGTTGCCCCGTCGGTCACCGCATAAGTTCCCGCAAAAACGTTTAGCGTGGAAAACTTACCGGACAGATTAAAGTCGGCGGCTCCGTCGGTAAACGCGCCAACTCCGTTTGCAGTGAAGCGGCCGGCCATCGCCGTCCGGTTGTTGGACTGGTCATAGCCGGCCACGCCAAACGCATAGTCACCAGTAATCTTGGCAGTGTCATATGCATTGACATCCGCCTTCTCCATAGTGCCAGAGCCGACTGTCCCGTGCCCTCCTGAGGCATCGATCTCAACGAACTTGGCGTTGCCGTTGGCCATCATGGCGAACGCAAGCGTACCTCCGCCCGGAATATTCAGGCTCATCACGCCTCTCTGGTCCGCACCAATCGAGTACGTCCCAGTGAAGGGTTGCGCCACCGCCTTTTCCATGGAGCCGAAGCCGTTGGCGTCAAGTTCACCGTTGTAGAGATTCCCGGCGCCATCGGCTGTAAATCTTCCCACGGCAGCGAAAGGAGTCGAGCTGACGCCATTGCCAGTGGTCATGCCGTTGAAGCTGAACGCATAATCTCCCTTCAGTTCGCCGTCGTTCACGCCCGAGGTGCCCTGAGTTCGGGCTGAGCAAGCGAGAGCCAAGACAAAACACAAAATGGATAAAACATTCATCTTTCGCATATTCTCTTCCTTCCTCTTCCTGGCTGGCCGCGCTGCCAGATGAAATCCTTCTCGATCTTAGCCAAAGATCCGTAACGGAAACACTTGGGCTGCGTTCTCCCCATTGTTATCAGCGCCTTCGCGTTTAATCACAATCGGACGGACACCGGAAAAGTGCATAAGGGAAAGGCTTGAAGCGGGGTCGGGTCGGTTCGATTCTGCTACACGAGCGACCGGTGAGATCTAAGTCTCCTGCTGGCTCAATAAAGCAAGTGTTGGACCGGCCTTATAGGAAATAACGCCAAGTGGATGCCAGTTACATTGGCCGGCACAGCCAACTAATTTAAGAAGGCCGACGATCATGAGGAGCGGGCCAATCCGCAGATGCGCCAGTGATGCGCGCATAAGGCAGCCTATCGCGATCGAGTGTTCCGGCCTTACCTAAGACAGAAGCTTGGAGAGCTGAAGACTATTGCTCGAACATCATGACTGCGGGATTGGAATCGTTCAGCGAGAGAACCACAAATTTTGTAGTTGATACAACGTAGACGACCCCGTTACCCCAAGCGTTCCCGGTAAGGACTCCTCTTCCATTTGTCGGAGTCGAGGATACGGAGTATGTGGCATTAACAGTGACGGCCAAGCGCGGTCCGCTTGGTGCGCCGATATCCTCCGTGCCCGATAGATTGCCGGTTGGGGTTGAGCCATCCGCAGTGAATTCGCCGGAGAAGATGTTGACGCCAAGCGCTGCGGGCGTGGTAGCCGAACCAGCATACCTCCCCGTGATCGCCGAATCAGTCAAAGGCCCCGTTGCCTGAGCCTCGCCGAAGCCGAACAAAACAGAGCCGTCGGGAACGATAAAGAAGGCCTGATTAGAGCCCGTCAAGTAAGCAGCAAGGTAAGCGCCTCCGAGCCGGAATGCGGCGCGGCCGTTGGCGGCGATACTGAATGTGCCGGAAAGACCGGTCACAGAGCCGGATCTACCACCGCAGTTCTGGTCGTACGTGAGATCGGCAATCCCGATTCCGTCGGTTGAGAGCAAGCCGGCGATAACGTTCGGCGCGGCATTTGCTCCGCCAGTGCAGATGGCGCGTCCCGTAAGGGATACAACCGTGTTTCCATGCAACGAAGCGCTGGAGAATCCGCCCACAGGGGTCTGCTGCTGCAGCACAGTGCCGTTGAGGAGCGGGGTCAAGGGTGAGACGGCATCTGTCTCCATGGCAAACAACTTCCCAGCGTTCACGACATAAAAAACAAAATCAAGATTTTGAGGGGCACCGCCGACCAACGGCGGGAAGTTGATTATTCCACGCCCTGTCGCAGTGTCGGTCACCATGTAAGTGCCAACGAACAAATTTAGAGTCGTGAATGTCCCTGACTGGTTGACGTCCGCGGATCCGTTGCTCAGCATGCCCGATCCGCTTGCGGTAAAACGACCAGCAACGGCCGTGCGATTATTCGATTGATCCAGGCCCACGACTCCAAACGCATAGTCACCTATGACTTTGGCCGTGCTGAAGGCGATGGTGTCCACTTTTGCCATGCTCCCCGAGCCCACCGATCCGTGCCCTCCCGAAGCATCGATCTCAACGAACTTGGCGTTGCCGTTGGCCATCATGGCGAACGCAAGCGTACCTCCGCCCGGAATATTCAGGCTCATCACGCCTCTCTGGTCCGCACCAACCGAATAAGTTCCGTTGAACGCCAGCGCTATCGCCTTCTCCATGGAACCTATACCGTTGGAGTCCAGCTCACCGTTGAGGAGATTCCCGGCGCCATCGGCTGTAAATCTGCCCACGGCGGCGAAGGGAGTCGATGCGCCGCTGCCACCAGTGGTCATGCCGTCGAAGCTGAATGCGTAATCTCCCTTCAGTTCGCCGTCATTCACGCCCGAGGTGCCCTGAGCTAGGGCTGAACAAGCGAGAGCCAAGACAAAACACAAAATGGATAACACATTCATCTTTCGCATATGCTCTTCCTTCCTCTCCTTGCTGACCGTGCTGCCGGGTAAAGCCCTTCTCGATCTTAGCCAACGATCCGTAACAGAAAAACTTGGGCTGCGTTCTCCCTATAGTTATCAGCGCCTTGGCGTTTGATCACAATCGGGAGGACACCGGAAAAGTGCATAAGGGAAAAGCTCGAAGCGGGGTCGGGTCGGTTCGATTCCGCTATACGAGTGGCCGGAGAGATTCAAGTCTCCCGCTGGGTTAATAAAGCAGGTGGTAGACCGGCCTTAGACGAAGGAATCTTGTGGCCAGCCAAAAACCCGGGACCAAGAAGCCTGTCAATTCAATCCACCAGGTGAGCTTGAAGAGCGAAGCGAATTAGCGCCGCATTTGTTTTCATGCCGGTCTTCTCTAGAATCCGCGCGCGATAAGTGCTAACCGTTTTGACGCTCAGAGAAAGCTCCTTAGCTATCGCTGTGATTGTCTTGCCTGAAGCGATCATTCGTAATACCTGGAACTCGCGACCCGACAAGAGTTCAGCGGCCGGCAAGTGAGATCCTGGAGCACGAGCCAAGGAAGACTTAGTGGCCAGGGTTGGACTGACGTATTGCTCTCCGCCAACGACATTCTTAATAGCGTCATTCAATTCTTCAGGCAAACAGTCCTTGGACAAGTAACCGGCAGCTCGGACATCGATCGCCTGCCCTGCAAATTGATTGGCGTGCCTGCTGAGAAGAAGAATCGGCGATTGAGGCCGCAGACGCTTCAATTCATTCAAAATGTCGAGCCCGCCCCCTCCGGGAATGCCGGCATCCAGGATAATTACTTCCCACTCCTGACGACGCACATGCTCAAGCGCCTCCTCAGCCGTACCTGCTTCGCCAAAGGTCACAAGGGAAAACGCTCGCGCCACAATTTCCAGTACTCCCCTGCGAAACACGGCCTGTTCGTCAGCAATCAGAATCCTCATTGCGAATCGCTTTTAGCGTCTTGCAGATAGCAGAAATAAGCTCTCGACCTACCCCACGTTCATAGATTTGTGCGAGGAAACCTGCTTGCCTGCACGACTGCTTCAGAATCCAGGTGATTGCCGTGCGACCGGGCCATTGGTGCGCAATTCCTACATGTAGGAATAAGGAGCACTACCCCTGGGGACAAGTAGCGACCATGTCCAAATTCTGAACCTCTGACCAGTTGAAGGCCCGCGAGAGATTGACCTAGACTTTTCTTGTAGTTCTATAACTCACAGGACCCTGGATGCTTTTCTCGACCGCGTTGTTCTTCCACTTCTCTCAAATGCGATCCAGTGGCCGGGGAAAGAAAGCCGAGGGACAGAGTCATGCGCCAGATTAGACTCACTGTATTGGGTTTGCTTTTTGCGATTCTGAATGCCGGGTGTGTTGGACTCACTTCCGGGCCAAATGGCGGAAATTTGTCAGCACCATCCGTGACGGCGGAGCCGACGAGCCAAACCGTCACCGAAGGTCAAACCGCCACCTTCAGCCTCGCCGCTGCGGGCACTGTCCCGTTGAATTATCAGTGGAACAAGGCTGGGACGGCTATTCCCGGAGCCACGTCCCCAAGCTACACCACGCCTGCCACAACAACCTCTGACGACGGGACACAATTCGCGGCACTGATCAGCAATAAGGCTGGGAGCGTGAGCAGCCAACCGGCCTTCCTCCATGTAAAGCGGCGCGTGGCTCCCTCGATTACCACACAGCCAGCCAGTGAGACTGTCACAGCGGGTCAGGCCGCTACATTCAGCGTGGTTGCGACGGGTACGGCACCGTTGAACTATCAGTGGAACCGCAATGGAGTGGCAGTCTCCGGGGCTGTGTCCTCCAGCTATACGACACCAGCGACTACGGCTTCAGATAGTGGGTCGTCGTTCAACGTGGTGGTGAGCAACACAGGAGGGTCCGTCACCAGCAATGCGGCGACATTGACTGTGAACCCCGCTGTGACGGCGCCAAAAATCACTACGCAGCCCTCGAGCCAAACCGTGGTCGCAGGTCAGACGGCAACTTTCGCGGTGACGGCGACAGGCACTGCGCCGCTGAACTACCAATGGCAGAAGAACGGTGCGACAATCAGTGGCGCGACAGCAGCAACCTACACCACCCCATCCACCACGACTTCCGACAATGGATTGCAATTCAACGTGGCAATCAGCAATTCCGCGGGGAACATCACGAGCAATGCTGCCACTCTAACGGTGAATGCCGCCACATATCTGCTGAACGCCAGCCCAACAACTCTGAATTTTGGCAGCGTTAACACCGGTTCCAGCAGCAATCAGTCTGTGACGTTCACAAATTCCGGCAATTCCAGCATAACGGTTTCCAGCGTCACTGCCAGTAGCGCGGACTTCACGGCCAGTGGCGTGACTGCTGGGACAATATTGAATGCCGGACAGTCCGCAACTCTGACTGTAAATTTTGCTCCGGCGACAGCCGGGAACGTTACAGGCAGTGTCACCGTGGCAAGCAACGCCTCGAACACTCCCAGCGTGATTTCCCTGAGTGGAAGCGGCGTGCAACAGAGCGCATCCTTTCCCGTTTGGGTCAGATCCAGCCTGCTCAGGGTAGGACAAACAGAAGTTCCCGGAACCACCTCCTCGATAGCATTGTCGGGCGCGCGAGGGGAAACTGTTGATACCCAGGTGATCGTGCAGGCTCCTGCCAGCGGGTTGACGAATGTGAATCTCAGCGCCTCGGCACTCATCGGTCCCAATGGCGCGACAATCCCAGCATCGAACGTCATACTCTATCGCGAGTACTACATCACCGTTACAGGTACGGCCAGCTATGGCGGCGGCAGCAATCCGCCGCTGGGTTCAGGCACTTATCCCGAGCCGCTGATTCCTTTTAATGATCCGGAGACCAATCAACCCCTGTGCGGGACCGCGGCGGTCCTCAAGGCCTGCAATGCGAGCGTCAGCGCCGACCAGAATCAACCGTACTGGATCGACATCGCAGTGCCGCACGGAGCCACCAACGCTCCCCCGGGAACTTATACAGGCACAATTTCCATTACCTCAGATCAGGGCAATGCGACCGTCCCAGTCTTGCTAACAGTGTGGAATTTTGGGCTTCCCGAGCAACCCTCGGAACTTTCCGAATGGACGCTTTGGAATCCTAACGGAGGCAACACCGTAACTACCCTGGCGCAAGGGTTGATGCGCAACAAAGTGATGAGCCGGTACGATGCGGCCTCCAATGCAGCCTCAGACATCGCCAATTTCGGTCTCAACCGCTCGGGGCTGGACGGCTACTACTACATTGGAATCCAGTGCAACGGCTCCTACAGCAGCATTCCTTCCACCAGCCAAATTAATTCAGCCGCTGCTAACTTCCCTGGAGGACTGCCGCTGGATTTCTACGTCGCTGACGAATTGAATGGCTGCTCCGGCGCATATTCCGCTCTCAAAACTATGGGCATGAACGCCCATGCCTCAACTCCCAGCGTCGCGACCATAATGACGACCAATGCTCCCGACCCGAATTTATATGACGAGGGCGACGGGCGCAGCGCCATCGATCACTGGGTGCTGCTTGACGCCATGCAAGAGTGGCCAAGCCTGCCGTTTACGGGCGCGGGCGATCTCTGGAGTTACGCCAGTTGCAACACTGGATTCGGCAACACTCCCGCTTGGATGGTCGACTACCCCCCGATCAACGAACGCATCCAGGCCGGGTTCCTGAACTGGACGCAAGGAGCCAAGGGCATTTTGTACTATCGCGCCGACGGTTGGACTGCCGGCAACACGCTGACCAGTTGGAATAACGTGGATACCACGGCGTGTGGCAGCGGACTTGGCCGGCCCGGAGATGGCATATTCCTTTATCCTCCAGGGCCGATCGGCTCGACGGAGTCTGCGCCGGGAATACGTCTGAAGGCTATCCGTGATGGCATCCAAGACTACGAATATGCCCAGATTCTTACGAACCTGGGGCAGGCCAACCTGTTGAATTCGATCGTTCTCCCAATCGCCACAAGCTGGACCATCTGGAATCAGAGCACAACAGCCTTGGAGGCTGCACGGATGCAGTTAGGCCAACAACTCAACCTCCTTGCTCCTTTGGGGTTCTGAGTAACCCGATGTTGCAGGAGTGGATTTAAGCCGAAATTCGCTGGCGAGTTGGCCCATGGTCATGCAGCGAATGTCCCCTTTACGCACGAGCGCGCCGAGCTCCTGAAGAAAACGTGCCACGACGTTTTCCAGTCTCGGCCGCTCAGCGTAAAGGTTCTCCGGGTGGAACCAAACGTGGAAAACGCCGCCAGTTCTGCGCACGAGGTCCAGTCCTTTTCTCAGCCTGCGCAAACGACTTGAGTCCGGTATGTACTTACGCCAGCCTGCTGCGTATCGAATCATCAGTGAACCGGGAATGGAGACGAGCCCTTCTTTGAAGGAGGGCTCGACCATGCGCGGAGACAAACCAATGAAATCCGCCCAGACCATAGCGATGGATGTAAGCGTTCTATTTTTGAAGCGGAGCGGCACTTCATCGACATCGCGGAAACAATCGAAGCCTGCTTCGCGCAACTCACGAAGGTAAGCGACCAAGTTTCGCGGATAAACGAAACTCGTTGCAGTGATTCCGGACTCTCGCGCAATCTGAACACAATAACGGTACTCCGCAATCGCTCTTTCGCGCGTCATGCCTTGTAATCCAAAGGGCACATGTGAAAACGAATGGAATCCGATTTCTTGTTCCGGCCGCGCGTTCCTGATCATTTCTACTAGGCTTTCCCCGAACCATTCAGGATGCTTCGCTTCGTCGCCTTGTGTAGGGACGTAGGTGAACCATGGTTTTGAAAAGTGCGGATATTTGACCTCAGGCAGTCCGGAGACTTCAGGCAGAGAGGAACGCATCATGGCACCGACCACGGCCCAAGTCGCGGACAGGCCGTTTTCGGTGAGATGATTCAGGAGGCGCGATACACCGACGTCATGGGTCCACCGGGCCATACTGAGCAGATCATCACCATAAGCAAGATCGAAGGCGCCCCAGCTGAGCTCCAGATCCAAGCTGATGATGACAGTAGGCGGGATCATTCAAGTTCAGTCCTAGACTTGTGGATGGAGAGACAAGAAGGTAAGCGAATTTCGCTGCGGCGTATGTCTACCGAATGGCGGCTGACTTACCGATCAACCCTTTGCCCTCTCAGCCTTCATCGGGGCGTCTGCGCGAAGAATCTTATATCCGTTGTAGAGGTGCTTGTAGACAAACATCGGCAGCTCAAGCAATCCTGGCAAAGGATCATCCGCCGCCATAAGAGCGAATTCGATGGGGCGGCGCAGGGAACTCAAATACTCCATAAAGCCTAGGCGTCCTCGTATCATCTCCTGAATCGCGGCTGGAAGATCCGTGCTCATGCGAACCCAGCGAACCCCCGCGCTGGCAATCCGCTTTCGCACCGGCTTGTCCATCATCATCTGCCAGAGAAGAAAAGGGAAATCGACGCCAGCGCGGGCGCCCAGCGTTGACCAAGTCCAAATCCTAGGATTGATGTCGAGAAGTTTGTAATGTCCGTTGCGGGCGTCCAGCTTGTACTCAACTTCAACAAGACCCGTATAACGAATCGCGGACAGCAGGCGCTCTGAGGGAGCGACGATCTCCGGAACGTCCAGCGTCTCAACCATGGAACTGGAATAACCGAAGTCGACGGGATATTGCCGACTACGACGTGCCGTAAGTGAAGCAATCGGCACTCCATCGCGACAGAGCGCAGCGTAGGAGAATTGTGACTCGCCTCCCCCGGGGATTCGCTCCTGAACAAGAATCAAATCTGGGGGAATCATCTGGAGGGCTTCGCGATACCGGGCAAGGAATTCATCGCGATTTGCCGCAGGCCAAGCCTTGTCCGCAGTAAATTTGCTCAGAATCGCGTGAGTAGCCGGTTTAAGAATGATCGGAAATTGGAGGGCATCCGCATTTATTCCGACTTCTCCTCCACCATAGAACGTGAGAGGACAATCGACTTGCTGTTCGGCCGCCAACTGATACGTGAGACGCTTGTCGTAGGCCCAGCGCAAGATGTCCCATGAAGGAGTGGACACCCGGAATCGATGCGAGAGCGCGTTGTGAAACTTTGAAAGCAGAGCGGCGGACTCGTCGCTAGTGGGAAACAACACCCAGGCATCAAGGCGATGCCGTTCGGCGAGCTCAAGTAAGTAAGCGACTTGAGATTCGTCGTCTCCATTTGGCCAGGGAACAGTTCGCTGCGTGTAGCGGGAGAAACTGGCAAGCTTTATATTTGGTTGGGTCGCCACCCAAACAGGGACTCCCTGGCGGCCCAGGCTCCTAGCGATGGAGAGGCCATTGAGGTTTCCCCCGATGACCAGCGCTCCTATGGTTTCATTCATATGAGTAAGGCCGCGAGTAACGCGAAGCCGAATGGCTTCAAGCGGCGAAAACACCTTGCGAAAAGTATTATCCGAGTTCCGCTACAAGCGGCTCAACAACGGGAACCTGATTGCCCGCGGCCTTTCCAGCGATGCGGCGAAGCAAAGCCCGGGATGAGTAATGTGTACCTACTACGAATTGCATCAGCGAGCCGAAACTCCAAACTGCCGGCGCGCCCAGAATATGCAGACCCGGCACAGAAGTTTCAAACCCCTCGCGCAGGCGTGGATATCCCTGGAAACAACTTATGGACTGCACTAACTGAGGGGAGAAGAATTCGTATTTGGCGACGTCCACTTGATAACCGGTTCCGAAAAACATATGGTCGACCATGCGGTCGCTTCCGTCATCGAGCTTGACTTTTAGCCGTTCGCCGAACGGAACAGCCGAAACAACGCCATGGTCGAGCTTCATTGGCACATTCTGAAGTCTGGCCACGAGCCAGCCCGCACCGGCAGGCCGGATGGATCGCTTACGCAGCCAGTCCTGAAGCGAACGCGGGAAACGGCGAGTGAGGTCAGGGCGCGCCACAATCTGGCTGATTCCAGCCGGACCCACGTCCGTAGGCGCATAGAGCAACTGAGAAAGCTTGGGGCCCAGGCCGGAATGAATCGTCCTGGAAACAAATCCACCGAGCCAGCGAATGCGGCGGGCACGGGCTACGACCTCGGTTTGCGCGCCAGCTTCGTGCAACAGCGCAGCGGACTCCAATGCGCTTTGTCCACTGCCCACAACCAGCACCTGCTTCCCTGCAAATTTTGTGAATTCGCGACACTCGGAGGTGTGAGATGCAAGGTGACTCGGAAGGCCCGAAAATTCCGGCGGACGCCAGGCGAACAAACCGATTCCACCCGCTATAACTACGCGGCCTGTTCGTATCGTTTCACCGTCTTCGAGAATGAGCCCGAAGCCTTTTGCCCGTGACTCGATTCGCAGGATCTTCCGGCTATCGAGGTTGGGGACCGCCTGGCGCTGATACCAGAGACCGTATTCCACAAAGCTGTCCAGTGGAACCGGGCTGGAAAAATGATTGTGGGTTGCCTTCTTGAATGCCTCCAGGGTCAGAGAATCGTTCGGGCTGGCAATGTGTGTGGCGTCCCAACCTGAGCGGAGCAGCATACCGACAGGCATGTTGCGCTGCCAAAAAGACATTGGTTCGCCAAATGAACACACATCCAGGCCGTTGACGGTGTTTAAGTGAGCGGCTGCAGACAGTCCGTAAGGACCCGCACCAAGAATTGCTACGTCACATTTAGTCATTTTCAGCTCCTAAAAGAGAAGTTGATTTCGTCATTGCAAGCCAGAAAACCGGATTCCGAGACGAGAGGTTCGGGCTCTACCGAAACAGCCCCCGCAAACTTCCTCCATAGAGTGAACACGCTTACTTTTCGCCATCGTTTGGAATGTTCAGTAGGAGTCAGAAATACACTCCCAGGGAATCCATCGCTTAAGGAGGGGAAAGCCGATTGAGTTGCTGGCCTAGTTGCAGCCGCGCATCTTCCAGGGCAGCCGGGTCATGACTCCAGTTGATCCAACTTGTTGCGATTGGCTGAATAACCGAGTTCACAAAGTCAACTTGCCCCAAGTTCTTGAGAATCTGGGCGTATTCGTAGTCCTGAATGCCATCACGGATAGCTTTCAGACGTATTCCCGGAGCAGACTCGGTCGAACCGATCGGCCCTGGAGGATAAAGGAATATGCCATCTCCGGGTCGGCCCAGGCCCCCGCCACAGGCCGTGGTATCCACATTGTTCCAACTGGTCAGCGTGTTGCCGGCTGTCCAGCCGTCGGCGCGATAGTAGAGAATGCCAGTGGCCCCTTGCGTCCAGTTCAGGAATCCTGCCTGGATACGCTCGTTGATTGGTGGATAGTCCACCATCCATTCCGGAGTATTCCCAAAGCCGGTGTTACAACTGACGTAGCTCCAGAGGTCGCTTCCTCCAGCGACAAACGGGAGGGCGGGCCACTGTTGCATGGAATCGAGCAACACCCAACGGTCGATGGCACTGCGCCCATCGCCTTCGTTGAAGAGATTGGGGTCGGGGGCATTTAGCGTCATCATGGTCTTGACGCTGCGATTGGCGGCGTGGGCGTTTAGGCCCGCTCTCTTCAGCGCGGCGTAGGCTCTCGGGCAGCCGTTGAGTTCATCCGCGACGTACAAGTCCAGCGGCAGCCCTGCCGGCAAATTGGACTCCGCAGCGTTAATTTGGCTCGTAGATGGCAAGGTGGTATAGGAACCATCGCATTTAATCCGAACGGCGGAAGAAAGACTCAGCCCAAGACGATTCAGGCCAAAATTTGTGATGTCCGATGATGCGCGTGTTGGCAAATCGCAGCAGCTCATGACTTTGTTACGCATCAGGGCTTGCGCCAAGGTGCCTACGGTATTGCCAGCGGCCGGGGGCCAGAGGCTCCACATGGAGAGTTCTGTCGGCTGCACGGGCAGCCCGAAGTTCCACACTGTAAGGGTAACGGGGACACTAACAGCGCCCTGATCGGCAGTGATCAAGATGCTGCCGGTATAGATCCCCGCCGGACTGGCCGTGGCCTCGCGCGGGACAGAAATATCGATCCAGTAAGGTTGATCCTGCCCCGCGCTGATGGTCGCGTTGCAGGCCTTCAGAGCCGCTGAGGTTCCGCATAGAGGCAAGCCTGTTTCGGGATCATCAAATGGGATGAGCGGCTCCGGGTAAGTTCCCGCACCCAGCGGCGGATTGCTGCCTCCGCCGTAACTGGCGGTGCCAGTGACGGTAACGTAGTATTCGCGGTAGAGCGTCACACTCGAGGCGGGGATACTTGCACCGCCAGGACCTGTAAGCGGGGA